>Ga0214544_1007314_pt1 | contig 19499 bp, 8 predicted proteins | sample CNSS3metaG_FD_160074 | JGI IMG/M metagenome (GOLD analysis project Ga0214544, IMG submission 160074) | Root nodule microbial communities from cowpea collected in UCLA plant growth center, Los Angeles, California, USA - CNSS3 | ecosystem: Host-associated > Plants > Roots > Nodule | place: USA... | reverse complement strand
GCCGTTATAGGTGGTTTGACCTGTCTGCAGGTTCTTCACATGGAAAGAGTTTGGCAAGAAAACAACAGCAGAGTTAGTTTGTTTGGTAAGCTGAGAGACAGAAATGATTTTCTGTTGCATGGAAGGATAAGATGATCAACAAAATGATCAACAAACATGCAATAGTAGCGAAGACCGTCAATTGATAAAACAGGGGAAGTCCATACATCAAAGAAAATTATTTCCAAAGGATAAGATGATTTAAGAGTGGATTCATGAAAAGGAAGTTTATGACTTTTGCTAATTTGACATGAGTTGCAATTTGATTGCCGGAATTTAGGTGAACCCAAAGAAAAATGCTATTGAATAAATGTGAAGATAGAAGTGGAAGGATGCCCAAGTCTATGGTGCCATGAAGCAGAGGAGGTGGTGCGGACAGAGTGGACGGACGGAGAGTTGGCTAGCTAGAGATAGAGTCCATCCACACATGAGCCGTTATAGGTGGTTTGACCTGTCTGCAGGTTCTTCACATGGAAAGAGTTTGGCAAGAAAACAACAGCAGAGTTAGTTTGTTTGGTAAGCTGAGAGACAGAAATGATTTTCTGTTGCATGGAAGGAACGCACAAAGCATGTGAGAGGGATAAATCATTAAGTAAAAGTGTTCTAGAATGAGAGATGTTTAAACCTGAACCGTTACCCATAAACAGTGAGTCCGGACCCGTGTACGGATGATGAAGCGCTAGATTCGCAAGATCATTTGTGACATGATGGGTCGCTCCACTGTCAACCAGAAAATTAGTTGGAGATGTGCCAGCAGTTGCAGTATGGACCTGAACCTGTCCAGGGGTAGCAGAAGAGGAACGAGGAGGCAGTGGGACACTAGGGTGCTGCTGTTTGAAGGTAAGACACTGAGACAGAACATGGCCCTTGACATTGCACCATTGGCAGCGACCAAGAAACGGTTTGCGATTGTCAGGGCGTGAAGTTGAGGATGCAAAAAATTACCCAGACTGAGTTTTGTCATAATGGTTGGGTCGAGCATGTGCATGCAAGGCTGTCATGGGAGCAGGAACTTGCCGTTGAGCAGCAACAAGAGAGAGTTCATGAATGAGAAGCTTCTCGAGAAGGTCATCAAAAAGAATGGCAGTGTCCCTTGCATTGACGCCATCAATGACAGCTCTATAGCCGTCGTCGAGGCCACGTAAGACATGGTCAGTCATGTCTTCAACGGAGACAAGAGAGCCAAGTGATGCAAGGAGATCAGTAGTTTGCTTCAGAGAATGCATGTAGGTGGTGATGGATTGGGTACCTTTGGATGCCATGTGGAGACGCTCTTTCAACTATCGAAGGTGACTGCGGGATGATGCCTTGGCATAGGTGCGTTGGAGAAGAGTCCAGAGATCATGGGATGTCGTTGTTTGAGACACCAAGGAGGCCACTTCAGGGGATAGAGTGGTGAGGAGAGCACCATATATAAGACGGTCTTGGCGACGCCAAGTTTGATAAGCAGGATTCGAAATTGTCACTGGAGGGTCATCAGTGGTGGAGACCGTTGTCGCTGGCGCAGGAAAGGATCCATCGGGATATTTGAGAAGATCATGGCCATCAAGGAGAGCTTCAACTTGAAGTTTCCAGGTAAGGTAATTGGAGGGAAGAAGCCTGGTGACACTGTTGAGAGTGATGCAAGTGAAGGGTTTAGAGGGCTCATAAGGGTTTCTAATGGAGGAGTTGTCGGTGGCCATGAGAGGAAAAAAAAAGAAGAAAAAAAAAAGAAAAGAAAGGAAGGAGCGACGTCATGTGATGGAAAAGTAAGGAATGAGAGGATCGTGTATTAATCTGATACCATATAGAGATATAGTTTGAATTGATATTTTATTCTTGGATTGCAGTAGTATAAATATACATATTGGTAACGTAAATTGGAAAGAATCAGGGAACAAACTCCACCAATTTAGCACTAACAATTAACCTAAATAAAGGGAAAATCTGATATATAAAATCTGACTAATAAAAACTCATTATTATAATTTAAAACTAATTATTATAATTGATAAGTATTGCATATCTGTGTCCCAAAGGGTTCACATCAACAAGTATTTGAGACGTTCAGGAGAATGGGCTAAAGCCCGTACACTAGTTGCAACTATGGCCGTTTATATCCATATGCATGAAAACCCATAGAATAGAGTTCAATGGATAATGATGAAGTTGTTGTTAACTAAAGTACACAAACTTATTTGAATAAATGTGATGTCTCATTCTTATGATGAGGTTTACTATGAATTGTGAGAATAATAAGGTTGAGGTTTAGGCATTATTATGTTTATTTTTAAAATACATCTTAATAAACAGAATAGTAATTATTTTAGGAGTGTGAGTCCACCCTATGAAGGTTGACCTAATTAGTGTGATGGTAGGACTGAGACATGGATAAGTCTCTAAATAATACTCATGAAACAAGATACATGCATAAGGCTGTAATGTACATCACTTATTAGAACTTAAAATGGACATTGGTATTGTATGTATTATTTAGTAAAATACAATTAGAGGAGATGTAGCTCAATGTAATTATAAATCTTTACATTTTTTTTCAGTGAAAATTTGTAAACACTAAGTATAATATTCAAACTATGAAGGTTCCTTATGCTAAAATACAATATTTTATTTTAAAAAGATGATTTATTTTATTTTTAAAATTTTATGGGGATTGTTGAAAATATTCAATATAATTTAAATAAATAAATAAATTACCCTTTTATTACTTATACTAAATGTTATTTATGGGTGAACAATTTTTTAACTTTATCACATTCATTTTAGTTTAATCAAATGTATTATTATTTACTACCTTTATTTGAATTAGATTTATTACTATTTACTCTCTTCTACCGATATATAAAACCTATATGCATGAGAAGAATACACAACAAATTATGTAAGTATTTTTGTCTTATATTTTATATTATCTTTTAAAACATTGGTGTTGATAAAGTTCATATATCTTTAGTTATACTTGATCGAAATGACGTATTATTGTATCTTAGAAAAGGAACACATATTTATGTTTTGTCCTATATAGGGAATATATTTTCTCTCTAAGAACATCGTTCTTTATATTTCAACCTATACTATTTCTAATATTTTTTTCATTTACAAATTTATCCTGTATAATTATTATTTGTTGTAAGAATTATTTGGCTTGATAATTTTTTTTATCCATATCTTGACTTATTATTTTTTATTTTGGTTTTGTGTAACAAAAACTTTAAGGAATATACTTTCAACATTTTTTCCTAGTGCCAAAATCATTTTTTGTCTTCAATAAACTAGTAAGCTTAGAGGAGTGGAGAAAATATGAGAAAGAAGACAAAAGGATAGAAACAATCAGGTGAAAAAATTATTTGCATGAAAGGGCGTAAATTTAAACATTTATTAGGATAAATTAATTGTTTTGACATTTTAACTTAGTAAACCTAACAATCTTATTAAAACTGTATGCATTAGTATCACAAAAATAGCAAATTAACATTATTAGTTAACTTCGTTTTTAGAAACTAATTATGAATTTTTCGTTTCACTTTTAAAATCTAAACAAAAAACATTATGCACTTTAAAATAAATGACTATTAATCAATACCTTTTATCGGTCTTTCCTGCAATATTAAAGGGAGAAAAAAAGGTAAAATTCAAGAAATACAATGTGATTCTTTTATTTGCCTATCCTCTTTAACTGAATAGTTTTATTTATTCACTGCAGAAATGTTATGAATATAATAGCAACTTTGCTAATTTTATATACTTACAGACTAAACAAGAAAAATGTCTTTCACTTTCATCCATTCCCTTCAATTAAAACTCCTCTTACTTGAATAGCAGACTTTACATTTTTAATTTAGAGTCGAAGTTTCTGTAGACTTTTGTCCCAAATGAGACTTGGTACATCACAATAACCATCAGTAACTTTGTATGTATGTATATATAGCACTTGGCTTCATTTTTCCTGTCTTAACGTATTTGAAACATTTCCAGCCTTATACATGACCAGTTTGAGAACTTCAGCAAGACATCATGATTTGTATTAGCAGGTGACAGGACTGTCAGTGGTATTTTATTAAGCTTATGAGACAAAAAATTTAAGTGCCGTATAAAAAGCTTACTGCTCTTTTCAATAGTCCAATACACTTGCAGGACAAAAAACGTCAAATAAAACCCTAAAACACCTAATGGATTCCATGTCCAATTGAAATCAATGAAGAAAATGACAGGAAAATCGAGAAAAAAAAAAAAACAGCATCTATTAAAAGTATCCTGTACAAAAATAGAACACTTCAACAAAAGATATGCCAATTACATGGCCAAGTTGTGTTAGTCATGCCTTCCAGCCAAAACCCATGTCATCATCAAGATCACTGTTAAAGAAGGGGTTATCCGCGAACTCATGGCCAATGTCCTGAACCACATCTTGCAAATGAAGACTTTGCGGCATATCAGATGTTCTTGGGTTGAATCCACTGTTGCCAGCAGCGGCAGAAGAATCACTGTTTGAAGCTGTTTTGAAGCTATTATTCCTCGAAATGGGTCCATTGTTTCGTGGAACACTGGCAGAACCTCCTCCGCTTATAGATGGAGTATTGCCCCCAAAACCCAATGCATTCTTTGCCATATTCCCATTTGCAATGGGTCCAACAAGAGGCTGTGATTGCATTCCCCCATTGTTATTTGACACTTCCTTCACTAGTTGATGGATCATCTGCTGTTGCTGCTGTAGAGCTTGATTTCCTTGGGACCCCTGTGGATGATTTTGTTGCAGTAAACCATTTGCACTTAATGTGCGCTGTTGGAGGAGTTGCGGCAGCGGCAGCTGCTGCTGCAGGGTTTGATGGGAACCTGGGAAGCCACCTACAGGCGAGTTTTGCATTGAGCCTGGAACTAAAGAAGGACCAGCTCCTTGCATAGAAGAAGAGGGACTCGGGTTAGAATTATTGAATGAGGATCCTTCGCGCTGAAGGGAGCCAGGGCTAGAATTCATTGAATTTTGCCTCATGAGAAGATTTTGGTAGTTTGTAAGTACTGCTGAATGGGCTGACCCACTCAAAGCACCACGATTAACCACATTTTGACCGTTGTTTATCTGGTTGTTCAATCCAGGATTCATTGCCATCAGCTTATTGAGTGTGTTTCTATCAGTTGGCAGACCATGAGCACTTGCCAGCTGCTCCATTTCCTGCATCTTTTGCATCTGGAGCTTTGAGGCATTTGTTAGTAGAGGATAACTTTTCAAACTCTCTGCAGGTTAATGTTGGATCTATGTTACGAAGGCCAGAGGCAATGTAAAAGTATAATTCCAAAAGCCAAAACTTAAAACAGCTTCGTACAACTATATTAATTGAAAATAGAACACAATAGGGTAATCTCATAAAAGCTACACGCAAATTACCTATTGCCCCAACGTTTTGCTCGTCACAGATATCTATTAGGTCTTTCATGCTGTTGACAACCTCCGCAATCTGTCAACCATTGTAGCAGGTAAATAAGGGTTGAAAAAGGACATGCATAACAAATATCTCTACAGTGCTCAAGCTGTACAGAAATTTTGAATAGCATACCTGCAAACATCTCACATATCTTTTAGAAAAACCCAAGTCATTAAGCGATTGCAACTCCAACATCTTTGCAAGCTGGCGCCCTGTTGTCAATACCCTGATGCAAATAAACATTATTTTAAGCTTTGAAGCTCGAGTCCAGTCTCATTGTAATTGTTAACTAGATGTTACATAGACTATTCTAACCAGCAGATACTTTTAACCAAGCATGGCTTATAAAATGCCCAACTAGAGAGTTTGGTTGACATAGGGAAGCAGATTCTCAATTTCTAATCTATATTTAAAATGCCAAGAGAAGCTCTTAATCTTGAATAACCTCAATGTAAAAATATGAATGCCAGACTTGGTATCTCTGTCTATAAAAAAAATGTTATTTCTGTGATGCAGGGCACCAGAATGCAACGAAATGCCAACGGGAAAAATCTTATACTAAGATCTTTCTGTTTCCAATTTATGGTTATTAACTAACAGTATCTTTTTCCTCTCATTTTTCCCATGGGTATACATTTGGATTGCCATTCAGTAAATCCATTAAAAATGAAGAAACATAGTTTGCACCAAATTGTTCATCCATATATCAAGAAAACTCTAGTATGCGCCATTCCAAGAATACAACATCGCACAAGTGTGCAGCGAAGAGAAATACACAGTCTGAGAAGGATTTGCTTAAAACACCAAACATCAAGGAACAACAATGCATTAACTTACGTGCTGCTTTTTGATTGCAAATCTTGTTGAGAAACTCCATCTGCTCCACTTTCAGCAATAGTACTCTGGCACTTTTGAGCTACATTTACTAAATGGTTGACCTGCAAATTTGCGAATCATATGAATGACAGCCAAATCAATACCTCTATATTGCCATACCAATCAACCTTCAGAAAGGTGAGCAATTTTTAAGCCTTGCCTCTGGGGCATTTAGACCTTTCAACTTTAATTTCCTTGATCTTCCCTTCATGAAATTAGAAGGGAAGTTTCATTGAACCTATCAATTTCCCTACCCAAATTTCAACATTACTACAGTCAAGTTCACCAAATTGTACTTCTGCATTCAGTCCTGACAAATATGATAGAAGAATTCAAGCATGTAAAGAGTTAATTATGCAACAAGATTGCACATGCAGAAGTTTTTGTGCAGAAAAATTCTGAACATGCAAAAAGTAGACCACTTCAGGGAAGTCCCTACACTCCCAATTACCAATCAAACCAAGCAACAAATGAAGATCTACATAACAAATATTCTAAAAAATAGCATCACCATCTATTAAAAAGAAAGAATGACTGCAAAAGTGAAAATCATTCTAAAGGAAGCAGAGACACACCTGTGGTGTAACCAACCTTCGAGGAAGAAGTTCTTCATGCTGCCTTGCACAGAATTCCCAAGATAATATCTGTCCAAATTAAAAAGCAGGAGGTCATTATTATATAAAAAAGATTCAAATAGAAAATATACTAGACTATAAAAACAATTTTGTAACCTTCAAATCTTGAGTGAATATGATGCGAAGTTGACCTTCACGAACAACTCGAAGCTGCTCATATACACTCTCTTGAACTGCTTTTGCATATTCTAACATCATTGCACCAGAAGAAAATCTTATTTCACGTGGCAAGTCCAGAAACAAAAGTTCATCAATCACTCCGCCACCAAATTTGATTTCATTAAGTCTAGGTAATACTTCATAAGTTGCCTCTGTAACAAAATCCATAATGAACATATTAGATTATAAGATTTACATCAGAAATTAAAAGAAACAGCATGCTATAGCTTACAGATACATGCAACGCACAAATTGTGCATCTGCCACTATTGCACCCTAAGAAATGACACCAGCCTATTAAAGGTTGCAATTAGTTTAGTTTATTTTTTATGACTTAAAGGTTAAAGCTAAGTAACAACAATGAAGAATGTGATCACAGGCCACTGGTCATTGGTCAGCACTGACTTCAGTAGCAAAACAAGCGAAATACTAAATGGAATTTTTTAATGAAACTAAATTTCCATAATAACATACTACTGTAGAACCACAACACAAGGAACAGTTTTGTTGGTTTGGTTTATAAAGCAGTTTGCTTTCTATTTGTTTTCAAAATCTTTACAGTTTAGTCCCTCTTAGTCCCTATAACTCTGCACAACAGAACTGTAATTTTTCATCCCTAAAAGATGTGCAGTGGTCAAATTGAGTACTTGCTAAATGTAGGGACTAACACATAAAGATTGTGTGGCTATAAAGACCAATTGAATATTTAATCATCACAACTATGTCATTTTTTCACTGTTTTCTGCTTTCAGAAAGTGGTATAGGAAATTAGGAAAACAACAAAACTCCAATCTATAGTTTCTTCCATAAATCTTGGAAACAGGAAATAAAGTGACACTTCTGTGATTACTTATGAGAACAGGAATAAATGAATAAAAACTCCAACCATACAGGCTACAATATTTCCTTTTACAAATACTTACCAAATCCCCTTCCAGATTTACAACCACATATGTCGCATTGCCATGCATCCTGAACAAAGAAAAAATCCATATCAATGTATGCACTCATCGAAGATGTAATAGAACTAACAGATTAAAAGGGAAAATTGGCGTAGACCTAAATAAAAAAGAAAACAAATGCAATAATTTGAAATATAACTGAGTTGGCAAATTGGCAGCATTCTTTGAGTTGTCAACAATTACATGATCACGTAATACAATCAATAAAGAGTTTGAATGGAATATTTTATAAATGATTATCAGCAAATATTAAGGCATCGCCCCATTTATTATGCAAACAAGACATACCAGTCAAGGATAAATAAAAAGTGCAAAGATTTACCGTAGCTGCTTGGGGGAAAACACCAAGTGCATGATGGCCAACATTGTTATATAACGACAAGCACCACCGTTTCTTTGCACGAGGAGAGTAATATTCAGCCACAAATTTTCTCCAATAAGCAATACTATTATCCTGAAAAAAAACAGAAAAAATTCAAAAGAGAGTAATAACTGATGTAGAAATTCAAAAATACCCAAAGCATAAAACAATGTGCTCACATATAATTAAGTTCCTGAAAGAAAAAGGAATAAACTTTATAAAGAAAACAAGAACTGGACAGATGATGTAGTTAATATAGATTTGACACTCTGATAGGTCATCACATGCAGCAAATAAGCAACTCACATTTGGCCGTTGCCTTTGATGATAGAGATATTGCATCAATCGACGAGCACAAACCCCACTGACACCATTGTCGCCTGGGCGCTTGACAGCAGAAGAGGGCTGCATCACTTGTTGCTGTAATTGCTGCCTATATTGCATTTGTTGTTGTTGTAGTTGTTGCTGTTGTTGATGTTGTTGCTGCAAGTGCATTCGCTGTAATTGGGGCATTGACTGAAAGATTTGTTGCTGTCTCAGTCTCTGGTGTTGTTGAAATAAAGCCTGTAACTGTGGATTTCGACCCTGCAATTGCATGGAATCTTGTCTCTGAAGAATCTGTTGCATAACCTGCTGCTGCTGCTGCTGCATTATATCTTCCTGTTTGATATCCATTCTAGGTTTTTTGGACAGCTGAGATACATTATTTGGATCATGAATGAAAGATCCAGGGACATGTGCACCCATATGAAGGGAAGACGGACCAGTTTGAGACGCAGGCAACGATGTAGCACTTGCAGCACCCTGCAGCTGCTGCTGATTCTGCTGCAATTGTTGAACATTATGATCTTGATGAGAGCTCTGCTGTACTACAGAGGAACCATCGATCACTGATGAGCCTGAAATACTAATATTGTTTGACGTAAATGACATGGGTGAGGCAGGTAATCGTAAGTATGAGTCCGCGTTAACACTGGCACTTCGCTGCAAATGGGGGCCACCAGAGAGAGCAGAATTTGCATCTGTGACTAAAGAACTAGCTCCAACACTTGGTGCAGAGTTTGCTACACTGTTCAAAACTACATTATTCATATCACCCGAAACCGGACCCAGGTTTGTTCGACGGGCTCCCGTAACTGTGCTAGATGAGTTAACAATAGATGAACTTAAGTGAGTGTTAACTACACTCTGTGACTGCCCATCTCCTTGAAAGAAAATTCCAGAATGTGAAGATGATTGGGTTAAGCCTCCTGTCACCCGCGAAGGTGTCATGGAGGTCATCCCCCCTTGGTGACTGCAGTTTGTGTAGCTCTCCAGAGCCAAGCCTACTGGTATTTAAAATAGTCTAAAATAGCTCATGTACTCTACGTAACAGACAGATTGCGTGTGAACTCCTGATAGTATTTCTTCTATCTTTTCTTAAATATCCAAGCTTCACTCTATTCCAAAACCTTTTACCAAACCCAATAACTCCGGTTGAACCAAATGCATCCAGAATTGTTCTTCCTTCTGAACTCTGACAATTGCTGTTTTAAATCTAACAACAAAGAAAATAACACATACATATTAATTAGTACATGGAAAACTCCAGCTAAATCAAATGAAAACGACCAAACAAGACCTGGCATGATTTTTAAAACATGCCCGCAAATTGACCAACACCCTTTTCCAGAAAGATAAATCACAAACCAATAATCCCGTACACCAAATCCTTTTTCTAACCGCTTTATCTGCTCTTAAGAGAGGAATTCGCTTCGAAGAAAAAAAGTAAGGTAACAATTAAAAATAGAAAGATATCTAAATCCTCTCGCTTTATTTTCTCATCAGAGCTATGAATACTCACTTTAAGAACCCAAAGCCATCAAAAGATCAATATCGTAATGATAAAATAAAATCCAATACTCTAAATTCACATATTCAAAAGCCCTAAAACCCCAAATCAAATTCAAGAACATAACAAAGGAACCAAAAAGAACAAACTAGAACCCCAATTCCATTCCTGCACACAATAATTAACAACCATCAACAAACTGCGAAGTGACAAAAATACAAGAATGACAACCAAACAATAGAAAACGCAAACCTTAAAGCTAACACCACAAAAATCAAAATGAAAATAGCAAATAATTTACAATTCTCTTCACGAATTTAAAATACAGAAAGAAAGAATTCACTCCAAGATCGATCAGTAACTGAAAATTTGAAAAACAACAATGAAGCTTTCAGAACAGCTCAGTGCAAAAACGAATCGTTCGGAACTACTCACAGCGAAACCGCGAGCTGAAAAAAAAACAAGCCAACGGAAGCGCAGTGAATTGGAATCGCAGAGAATAAGAAAAGAGAAAAAAAGAAAAAAAAAAAAGGATGTGAAAATCGGAGAGAGAAGAGTTTATAAGAATGTGGGAATGACCGGTGAACCGTTCACGCGCTATCTTTCACCTGCAGTGGCAGGTTACGATTCAGACACGTGTCACCAAAGTGACTGTGGTGATAGTCGGTGATAAATCCGCAGCCGCTTCGAGACCTATTGCTGACGTGGCGAGTATCAGTTGGAAGAGAGACTTTAGCATGAGAGAACCTGTGTGTAGGTTATTTCACTCCCCATCCATTGTTTAGTTTTTGTAATTTGGAGTCTAAAAGTCGTTTAGTGTCTTATCTTTAATGGTGTTTATCATAATCTTTGTGGGATTTAAGAAAAATAAAATCTAAACAGATTAATTCTCATTTTAAGTGGCTTAAATATTTTTCAAAAAATTTAAATAATCTGAGAAAAAAAACAAACTCGTGTATTGATTCGGGTTAGGCGTACACATTTAAAGATTTATTTTGGAAAAAAGTTGTATTCAAAAAACCCATGTAATTATATCATGGCATTTTAACTTAATCGGATTTTTAGAAGACATTGTAAGTCCATTTTTTTCTACTCTAAAGAGGTTTGGATTTTGCTTTTTCGAAGGTCCAAAGCCAACCCATTAAGAACCTTCAGAACTCTCACTCAGCCTCACTCACTCTCATTTTGTTCTTTTCTAAAACTGTTCCTCTCCCTCACTCTCTTTTTTCTTCCAACAAAGACTCTACTATGTTCCCTCCAATTTTTTAAGTAACCTTCCAACCTCTTTTACTTTCCGTTTTCAGCTCCTGAACTCTGGTTTCACTTTAACCGTTGCCTTAATCTCGTTCCACTTTAACTGTTGCCTTAATCTCGTTTTCGTCCATATGCTTTTGTTTGAGCTCTTTAAGTTTCCTGGTACATCACTACGTCTCCTTCTTCTTAAGCTTCTTTTCACACAAAGGTAAGGGAAGCTAGGTTTTGTATGTCTTAAGTTATTTTGCATGCTTTAGTCTGTTTCACGTCTTAATAATTTGAATGATGATGTTGGTTGTGTAAAAGTGTCTGGTCTGAGTTCTGGGTGTTGTTGTGGCTCGTTTTTCTGCCTTGAATGCGCGAACAATGAAGAAACCTGATAATCTTGCCCAACCGAGTAGGTCTCGCCTAAGCGAGAGTATCAAAAATCCTCCAGGCTTTTGCTCGAAACTCTAAAGAATCAGTTAGTCTCGTAGAGCATATTGATTCAAGTGGTGAGAGTAACGGGAGACCTTAGTCTTTGGCTTAGATGTTTGAAGGTTAACCTTGTGTGTGGTAGGGTGAAATCCATTGGCAATAGACCTACAAAGCAGTCAAGGCCACCACAAGTGTAAGCATCCAGAGAATTTGATCTTATTATATGTATTTGGATAATTGAGTCTTAGAGTCCTGTTTGTTTGCTATCACATGATTAAGTGCCTACTATGTTCCATGTTTATAATATTTGTAAGTATCTGCTTGCTATAACATGTTCAAATTATTTGTAAGTATGTGAAGTGTAGCCAAACTTGGATTGAATCTCATTCCTTTGAGTACTCATTGAAGGCACCGTTGCCTATGTAATATTTTGCTCTATGAGCAAGCCTTTTGGATAACTGTCCAACCTCAAATTTCAGTTTAGTTCATGATATCGTGATGTGCCTTATAGATTGTTCATCTCAAATGCTCTTCTAATATTATATTTATGTGATATTTATTTAGTAGAGTTATTCTATTTAGATAGGAGGTTATATATATTATATAAAAATAATTCATGTATAACAATTAAAAATAAAGTTAAATATAATTTTATCACTTAACTTTAAAATTGAAATTAATTTTTCTTTTTAGTTTTATATTAAATTAGCCATCCATTTTTATAAAAGAGGAATTTAGTCCTCTATATTTAACTTTATTTTTAATTATTATACATTAAATTTGTTTACATAATATATTTTTCCAGTTACTTAGTTGAAAAATTGATTATAATAAAAATGTTTTTAGTTTTAGATGAAAATTGAAACTATTTACATTTTAAAATTTGGATTAACAGTCCTCCATTTTTAGAATACTGGATCTAGCTTTAATAAAAATATGTTAAATGAAAGTATCAAATAAATTAAATAAAAATTATTTAAAATAATAAAATTAACACATTTTTAAAATTAGAATCTAAGAATCAAAATTTATAAAATAAATTAATTCTATCTTTTACTAAAAGTTTAGGAAAATATTATTTGTTTTATTTAAATATATTAGACTTTTAAATCTTATATATCATATTCCCAACTAATAACTATTCAATTCAATTGGTATTTTGGTTTAGTCGGTTGTGATTATGCTAAAAATTAAATTAAATTAAATTCATTCAATTTGGATTAGAAAAATTATTTTTCATTTTTTAAGTAATTTTTCATTTTTTTTAATTTTTTATATTACAAAATCACTTATAAAATATTACGTAAAAAATATATGAGAAAAAAAATGTTAAAACATAATTGTCAAAAGTTGTAGATAAAGAGGGAAAATATATGTATTATATGTGTGTGTTTTTTTACCTGTATTCACTTTTTTAAACAAAAATAATAATAAAATTATTATTATTATTATTATAAAAATTAGATAAAATAACTTTATAATTTTGTGTAATTTTTATGTGTTTTGTAGGTTATTTTTAATTAAAAAATTGGTTAAATTTTTAAAAAACAATCAAATTAAAAAAATGATTCAATTTAAATAAAGTTTCACCTAAAAAATAATATTGATAAAATCATTATTTTAATTTAAAATATAAAATTAAAAAAAAAATATTAGATAACAAAAAAGAAAATCCATTATATATTGGTATAGTATATTTTACCTGGAAAATATATTGTTATAAAAGTATTTATAGCGGTGAAGTGACGGTTTACGCCGGTCACATAGTATCAGGTCACATGTTCAGTAGAGATTTAGCGGATCAGAACGCAACCGTTTATAAACCTGATTAATGACGTGGCATCTTTTTGTCAGGTAGCTCTTTCCAATATTAAGAGAAACAGTGTGTAGGTGATCATAGCTCCGAAATGAATTTGGTTCTTAAATTATAGAGGAAATTGAATTCCAACACAATGGCTTTTTTTCTTATCCGAACACAGAACTATCATGAATATATTGAAATTATTACTTAAATAAAAACAACTTAAATTTAACTAATTTATCTGCTTGTACAACTTTACATTAATCTTTTTTAATTGAACTATTTTTTTATATTATAAACTAATAATTTAATTAGAATTTATAAATAATGTATTTTTTTCACATTCACATCTAATCAAGAATTGACATGTGTTTAAAAATATTATTTTTTATAAAATAATTACTATAAAAATCTATATTCCCACCCAGTCAACTAAATTAATATCAAATGTACTTTCAATTGCAACTTCATTGTCAAACTAAATATCAATACCAACTCGTTAACCAAAGACACGAGTGTTGAGCTGCTTGTATCAACAATCGGTTTATAATAAATATTTTAAAATCATAATTTCTAATTAGTAGATAATAATAAACATTAAAAACACGTGAAATTAGATTAAAATCAAATATTTTTAAAATATAGTATTATCATCTCACTAGTAAAACATTAATTAACTTCTAATGTTATTCTTATATATTTTAATTACTGTATAAATTTAATAAATCTCAGTTTCACTTAAGATTCAAATTTTCCTTACAAAAAAGTATGTATATTACAAGGTTGGTTTTCATTTTGAAAACATTATTTGAAACTAATAAGTATCCCACTATTACACAAGTTTAGAAATAAATAAATGAAATATTAAAAATAGTTTCAAAAACTATTCAATTATTTTAATTAATAATAAAGATATAAATTAAAATAGTCAAGTTGAAAGATAATATTTCTAGAGGTCATTCTTTAACTGGAAATGGTTTCGAAACTTCTATTTCATATATTTTAGAAATTTTCAATCATTTTTTTATAAAATTTTAAATAAAAACTCACTACTAGAATCTTTCATATTACATAGGTTTTTTCTTGCAAATTTGTTAAAAAGATTTACAAGAAAAAACTTTTTTTTGCCATTTTTTTTAAGAATATTAATTGGCAGTAATTATAATTATTTTCTACAAAATTATAAAATTCGCAAGTATCTCCTACTAAATTTGTTGTGAAAAGTGTTTGTAAAAAATATTTTACAAAAAAATTAGTAGCAATTTTATTTTTACAATAAAATTTGTAAGTATTTTTTACAAAAAAAATTTAAAACAAAATTGATAAGAAATATAATTTTTTTAATAGTAATTAATGTAATTAATCTCATTTTAAACTATACTTAAAAAAAAACTATATATTAAAGATTAATTTTACGTTAAGAACGGTATTAAAGACTAATTCTAATTTTCATTATAAGTTGAAGGACAAAAATATATTTATTCTTAATTTTAAATATTTTTAGCTAAATTCAAATGACAATACTTTTGGTTTTAATTTAAATTACAACATTTTGCGGATTCAACAGTCAAAACATAATTTTATAAAAAAGTCTTAAATCTTAAATATAATGCATACATGCAATTATTTTTTCACTACAATATTTTATATATTCTCTTATGTTTTTTTTCATACAAAACTGAACCATCTAGTAAATTTTAAATAGGTACAATAACATATTATTTTTGTAAAAAATTCAGAATGTTTCTCTAATATGACATAATCCAATAAGAACAGTGGTTGCGCCAGATTACATTAGGCTACCAATTTGACGCGTAGTTTTCAAGGGTATACATGGCATTTAACAATTTTAGATGATGATGTTCTCTACTGAACCGTTGGATTGGAAGGTCGAAATCTGATTGGACACTAGAAAAGGGTGTACGGATTTTAATGTACGCACGGATGTGTTTTAGCATTCAGATATTTGTTTGCCACCATTGGTGTTTCTTCTACTATTGCCATAAGTGGTTAATGGATAGAGACGTGAAAAATATCAGCACGTGCAGGTGTGGCTGGTCTAACGTTGTCAATATTAAAAAGCATGATAAGATAAGATAAAACGTGGTTGAATTAATTTATTATCTTACTTTTTTTTTGCTTAAATTATAATATAAGTTTTTTCTTTAATTCTTAATTTGATTTTTTTTTTCATTTATTTCTATTCTAATTCTCATACTTTTAAAACTTCACAATGTTGGGTTAAATTTTAATTTTATAAACATGTAGTTCTTATTTTGCTTTAGTTGAATTTTACAGTTTACATGTTGGATCGTTACAACTTCTATATAATTATTTATTTATATATTTATTACATTTTTTTAATTAAAAAATGTAAAATAAATCAATAGTAATTATATTTTCATTGTGATTCATATATCACATAAATAGATTTTGATACATTATCTAATATAACATTAAACCAACTATGATAAATTTTTAGTTTAGAAAATAAGCATAAAAAATTACATTTAAATCACTATTATAGGAATTACAAGTTATATTATAATAATATAGATTGATTTGTCATAATTAATACCTTTCATTAGAAATATATTTGAAATTTAATCTTATTTTTTTATGTGATGGTTATTATTATTTTACGTATTATTTATAGATTAAATATATTTTTAGTTTTTAAACTTTTAGTAAAAATTAAAATTATTTTTTTAAAATTTTCATCTAATTTAGTATTCTATTTTTCAAGATAATACATATTAAACATAATTATTTTTGGTTGCAAACTCACGTTACTCAGCAAAAATTGGTTTATCATTACCTATGTGATGACTTATTCAACTATGTTTGTAGAATCTAAAACAAATAGGCGAAAGTTTATTCTTTTGTTTATATTGACGAGACACGAAATATTTAGTACCAAATAAATGGATTAGTGAGAAATGGTAAACTAGTTTTTTAATGTTTTCCTCGCGAGATGAGATAAAGGAAATGATTGAAAAAGTTGGTATGTCAAATACACAAGATAGGCGGAAATGGAGATTTCAAGGAGTAGTGAATATGGGTTTTCCCAACCACTAGAAACTTTGATAATGAAATGTGTTACAATTGTTTGTTTTCTATGTTATTTTAAATGTAAAACTCCCTTAAAATAAGTGAGGGAATATTTATATTATAAAATAGGACACGTTTGAATAAAAGATGAATTATTCGTTCTAATACTGTGATATTAGACATTTATGAGTTATAATTGAGTTCATACAAGAGATTAATTTAAAATTTTAAGATAATAAATTTATGATTTTTTGTAGTTATTCATTTTGGTTAAATTTTTTTTTTCTAATTTTCGTTAAATTTTGTCAAATAAATCATAATTTTAGTTTTGTGTTCAAATAAGTCCCAATTTTTATAAATTTTTTTCAATTTGTTATTTTTTTGCTAACACCATTTAAATCGTTAACGGTCACGAACAATGATTGCTACGTGTCACTTCGTGGTTTTTTATATTTTTTTTATTTGTTTGAACTTTTTTTAAATGTCCACATGTCAATCCAACGTGTCACGGGTCAAAATCAATGTTCTATATTCAATTTCGTCTCTATATTTGTTATTTTGTTCAATTTAGTTTCAATTTTTTTATCATGAATCAATTTAGTTCTTCTCCAAATTGAAACAAAATTTAATTTTTATATTAAAATTCACATTTTTTATTAAACATTTTTATATAATATATTAAAATTTATATCATTATAACTTTGATATAAAAATTAAATTTGGTCATATTTCGATAGGGACAAAATTGGTCAATTTTAAACCAAATTGAAATTAAATTGAATAAAAATAACAAATATAGAAACCAAATTGAATATAAAATATTAACTTTGACACGTGACACACTAGTCGGTTGACAAGTGAACATTTAAAGAAAAAAAAAACACAAAGTAACACATATCAATTACTGTTCATAGCTGATAATAATTTAAATGTGTTAGTAAAAAATGACTAAATTAAATAAAATTGATAAAAATTAATATATTTTTAAATACAAAACAAAATTAGAGCTTATTTGATAAAATTAAAAAAAAATTAACCTTATTTATTTAATATAGAACTTCTGACTAAATATAGAGCGTAGCTGGTTTAGTCACACCTGTGGTCACCCATCAATTCATTTGAGTTTGACACACATTTTTTAAGGAAATGAAACTCTGTTTTGACAAACGTTATCCAGACACAAAACATGAACAACATAGCCACCATTTGTTTCAAACCCTGCATTCCTTTCCCAGTACAATGTCCCAAAACCTGCTTCAGAAAATTCCCACTCACAACAATACCTCGATCCAGTCTTCAAGATTCTCAGCCACCCAACTCAACCCAACAACAACTCAATCTCTCTGTTCTTCGCTTCACATTGGGTCTCTCTCTAAACACAATAACTAATCTTAATTAACCAACCATAGGTAAATGGTTGAAGCAAAAATACTTTTTTTAATCAGTAATGTGTAATTACACTGTCTGTATCTGGCATGAAACTAAAAAGAATAAATTTTTAGCTATCTCTATTCTATTAACCATCAATTTTGGCATCTGGGTTCGCTTGGTTTTTTGCTTTGCTTCCAGGGATACCTGGGTTGGATGAATCCTACTTGCCCAGATGGATTGGTTATGGCTTTGGTTCGCTTCTCCTTTTGAATCACTTTCTAGGGAGTGATGCAGCCGCTATTACACCAGCTCAGCTTGTGAGAGAAATTAAAGCTGAAAACTGCATTTTTGTTTTGCATTTTTCAGTTTTCGATTATTTAATTTTCTGGGCTGTGGTTCATAACTGGTGTGTTTTCCTGGTTATGCAGAGTACAGAGGTTTTGGGTCTGTCTTTGGCTTCCTTCTCAATTGTGCTGCCCTACCTTGGTAAATTTCTCAAGGTAAGTAACTGATTTTATTCTTGTAGAATTAATTCAATTTTCCACCCTAGTGAACATGTTCAAGAAAAAAACTTTCTTTTTTCAATGTGTTTAACAATTAAGTAACCCTACTTTTTGTTGATGTTTTAAATGACCATAGTCGCAGTTTCACAGTAATCTTTGATATTGTAGAAAGTTACAGATAAATGGAGCTGTATTTTGGTTGCAGAGGCTTCAAAAACCTTGATGTTACTGCCACAATAGTAGTTGTGGACCCTTTTCTAAAACATTGTTTTTTTATACAATATATATGGAGCTCAAATATGAAGTTTTTCATGTAAGATATTGATCCTTAACCAAGTGTGGGAAATAGGGTGCTCAACCAGTGGACGAAAAGGCTATACCAGAAGGGACTGAGCAAATATTTGTTATGTCAACAGAGGTAGGGAATGGCCTGAAGGAGGATCTGGCTTGGGCATCATATGTTCTGTTGCGTAATACAAATGCCATAGCTATGGTATGTCTCATAGATTATCATTATTAATTTAAAGAAACACATGAATTCTTCTATGTTTAATGAGATATGTTTCCCCTTGCAATTGCAGACCAATCTCTGTCTGTTTTGTATGTTATATATGTGCTAAGACCAGCATTGTCTGAATAGAGGGTAGGGATATTTCGATATCAAATATAGAGGTCTTTTAATCATGACTTACAAGGGTTGAATGACTGGAAACATTGTACATACTTTTTGTATGTGGGTTGAGGCACCCAAGTGCTCCATTATATATATATATATATATATATATATATATATATATATATATATATATATATATATATATA
>Ga0214544_1007313_pt1 | contig 19501 bp, 20 predicted proteins | sample CNSS3metaG_FD_160074 | JGI IMG/M metagenome (GOLD analysis project Ga0214544, IMG submission 160074) | Root nodule microbial communities from cowpea collected in UCLA plant growth center, Los Angeles, California, USA - CNSS3 | ecosystem: Host-associated > Plants > Roots > Nodule | place: USA... | reverse complement strand
ACCAAACTTACTCAATAAATCCAATAATCACAAATCCTAATTAAATCAATCTTTAAGCACAGAAAATTCAATTAAATCCCCAAATTTAAATATTAAATGAGGGCAAAAATTTGAACTCATCAGTCCAGCATGTCACTGACCAAACCCTCAGGACCATCGATGTAAAACGCTACAAAATAATACATTGTCCGCACGCTATTGCCTGGCGTTGCCTAGGTTGCAGACCGCTTGGCAAAAACCTCTCGCTGCCAAGCACTAGGCACTTCCAGAAATAATAGCACATATCTCATAAATCAAGTATTCATACATAGAGGTATACATTCACAATTGAGACTATGCTGACACTTAAGTTTATTCAAGACTTAATCATACTCGATAGTTTACTTAAAGTCGCAATCATACTACAATAAGGCATAATCTTTAACTTTTAGGAATTACACATTTTAATACTCATTGTATCAAACTCGATGTAATCCACATAATAGTATTTAAATACTTTAAGTTTCTACCACTGCATATACATTATATACCTTGGTTACTTTTATAATTATTAAAATCTTATACCCTCCTTCCAAATAAATAATAAAGAAAAAACTATAATGACATATTCCTTATGCATTGTCCCGATTTATAAAACTACTGAACCCAAATTTTTCTTTGCCCTCCACACGTAATAACTAAACTATCAAGCATCATGAACTAAAAATATGCACTTTTGTTACAAATCCAAAAAAAATCCATACTTATATTTTAAAGATAAACTTTAACTTTTATATACCTATGCATTGTTTTAAAATTAAGTTAAACTTAATTGACGTGAATTAACAACATTCAATATACTAAAAACCTACATAATATATATACATCCTATTAATTATTGGTAACTAGACAACCATGACTACGAATATAATACAATAATATTTATATAATTGTACCCATTGCCTTCAACTTTCACATACATAAAAAGTTTACTTGCCACATGATAACATATTCACTACCTGTTATCCCACCTAAGATTTGCATCCAATAATTAATATATATATATATATATATATATATATATATATATATATATATATATAATTTTCATTATCCACACTTGACAGTAAAAAAATATAAATAAATTTTCTTATCACTCCCAAACCCAACAACCCCACCTTTTCACCATTCCCAGAAACTAATAGATTATAACAATTTAAAATCTATTAGAAATCATATTACAGTCAAAACCCTATACGAATTCATGACCTTTTAACTTTGCTATACATAATATATATAATAATACTGCAAACCTTTTTCAAATAAACAATCCCACCAAACTCCAAATTCATATAGTATATAAAAGTGTTTTCCTGTCCTTCACATAAAATTCATTATTGATTTTTTTTTTAACATTATCCTTATCCAGGTTGATTAACATAACAAGGAAAAAAAAGAAAAAAAGAAGATAAACATTACTTTTGCGAGTGAGAAGAAAAAATGATTAAGTATTTGAATTTATGAAATTGTATAGATTCAGAAGCATATCAGTTGTTGCCAAATAGAATAGCATGTGCAATGAAATACCCAAAATTAATGAAAAACATATATTTCTGGTAAATTAATTCATGCTTGAGAGACAGAGAAAGAAGATGAGTCATAGATATTACTTTTGATTACTGTACCCAAACTGACACCTCTCTGGTTTCTCAGGGGATTTCTACAGTTTCTAGATTTTTCCATCACTTAACAAAAATATAAAAATAAAAAGGGTCTACTCTCTTTAGCCAAGATTCAAACCCACATCCTTCCAACCCATCAAACACATGCAGACTAACAAACCATTACATTATTCATGTCAATTCACCCAATCATGCGAGCTTAAATCATGTTTCCGCGTTCCCAATATATTTTCAAAATAAAACAGAATTTAATAAACATACTAATGGCATACACAGAACTTGAACCCAAGTCCTATTAACATAATCAATTACTCTAAACCACTTAAGCTAACACTATTTCTTATCTAGGGTTTATCAAGGAACTCCCTTAGGGTATTCTCAACCCATCATTTCTTGTACTTTATTAATTGTTATTTGTATGAATTTCCTAGGTCTTACACAAACCAATATCATGCTTATAACTTTTTGACTGCTATTAATGAAAGTATGTTGTCTTGGAGTTGTTTTGATATAGTTATTTATATGTAGAGGTTCTTTCCTTCAGAGTTTGGAAATGATGTGGATCAAACTCATGCTGTAGACGATGGACATGAGCTATTTGAATGAAAAGTTAAATTTCGTCAAACCGTTGAGGCTGAAGGAATTTGGTGGAATGGGCAAAGCCATACATGGCAAACAAGAGAAAGCTTCTGCGTGTGTTGGTTAATCGTCTCTAAGGACAATATGATATAGATGAAGCTTTTAAGGTTGCTACCCTAAATCTGTGATGCCTTGCAACAAAATCCAAGTTGAGACCAAATATGCACAAAGTTGTCACAAATTTGGAGCACCTGCAGGTTCTTCATGTGCATCATAATCGTTCTATGAACTCCTCCTGTGGTCGTAGGAAAAGTGTTGATGATTTAACCAATGGTAGAAGCGTTAAAGCTTCAGTTTCCCCTCTCTCACGTGACATTGCTAATACACGTCCTTGAAAATTTTATGTTACCACTTAAACTTGAACACGTTATATCACACATGTTTATGTTATAGGCTTCACATATCTTAGTATTATTGCTTGTACATATTCTAGGCTTTGTCTATAACATAACCTTAGTTAAAATAGATCTATTGAGTTGTTTTTTTCAAAATAAATTTGTTTTTAAGTTAATTATTCAGCGTTAGACTTAAAAAACGTTTTCACACTAGAAAACATTATTTATTCAACTTAGTATTATGCGAACTTAAACTAACTTTTATACCCAGGATCTCTGCACAAATTTTGCACGAAACTTGTCAACATGAAGCTTTGTTATGCCTTCTCAAGGCCTATAACAAAAGTGGTACTATGGATCTCTGTTGTATCTGAGCAGCAATTGAAGTCTATCCAGAACTACTATAAGTAGTGATCAAGCGATCCCATCTATCCATCTCTTCTCATCTCATCCTCATCCATCATTCCACCAACACTTTACACTTTTTTTTATTATGTCTTGGGTGGTCTTCCACATTATGCCTCTTGGGATTTTAAGGGTATGAGAAATCAAACTGTGGTTCTATAATTTTGCTCAAAATAAAATTATTTTTATCTATTCTTTTTTAAGTTTTTATTTTTGTTCGTACGATCATGACTTCACATGTAGACGTTGGAACATGTGAAGTCTAAATAGGGTCTCAGTTGTAGACATTCAAACAAGAGTCTAAACAAATTAATTTATTTTTATTTAGTTAATTATAGATATATCTTAGTCAATGAATGATTCAACTATAGAAGAGTTAGAGAATCAACCTATCGACACCCTGGTTTTATTTTATATTGTCTACTTCTTTAAACCCACTCTTCTTCACTAATTTATGCTTCTAACACTTCCGCAAATTTTAATAAATATTGTCCTAAGTGAGTTTTTAAATGAATTCTTTTGGAGTCCATGTTGGAATTTATTGATAAATCCTCCTCAAAAGATCTAAAAAAGTTGTATATACAAAACAAAAAATATTTAATAATTTAAGTTAATGTTATTAACTTTTTTAACTATTTTAGAATTAATTTCTATAGCCTAACCCTAAACCTAAATATTTTTAAATTGGAAAAGCACCAATTTTGGGTCCATCTTATTTTAGTAATCATGACGTTAAAACAAGAAAATAATGTTTGTAGAATTAACTGTCAATGATAATATTTAATCCATATCCCACTTTATATATACAAATTGCTTTCTTTATTAGTTTTGAAATTGTTGAAATGCCAAGAAGGGGTGGGAGGGGAGAGGGGTTGAATTGGTTAGTTAAAAATTTAGGCTATCTTTGAAAGCTAAAAACCACCTTTAATTGAATCAATTAGATCACCAAGTTAGGATGCAAACAGTACTGAACTGTATACTTTCAATTGGTCAAATACAGAGTTAATCGATTGATTTTACTACTTGCTCTTGATCACTAACTAAATGAATATTAAAGATTTGGTCCACTTTTTGCTCCCATTCAATGTAGAGGTTTGGATCATTCTCCCCTTTGAACTTTCAAATTTTGATTGGTGGAGTTGTCTTTGTGGGAGTTGATTGCGCCTTCCCCCACCATCATGGTCGTGCCTTCTTCTTCCACCATGGCTAGAATCCTCGGAAGAAGATCTCCTCCTTCTCCTCTCATCTTCTCTAAGCTCAAGTCTTTGAATGTGCTATTGAAGGAAGATCTCACTTTGTCTTCTATCCGCCCTCAAGTGGTAAAAAGTTTCCCTTCTACTAACTTCCATCTCATGTAGGATGTTGGCAAGGGTGATTTGTTCACTTTCTTGGGCCATAGGAGTCACCATGGGAGGGGAATAAGGTGAAGCCGATTCCTCCTCCGCTGATTGGATCCATATTCATGTTCCTGCACTAAAACTCACCAAAAATTGAGACAAGAAAGATGTTAGACAATAAAACAAACCAAACCCGAGACCAAGTGTAGTCTTCACAAGCACCCAAGTGTTTTTGGTCACACTCCCAAAGCACACAAGCAAGGCTAGCACTCAAAATCCTTCCAAACAAGTGAAAACACCTTAAAATTGATGAAAACCTTTCAAAAGCAAAACAAGTGGCTCGACCACAACACTCTAGGAAAACAAGGAAATGAAAACAACTAAGACAAAACAAAGATTACCTAAAGACAAGCAAGCAAAGCTCAAAAACAAGAAAGTTTAACTTCTAAGGAAATTTGTTTTAAAGACAAAACTTGAACAAGACTAAAGCAATGAAAAGCACTTTTAAAGACTCCACGGAAAGCATTTGAACAAGCTAAGATTATACCTCAAATTATGCATACACCAAGAAAGATCATAACCAAGTTAAAGCATGGAACTAATTTGCCAATATCACCCAAAAACCCAAGTATAAAATTTGGTAGCATAACACCTAGTAAAAATGGCCAAATGGATTTACCAAACAACACATTAGCTCTCGGCCAAACTGAATTTTATCATGAAAATACTTTTTCTTTTCAAAACTAGGTACTTAAGATGATGAGAAGGATATTTTAGGGTGTCTTGAACACTTAGTTCCTTAAAAATTAGGTCAAAATCAATTTCAAGGAGCATACAACAACACAAGGCATAGATCTCATGCAATAGCTCAAATACTTAGAAACAAGAACAAGAAAACTCAAAGAAGCATATGACAAGAGACTCAAAAGTAGCTAGGAACATTTTAAGAAGACTTTCAACATGTGAAGAAAAATGTTGGCATGGTAACAACTTAGTAAGCTCTCGGCCAAAGGAATAATAAGCACCAAAATGTCATGTTTTCACTTCACCAAGCAACATATATCAAGAGATAGAGTTTTTGGATACTTTAACCTCAAGTGAAGTGATACAATTATGTGCACACCATCTTTGAACACCACAAGGCCGAGAGGTCTCCAAGCCAAAGAAGCCACCAAAACAAAGGTTAGCACAAGAAAAATACCATATTCAAGATAACCTAGGTTCTAGATACCAAATGATGAAGGATTATCTTGTTTTCTTTTAGAGTTATGAATATGGTGAAGTTGTTTAAGAAAGCTTTTTGAAAATTCCCACTGGACATTAAGATAGCAAGCTATCTAGATGTGAAGGTTCATTTCTCAAGCTCATGAAAGGAAGAAGAGAGTTGGATTCAAGCTTAAAACACACACGGATTTAACAATACTTAAAGAGCAAAATGGAAAGCATAGAATATGAGTAATGGATGAAGAACGCCACTCATAGGGGGGATCTAAGACAACCAAACCCTAGAGATGAGTGATGGTGCCGCCACTTGCAAGCAAGAAAAGGCAAAGGTGAGTTCACTTCTAGGAAGGAGAGCTCACGGCAATGGTGGTTGAAACACAAAGTTTATAACAACAAATGATCAACCCTTTTACAAGACAAGGAGCACCCTTTAAATAGAAGTCCATAGGGGTCCTTTAGCAAATACATAAACATGAAAAGGACTAATTAGCAAACCCTAATAACCTAAGCTAGGACAATTCTAGGCCAAAGTGAAGGAATGTGGTTGGTGGATGCATTTCCATGAGGATTCTAGGCCAAAAGAGGAAGGAGACCAAGTAGTCTTCTAAGGAACAAATGAAAAAGGCAAAAGGAGACAAGGTACATGTCTACTTTTGCTTTTACTTTATGCTTTTTGCTTTCCTCTCTCTTCCACATCATCCATATTCTTCAATCACCATGTGCCACCTAGCATGCTCTACCTTCTCTTAATTACCTACAAAACAAGACAAACAAAGATTAGCATGTTAGTTTAAGTTAATCTAATCTTGGTCAAAGGTCAACTTTAGGTCAAAGTCAACAAGTCAACCAAAATAAGTCAACTAAAAACCAACTTAGGGAATTCAAACTAAAGTAATGCAAAACAAAGATACAGGTGATGGAATAGAAGACTCCCCTCTAGTCATGGTTCTAGTGATCCTTCTTGAGGGAGCTTCTATGGAGGTATCGTGGTTGGTCACACCTTTATCAAGAGACCACAAGATTTTTATATTGGTTCACTCAAACCTGAGCTACATCCAGTTTGTCAAGGCATTTTGAGCTTGAATTTGCACTATTTCAAAAGATTCACAAAGTATCCACCCTTACACTTTCAAAGTATGCAAAAACCACACAAAAGACTCTTGAATCACACAAGAGTCACACCAGCACAACAAGAACCCTCTTGCAAACCTGGAAAACCACAATGCACACACACAAAGTTTGAGAAAGATCAAACCTCAGTGGCAATACAACCCAGCCTACCACAAACCACTTTCTCCAAGCTTCAAACCAAGCCAAAAGTTCCAAGAATTGATCCAAGATCAATCTTCAACTATTGCAAACTGTATGATCACGAAGGAGAGAGTTCCCACAAGTTTCTAGGGCAATTTCATGTTCAAAACTCATCAACAACCCTCTCTATAGAAAATGACAGCTTTTATAGTCAAATTGTTACGAAATTCAACAGGTTAATTTTCAAATCAATCGGTTGATTTCATTTGACTTAAGTGAAATCAGTCAAATAAGAAATAAATCAACTGATTGAATTAGTTGTAGTTGAAGACTCTACTGCAGCCAACCTTTTAACTTGTTAAAAAACTATTCAACAGATTAAAAGAGACCAAATACATCTAATTAATGCTACAAGGTCTACAACATGAATTACAAACTTAAAATACACTTTCTAAATGATGTAACTATGTAAAGAGCACACGTTCCAGCCTTGATCAACATGAATACTATCAAATCTCCTTTCCTTCATCAATGTAGGCTTCATTCCAATGGTAATGGCTTCAAGATAGTTCAAAAGAGCTTTATTAAATCTTCATCAAATCTTCAATAAGCATACCACCTTGGCTTAACATGTCAACAATCTCCCCCAGAAACAGAGACGAAAAAACATAAAGCTGATATAATCAGCCGACTGAAAATAAAATCAACCAACTGAAACTGACAGAGCTGAAGCTGAAAAAGCACAAACACATGGATGCAATGCATGATCCTAAACAACCAACACACTCAGACAACCTAAGGATCATTTTTGGTCTGGAATGAGTTCAAAATATCATGGATATCATGAATTTGGCCATCCAATGCATTGAACCTCTCATTGCAATAGTTGTGATGTGCATGTGGGGATACATTGAGCTCATGCAGCTGGTTCAACACCATCCCTTCAAAATGTGAGTACATAGGGCCTTTATCCTTTGGAGGATTGTAGGGAATTAAGTCCATGGGTCTAGTAGTTGGTTCTTCCTCGTGATTTGCACCACTTGGGCCAACTTCATGATCATGTGGACCACCAACTACAGCACCAACAACTGTCTGTAAGACTCGTGAAAATTAAATAATTAAATAAATAGTTAATTAATAAATGCGGGTAGTGGGAGCCTTTAAGGCATTAATTATTGATTTATATGATATGAAAAAGTATTAGCTCAAGTGGTTGATAGTACTTTGGTTGTGGTGAGAGGACTTGGGTTCAAGTCCTATGTATGCCAATTGTGTGTATTTAATTTATTATTATTTTTTTATAATATGCTTGATCATGTTGAGTGATAATATAATCATAGAATTATATTAAATATCATGAAACATGAATTAGTTAAATGGTTGTGCATTGAATTGGCATTGGCATGGTTATGGGTTCGAACTTTGGTAATTCTAAATTAAACTTCCTTTTTGCTAAAATTAGTTTTGGCATGAAGGTGAAGGGGTGGAGAAAATCCTAGAAGAATGAGCAGCAAAGGGAGGTTGGGAAACAGTCCATAAGTGACTTTGAATGACAATTAAAATCAATCTTAATGTCATTTTCGTTTTCTCTTCATTATTGTTAATTAAGACACCATTAAAAGACAAATTGTGAGAGAATAGAGGGGTTTGGAGGCTGGATTTTTTAGAGCATTGTAAGGTGCACGAAATTAAGGAAAAATAATGATTAGTAAGTGAATTAGAGAAGCTAAATTGAGGTGGTGCTAAGGAGACCATTGGTGATCAAATGGGGAGCTCTAGAATTTGCGTTTTAAGCAAGGAAACCAGGTTAGGGGAGCTTTATGCGTTAAGTTTATGTTTAATTTTGATTGGTATGATAATTGGATTACCTTACATGTTAACCTTATTTTAAATGTGATTGGCATGCTAGACTATCTTTTCCTTGTTAGGCCATTTAGGGTTCCTATAGAGGAACCACTTGCCAAATATAACGTAAAATAGACAAATTGACCAGTTTTGACCAATCCTTGCCAGAGTTGACTGGTTGACTAGTCTTGACTTTCTGACAGTCCATTGAGAGACTGCCACGTGTCAGGGAAGTCTCTCCATTAGGGTTTGATTGCCATGAGTGGTTGCACGAAGGTTACGATGGTTGATGCAGTTGCGACAGAAATGCTGAAGCGGCTGGGTTCGCGGCTGTTACTGATAGATGCATTTTTCGGTGTGAGTGCGATGAGCATGGCTGTTTGGCGTCGAGCATAGTTGTGTGTGGTGCACGAACTGTTGCGGATGAGTGCAGGCACAATCTGTTTCAGCGAGCTCGTGCGGTGTAGCCATGGTGGTTTTTTGACAACGTCGACGTCGGAGATGGCATATGAGAAGATGGTTGCTGGCGCGGAGGTGGTGGCACGACGTGAGACGTGTGTTGCAGCGGTGTTGCGTGGCTGTCGCAGGTTTCGCGAGTAGTGCGACAATGGCAGACTTTCGACAACGTTGGTGCAGAAGACGTCAAAGAAGATGGTGGCACAGGCGGCGCACAGATGGAGCGGCGGCGTTCATCTTGAACAGTGGAGGAATCATTGTTGCACAAGAATGGAGGGTCAAACGAATGGCAACGCGATCGGTGGTTGTGGTTTCCGATGAGGGCGCGACGGACGACGGCTTTCCGACGTGTGTAGTGGTGGCCGAACGTGGTCGTGACGGCTGTAGAATGTGGCGGCTGCGGAGTGGATTGGTGCGGAAGAGAGAGAAGAAGTAAATTAGAGTTAGGGTTTTGGTTGTGTGAAGGAGAGAGAGAGTGATGAGGTGGCATGTTTTGATTGGTGATTTGAGTTAGTGGAGGATTGATGATATGGCAAACTGTGAGTGGTTATTCTAAAGAGTGGGGGATTGAGGATGTGGCAAGTTTTAATTGGTTAATGTAGTAAGTGGAGGATTACCACGTGGCGCAATCCTATGGGCTAGAGTTTAAATGATATCAGGGGTGAAAATTAGTAAAAAGAAGGGCTGCAGAAAAGAAATATAAAGTCCAATTGCAGAAGGGGGTGTAAACCTGAAAACAGGGGGTGCAGTTAGCCCCAGAAATGTCTTTGTTCAAAAATAGATAATCCAATTGAAAAAATAAGGGTATAAAAATGAGAATTGGGGGTGCATTTAGTACCAAAGCTATTTCTCTCCAAAATTCCCATTTTGGGACTTAATTAATGAATTAAAATATTCCATATTTACACTCTTAAGGACCTAATTAAATTATTGTTGCATTATTAAACTCAATAATATCCAATAATAAGTTTGATGCAACTAATATCAAATTTGTAAGCACAAAAATAATATTAAATTCCCCAAAAGTTAATTATTGAATGTGAGCCAAGGTTCGACTTATGACTTTTATGATGTTTTTTTTATGCTTTCAAATAAATTGTAATTATAAATATTCTGGACTTTTGGATAATTACAATCTTATTTATACTTATGAATTTTGGTGTATTATGAAAGTAATAAAAGTTTTTTAATTTTCCCGCGTTTTGGGAATATTAGTTATAATAAATGAAGTTTTATTATTTACTTCTTTATTTTATTATTTAAATTCGTAATATCCGGTCGGGATGTTACACTGTCCATCCATTTTCCACTTTGAGAAAGCCCATTTTATGTAGATTTTAGTTGGAGGTATGGTTCAACAGTCCAGTTGACTCTTCTAGCTCATCCTCTACATAAATTCCAAAGTATTCAATGAACTTTAACACCAAAACCTCATATGGCAGCCTAAAATCCATGAGCCTCTTGTCCTTGAGCATGTGATCATGAAACACATAGATCCAATCCACTTGCATGTTGTGTTGGATGTAGTAAATGAGTATCAAATCTCCCTCATTCAATGTTGAATGGTTGCTACCACGTGGAACTATGATTTTTGTGACTATCATAGCGAGAAGCCTTTGATCCACCTTGAGACCACCAACATGGAAGTGTTTGATTTTAGTAGCAGGATTCCTCAAGCATTGGTCATAGTATTGAACTTTGTTGAATTTTGGAACAAGCCCAGTTTCACCTTCCTCACTTGCACACCTCTTGATTTGAGTCTAACCACATCTTTCCAAGCCTTTTTGTTGATCTTGATTCGAACACCCTTGATGCTTGACAGCAACACATCATTTTTGAACTCCAAGTTGGTGAAAAACACCTTCACCAAGTTTGGATAGATTTTCCCTAAAAGTTCAAGGAAGGACTTCAACTTTTGATGCTTGAGTTGTTGAAATAGGCTCTTAAATCCTTCAACCCTCAACCATGAGAATCTCAGCACCTTAGGAATGTTGATCTGCTTCCTATTCATCTCAATGAGGAATACTTAAATGTTGTCCTCATGATCCTCAAACCATGCATCAATTCTCCCATGGCTTTCGTGATTTGGAGACCTTGGGGTAGGAGGAGTGGAGTGCTCATCATTAGATTGGATAGCTCTTTGTTGATGACGAGGCATAATGAGTGTGGGTATGGCTGTTTCCAAGAGAAGTATGATGCAAATGCAGCAATACAAGTGCATTATTTATAATTGAACAAGTTGATTTTCAGACCTTGGCCTTTTTGAGAGTTTGCGAATGTAGATAAGGCAGGGTGTTGAGGTTAAATTAAGTGATCACGAGATGGACATTCTAGAGGCGACAAAGTCGAGTTTTACTATGAAGGCCATGGTCGAGTACCTTATGAGGGGATTGGTTATCAGCCAAAAGGTAGTAAGTATGCTACAAGGTAAGCTGGCTAGGGGAGATAAGAAAACCCTTGTGGAAGAGCTTGTCACTTTGAAGGTGGATCATGGGAAGAGTGCATAAGTTAAGTAGAAGAAAAGGTTGAAAGAGCAAGTTAAGAAGCTCAAGGGGAGCATTGCAAGATCTGAAAAGAAGTTGAGGGCTAAGCTGGCCGAGTTGGAGGAAGTCCGTTCTAAGAAGGATGCAACCGCAAACGAGGTGAAACCTGATATCTTAGGTTTACAATAGCACGTGTTGTTCGAGCACTTCAACGATTTTCAAAAGACGTTGAGGTAAGCTTATTTCCTTTACAAGGAGGTGTCTATCACTGATTTTCGTTTTGATGTTAACCTGAACGTTTACGACAATAGTATGCTTGATGTGCCCGAGATTATTTGGTTGAAGGCGACTTAGGAGGCCACGAAAGTTGGTGATGAGGGAACAATTGTGGCGAGTCCCTAGACCAATGTTGATGATGTTATGTAGGAGGAGGGTGAGGAAGTCGTGCATGAGGATGTTAATGGGACAGGGCATGAGGATGCCACACTTGAGGGCCTAAACAGTTGGTGGCCTAAACGCTTTTCGTAATCCCACACTTGATGGGTTCTGTAATTGACTTTGCCTTTTGAATGAAATTCAAGTGTTTTTTCACAAGTCTTGGCTCCTCGTTATTGTTTTTTATTACAATTTGCTTCTTCATTTTGATAATGTCATTAATTATATTCCGATTTTATAGAATTGCCTTCTTGATTAACCATATTCGGATTAATTGATAGATTATTGGTGGGGCACTTGTTGGTTATAATATTTGACCAACAACACTTAGATTAATGGTTGGTGACTTATTGATTGTTATATTCGACCAACAACACTTAGATTAATGACTGGAATATGTTAATTGTTATATTCGACCAACAACACTTAGATTAGTGGTTGGGAACTTGTTGAATGTTATATTTGACCAGTGGCACTTAGATTAGTGGCTAGGAACTTGTTGATTGAGAACTTAATGAACATAATACTCGACTAGCGGCACTTAGATTAGTGGTTAGGAACTTTAGTAGTGTAAAGTATATGAGTAGTTGTAACCTTGCTTTATTTTATTAGGTGGATTCCTCGTTAAAATCTATCTGGCCAAAACCCTCCTTAGGGAAAAAATGCCAAGTTAGAAAAGAGTACATCCTGGTTACAGGTAAGTGATTTATAATTGCCAATCCGCTGAAATAAAACTTTAAATGTGATACATTCGATGTATTGGGGATAGGTTCTCCTAACAGTCATTCTAGTTTGTTAGCACCTTTATCGATGACTTGAAGTACACGAAATGGTCCTTCCCAGTTCGTGGAGATTTTAACTTCGTGTTTTCTTGCTTTGATGACCATTCACCATATGGGGTCCCCTTTGTGAAAGGATTGGGGGTGTAACTTTGAGTTGTACTTCCTGGTAGCTCTAAGCTTGATGGTTGCGTTCTGGATATGGACCTTTTTCCTTCTTTCAACGAGCAGCTCCAGACTTGTGTTTATGCATTCTTTGTTCAAGCCTTGGTCATGGTTTTCTTGTCGTATTGAGGGTTCTCCGATTTCTACTGATATGATGACATCGATAGTAGACTAGATTGTAAGATGTTTCGCGAGTTGACAATTGTGGTGTGTATCTATACACCCAGAGTACTTTTAGCAGCTCCTCCAACCATTTTTCCTTTCCTCCATCTAACCTTTTCTTCAGTTGTCCTAGGATTACCTTGTTTACGGCTTCTGCTTAGCTGTTTGTTTGTGAATGTTTAACCGAACTAGTGATGTGTCTGATTTTAAGGTCGTGGTAGAATTCGGCTAGGTCTTTATCAATGAACTAACCACCGTTATTTGTTATGATAGTGTGGGGAATATCATATCGACAAATGATGTTCTTCTAAACGAATCATTGGACTTGCTTTGTTGTTATGGTGGTTAGTGGCTCGGCCTTGATCCACTTGGAGAAGTAGTCCACTCTCCTTAGAAGGAATTTCACTTGTCCTTTACTTGGTGTGAATGGTCCGATAATATTTATTCCTTATTTGGAAAACAACCACGAATAGGAGATGTGGTGGAGTGCATGGGTGATTGGTCCTTGTTATTGACATAGGACACATTTTCGTGCATAGTTGGAACAATTATCCTCCATCGTTGGGCAGAAGTAGCTCGCTCGTAAGATTCGAGCTGCCATCATTTTTGGGCCAGGGTGATAACCGCACATGTCTTCGTGTATCTCCTGCATGATGTAGGAAACTTTTTCTTTTGTTATGCACTTCAACAATGGTCTACTAAACCTTCTTCTGAATAGTTCTCCTTCAATCAGGGTGTAATAGGCAACCCTCCTTGTCCATCCTTTTTCCTCCTTTTCTTGGAATTGTGCCATTTTCCAGGTATTGGATGAATGGTTCCATCTTAAAATACCTTTTTGGTCCCAATTTGCATCAAGTTTTGTCAAATAAGTCCTGATTTTGGTTTTGTGTTCAAATAGGTCCCAATTTTCGGCAATTTTGTTCAATTAGATCCTTTTTTACTAACACCATTTAAATTATTAACGACCAAAAAAAGTGATTGCCACGTGTCACTTCGTGGCTTTGTTGAATTTTTTTTTAAACTTTTTTTAATTTTTTTTAAATGTCCACGTGTCAACCCAATAGCGTGTCACATGTTAAAGTCAATGTTCTATATTCAATTTGATCCCTATTGTTCCTACGGAGAACAAATAAGAGATGTCAGACACGAGTATCACCTTACCTCAATCCACAATCTCCCTAGCAAGCTTTTTTCCGATATGTATGCGTTATTTGTCGATGTCTCGGTTTGGACCGATTTGGACCCGAGAGGGGTTACCTACGGAAGAGACTCTTACGCTCAAGTCAGCTAAAGATTCTCAAAAAGTCAAATCTCGTGATTAGGGAATTAATGAATGCGTACCTTTAATTGCTGGGGTCCACACGTATTTATAGATTATTAATTATGCCTGACCACATCATGGGTTGGGCCTTTGTTTGGGCCGCAGGTGGGCCTGGGCCTAGCACAGACCCCTTAGCTCGATTGTTATGGGCCTAGGGGCTTTGCTAATACTGCTCTAAGTTTGTCAAGTTCTCGCTTAATTTCCTTAAGTTAGCAGCTTAGGCTGATTACTCTTATTCGCTTAGCATATATAGTGATCATTTGCGTCCTTGGGGGTTATGTAGGCGGATTTTACGATTATAGTCAGGCTAAGCCGCCTAGGTGTAGTACACCTATATTTATTATTTTTGTTCAATTTAGTCCCAATTTTGTTTAAACCATTGTAGGATGTTGGCGCGTCGACGATAAGGAAGCGAATTGGAATGATTTTGGTTTGGGTTCCCTCACGAAAGACGGTGTGGAGGTCGATGTAGCCGTGGGTGGATACTTGTTCGCCAGAAAAGCCATAGATCGGTTCGTCATACGGGACCATATCGGTGTCCGGTAGTTGGAGTTTTTGGTAGGTGGTCCAATAAAGGATGTCAACAGAGCTGCCTTGGTCGACAAGGACTTTCTTAACGGCGTAGATTTCGATTTCAACAGTGATGACCATGGGGTCATCTTGTTGATGGTCGAGGCCATGAAAGTCGTCGTCCGTGAAGATGATGGGAGGCATGCATCGTCTATGGTGGGAATGGGTGATATGGTTGATGGATTAGATATGGCGGAGGTGTTTCTTTCTGGCAGAAGCGGTGGACCATCCCATAGCGAAGCTACCAGAGATGGTGTTAATGGTGCCACGTAGGGGGGGTCGGCAGGGGTGATGTCGGTGCGGGCCGGCTAGGGTTCCTAGTTAGCGGGTTGGACGGGGCGTCTGTCATGGAGGAGTCGTGTAGAGGGCGTCTGTGGTCGGATTGAGGGGGGTGGCGAGATCAATAGGGATGATCATCTTTACGTATGAAGCGGCGAAAGTGACCAACACGGACCAGTTCTTCTATCTTATCTTAGAGTGCTTTGCAGTCTTCTGTAGTGTGGCCATGGTTGCGGTGGTAGCGGCAATATTTGGTCATATCAGCGTTAGGAGGTGTGGTTGTCTTGTGTGGTGGAGGGATGAGGTCAGCTTGTAGGGGCTCATCGAGGATGCGGGAGCAGGCTACGGTAAGAGGGGCATATCTGGTGAAGCGAGGTTGGCGGGGCTCGCATGGGCGGGTATCAGAGCGGGGAGGTTGCGGGGTAGGGTTGGCGGTTGTGGCTGCATAGTCGTTGCAAAATTTGGTATGGAGGGTTTGCATCTCCTCCATGCGGACATAGTCGGCCGCGCGCAATTTAAGTTCGTGCATAGAGGCAGGTGGGTGGAGGTAGACGTTGTTGGCGAAGGGGCTGGGTTGTAGGGTAAGTGTCATGCACTGAAGGATCATCTCTTGGTTGAGGTGTGGGCTGCGAATAGCTGCCTTAATGAAGCAATCTATGAACGCTCTGAGGGAGATTGTGGTAGTTTGGTGTGGACGGCTGCCAGCAAAATGGATGGAGAACATGTGTGAAAGAACGTTGAAGCTGTCGATGGAGTAAGGCAGAAGGGTTGTGAACCATTCCAGAGCAGGGCCCTTGAGGGTGGTGGGGAAGGCTTTGCAGAAGACTGCGTCTTAGGACGTGTACAGGGCGACATGGGTGATGTAGACTTTGAGGTGCTCGTCAGGGTCGGTTTTGCCAGTATAGCGGTGCAAAGTGAAGGGTTCCCATTGGGCAGGTAGAGGGGTGTTGGCGATAAAGTCGGTGAAAGGGTGACGACGTCTGGGCTGGTGGGGAGGGAGCAGATGAGGTGGGATGGGATGGTTGATCATAGCGGGGAAGGTGGAGGTAAGGTGGTGAGGGGGTGTGGGTTGTTGGGAGGTATTGCGGGTTATATGGTGGAACATGTGTGGTGTGTAGGGTGGTGGGTATGTTGTAGGGGATCTGGGTGGTTGGGAGGGTAGTAGCAGGGGTAGGGGCTGCAGTATGTCCTGGTTGAGTGGATGGGAAGTGAGTGGGATGGGTAGAGGGAATGGGTGTTTGTTGGGTGGTCGTGAAGGTGTGAGCACTAGTGCAGATTATTGTTTTTAACTCGCCTTATATGCCTCGGTTATCAAAAAACCGAAGCATATAATGGCGCGGTGGCATTTTTGCAATTCCACCCAACTTTTATGCCTCAGTTCACAGAACACCCGAAGCCAACAACGGTGTTATGCTTCGGTTGATAAAAAAACCGGTGCCAAAAGCTAGCATATGCCTCGGTTACGGAGAATCGAAGCCAAAAACTCACATATTTGGCCTCGGGTGATTGACAACCGGTGCCAAAATGCGTCCCCTTTTTTCTTTTTCTTCTTCCCCGTCGCAGTCTCCATTTCTCTAAACAACTCCATTTCTCTCTTCTCTCGCCCTGCAACCTAGCCAATATGCTTGCCTTTTTTTCTTTTTCTTCTTCCCCACCGTAGTCTCCATTTCTCTCTTCTCTCTCCCTGCAACCTACCCCTCCACCGTCACTGGTTCGCTGGTTCGATGCCGCCCTAGTTCGTTGCCGCTGCTGGTTCGCTGCCACCCTAGTTTGTTGCCGCCACTGGTTCGCCGTCGCTGGTTCGCTGCCGCCCTAGTTCGTTGCCGCCACTGGTTCGCCGCCGCTGGTTCGCTGCACCTCTATTTTAGGGTTTGTTGAAAATGGTGGCTGAAATGCAAAGTGAAAGAGGGGCTAAAACCATGGGGCTTAAACGTTGGTAGATCTGAGCATCTGGTCTGTGACGTAGGAGCTTTGTGCAGTGAGAAGGAGTGGGTTGGCGATGCGGTGATGGAGCATGAGTTGAATCTGGTGCAGGTTGCGTATGATGCGACTTCGCCGTTGATGATAAGTGGAGACGAAACTTCCCCTCTCTCTGTTGTTCAAACTCCCTTCGAGACCGATCCAGGGAAACAATGGCGTATTCAATCCTTAGTCGCTTCCTTTTTTGTTCCTGAAGGCAGAGTGTACATTAGCTACGATGTTCAATAACCAGGTGTCTCCTCTAATTACTGGACCGCTGTTAAGGGAAGTGTGGAGGAGGATGAAAACTTCGTTCCTGTTCTGATTCAATTTGGATATTTCTGATTTCCATCGTGCTCTGGAACGACTTACCACAACTGTAGTGGTGTTCCAAAAAAATGTCCCTTATGGCCTCGGTTCTTACGTTACGCGAGGCAGAAAAAGCGTTTTATGGCTTCGGTTAACACCCGAGGCCAAAAGTCATACCTTTTGGCCTCACCCCAATATGCCTTGGTTCTAAAACCGAGACAGAATAACAAAAACAACCGGGGTCAAAAGCTCTTGCTACACTAGTGGAGGGGTGGGGTTGTATTCGCTTTCCTCCTCTGTGGGCTGGAAGGCTGGGAACCTTGCAGCCTCAGAGGCTTCTTTGGCCTTTCCCTTCAGGGTAGGATCAGCTTTGATCTTTTGCCTAAGGCGAGAGTTCTCTTGGCGCAGCGCCTCCATATCATCAACGTTGCATTTCTTCAGATCTGTCAGCTCTTGTTGCATCTTCGCCTGGCCATCTAGGATGGCGGCTAAGTCAGGGGTGATGCCAGCAGGTCCTGAGGGACCAACATCCGCCTGCTTGTTCACTCCAGCTCTACTGCCGGTGGAAACCATCTTTGGAGAAAAGCGGGTACTAAAGGTGCTCGCTCGTGCCCCACGGTGGTCGCCAATTGTTCCTGCAGAGAAAAAACAAGATAAGTTAGGAACAAGCATCACCTTACCCATGTAGTCCGCTATCTCCTCAGCTGGTCTCTTCCCGGTTGGTACATGTTAGTTTGGACCCAGGAGGGGTTACTGCAGAAGGGACTCCGAAGCTCAAGTGAGTCAAAACTCTCAAAAGGTCAAATCAGTGATTAATGAATGCGTACCTTTAATTAATGGGGTCCACTTGTATTTATAGAGCATTAATTATGTCTGGTTATGGCATGGGCCGGGCCATGGTTTGGGCCTCAGTTTGGGCTGTAAGTGGACCTAGGCCTTGGCCCAAGCCCTTAGTTCGACTTTTGTAGGCTCATTGGATGGCACGAGGGATTTCATTTTGCTAAGTCTTTAGGAGCGGTCTGATCCGTTTACTTCTCAACTTGACGGATGTCGTCCCTACCTGTGCACTATCCTAGGTTGGCTGTTCTATTGTTAGTTTGGCCTTCGTTCAGTTACGAGTTTAAGTCCATGCCGGCCTAAGTCGTGTACTTGGGTTGTTTTTGGCATATGCGTAAGGGTTGTCATTTAAATGGTTAAGTTGACCAGGTCCAGTACAGAGATGGACCAAATTGGTTCATGTTAACAAAAAATTGGACTAAATTGAACAAAAATAACAAATATAAAGACCAAATTGAATATAGAACATTCACTTTGACACATGGCACGCTGTTAGTTTGACACGTGGACATTTAAACAAAATTAAAAAAAAATTAAAAAAATCAAATAAAAAAAACCACGAAATGACACGTGGCCATTAATGATTTAAATAGTGTTAGGAAAAAAGGACCCAATTGAAAAAATTGACGAAAATTGGGACTAAAAAGGTAATTGAACCAAAAAATAAATAGGGGTTGTTAGGGTACACGAAATGAATACCAGAAAGACATGGATATACCTAAGTGCACCATCTTGGGTTGCGTTTGCACTTAAAGTTGGTATTGATCCAAAAACTACCTCTGCTTAGTATCGTACTAATGTGACCCCAACAAGCCCAAGCTCAAGTGCATCAATAAGCCCAAGCCCACATCAAGGCCCAATCACTAGAACCATGATGAGAAAGATTCACATGGCCCTCTCACAAGATGATCAAGTCAATCATTGGCTTTTTACATTATTCACATGGGCTAAAGAAATCTCTAAAATATGAGATGATGCATGAAGGAAGTAGTATAGATTTAAATTGGGCCATTGTTTAGGCCTTGTTTTTCTAGAATAATAAGTCAAAC
>Ga0214544_1007312_pt1 | contig 19503 bp, 7 predicted proteins | sample CNSS3metaG_FD_160074 | JGI IMG/M metagenome (GOLD analysis project Ga0214544, IMG submission 160074) | Root nodule microbial communities from cowpea collected in UCLA plant growth center, Los Angeles, California, USA - CNSS3 | ecosystem: Host-associated > Plants > Roots > Nodule | place: USA... | reverse complement strand
AAAAAATATAATATATATATATATATATATATATATATATATATATATATATATATATATATATATATATATATATATATATATATATATATAACGTGTCTTCACATTATTAGAAAAATAATTTTTAATCGTTTACTAATGTAAAATTTGGCCGAGTGGATCGTCCTAATAGCAGAATGTCTGAATAGTTTACCGATTTGTTTAACTTTGAATTTGATTGACGTCATTGTATATATACAAATAGTGCATTTTTTTTTATACTGAATATCCTTTTATTTTTCTAAAATAGTACACTTTTAAACATTTAATTACAATTTATTAATAGGTTTTATTAATAGGTTTGCAAAACGGGTGGTCCAATTTCATAAACAAAATATTTTAAATGTGTCTAACCAAATCATTTTTACAGATTACATCTTTTAGGCGTGACTAAAAAAATAGATCAATATCAATATGACTAAAAAAATTCCAAATCTAAAAAAGTGAAAATAAAACATCTATTTTTAAAATAAATTTAATTTGAAATTTTACATGTAGAATATACATTATAAAACATATATGTTTTAACAAAACGTTATTACTTTCAATTTACAAATGAATTATGATTTCTTTTCATATACGCTCCAGTATATTTTTTTGGACTATTCAGATCGATTTATCTTGTCCAATAGTATATATATATATATATATATATATATATCAGGAATATTTATGATATTATAGATTAATCTTTTTATACAATTAAAACAAAAAAAAAAAGTTACTTTTTTGTTTTGTTTTACTCTCTTATGGAGTAATAGAAAAAAGCACTTGGTTTTGGCCTTCCTGATACTTACCATGATAAACCAAACAAGGCATGTAGAAGGATGGTGTGAATGACAGAGCATGTTTGATTAATAATAATAATATTTTCCCATTTGACGCGCTTGATTCATACATGGGCATGTAATAGTAGTTGTTGGACTTGGCACTTGAGATGAGATGAGGGAAGAGAAGAGTATGAGTGAATAAAGAGATGGATGTGAGAGAGTGAGGTGATTTTGGATCCAAAATCAGACCCAAGGCAAAATCCACACACATTCAAACCGTTCTTTCTCTCCTTTACCCCAAACAACAAGCCACCCTTCATCCCATTCATTCCTCACACACACTCTTCTTCACACTGCCTCAAATTCCACAATTCCGAATCTCGCCGCCACCAATCCGCGGAATCCTTTGAGCTGAGACGCCCCACGCTACGCTACTTGCTGGCTGGGCGCTTTTGCTCGCTTCCACACTCTCTTCTCCGCCCTCCTCTGATTGCGAATCGCAGGTTCCTTTTCGAATCCCTATTTAATTCTCTCATTGCTCCGAGCCAATTGCATGTGCTCACCTTTTGATCCAACTTTCAATTCTCTGTCGGGTTTTTTAAGGCTTTATTTTCTTGTTTTCATCTTTGCATGGTTGACTTTGTCCTGGGATATGCTCATTTTTGTGTCCTCGGTGATTGCAGAGGAAAACTCCATGGCTGTTCGCCTTGGATGTTTGGGCGTTTCTCATGATCTGGCTAGTTGAAATATTTCTCTTCTTTCTGTAACATCCTTATTTTAATTTATTTTTGAAGGAACATAAGAGTAGTAACCTTATTGCTGTTATTTGCCGGATACGCTTTGTGATGCTGTAACGTGAGTAATTAATTACTGGTATTGATGTATTGATCTTAATGTCGGTGGATTGGGATTACTGTGGAGAAGTTGTTATTTAGGGACACGGTTATACCATGACCCTCTTTGGATTTAGCATACCATTTTTTATGGACACTGAAATGAGAAGAAATTATGAGTTTCTCTCCTGAAGTGAAATCCAACTTGCGTACTTCAGCTTTTAGGGATGTTAAATGAGATAATTTCTTTAAGGGTTAGCTACCTGAGTTAATTTTAATTCATGGGAGAAGAGCAATTGATTTTGTTTCATGTTTTCTCTTTATGTAAGTGTTTATGTGGAAGTTTTCCCTTAACAGGACCTAATTAATGTTTGTAAGGAGTTTGGGGTTGAATTTAGGACAGTGGTATGGATGCAAAATATTCTTCTTTGTTGTTGTGGCTGTCAACTATGACTCTATGACTCTATGACTCTATGAGCACTGTGCTGCGTAATTTTTTGATGAACCAAATTGTTTGTACACTTTCTTGCAGATTGATGTCGCAGCTATTTAGTTCAAAGTTGGCTGGTGCAGGATTGGTGATGTATACTTACTGAACCAAGATGGCATTCGTAACAAAGATAAAATGGGTTGTTCTTTCTGTAGTCACTTTATCTGTGGCATCTATCATCATTCATCTATCTTTGGCAAAGTTGTGGTCCGTTAACTTAGTGCAATATAAAGCACTACCCATTCTTCCTGAAGATTTTGGGTTTGTATTGGGTAGACAGGTTAGTCTTTAATATTCTTTGTATTTACTGCTTGTATGTGCTAATGTCTTTTGAGTTTGACTCAAGTTATTTTTAATATTTTTGCACGAAATGCTACAGGTTATAAAAAATAAGAAGCTATGGGGTTCCATTGAGTCTTTGGAAACATTACAACCTAATGCCAATGCTAGAAGCAATTATTCTGGTAATAGTTCTGGTGAAATGTCTTAACTTATTATGTGGGAGACATGGGAGGAATGTAAATGTGCAATTTATATATCTAGTTAAGTCATAAGTGGGTGCGACTTAAAAGGTTTTGAAGCATAAAATTAATTTTTATCATTATGAGTTTTTTTTTTTTTGTTTCCCTTTGTAAAGGTATTATCTTATTAACAGAAAATAGATTAGGGGAATCTCTGCTTCATGTGATATTGGAGACAGTAAATCTTTTCAAAAGTATCAATGATATTTTAGAAGTTTTTTGATTTTAATCTAGTTGGAAACATTTTTCATTTGTGTGTTATCAGGAGTAAAATTAAATTTCAACAAAAGCTTTTCTTGGGAATGGATAATTCAAAGAGGTAGCCTTTGTACATAATGTCCCACACAGTTAGATGCTGTGATAGAATGAGCCATCATAATCAATGAGTGAAATAGGCTGACTGAAATTTGGTCCTGACGATGTCAGATTACTTTGTTGACTGAAGATTGGTCATCAACATTGTGAGACAGATTTGTCATTTTAAGATTTGTTGTGGACCGTAAATGATCAATCAAGTACTTGAGAATGATTGGGTAAATCAACTGTTTGTGTGGTTTCTAGTTTATGGAACCAGTATTTGGTGGTGGGCTTTTCAGTTTGTGACAATTGTTATCAAGAGAAAGGACACGGTGACTCTGCAATCTAAATATCTCTATTGGAAATTTGTGGCTGAAGTGAAGTATAATGCTAATATGCAATCATTAGATAAAGTGACAATCATAGAGAAAAATTTCAATGTAAAAAAATGGTAGTTGTGATGTGGTTATTTTAGTAAGTACATGAGCAAAATGATGCTAATAGAATCAAATAGTGTTGGTTCCATTAATGCTTGATTTTTCCACTGATAAGAAATTAGAATGACAGTTTTGGTAGAGTAATGGCAGCATAAAACTATATCTGTCTTGGAGTTACAAGTTGGTGATTGTTACCAGATCAAATCTTGGTAGTGGGTGGCAGCACCTTACAATTCGAATTAGACAAACTTTCAAGATATTGTGGTCCTTCATTCAATACCTGCTTAAATCCAGTTATTTACAAAATTGTGTTCTGAATTCAAATTTGTGCAAAATTTTTAAGACTTGAAGTAGTTATTTGTTAGGTCTATAAATAACACTTAAGATGAAGAACCTGGAGCTTGCAACTGGTCGAAACATTTGGATTTACACTCTCTAGGATTCCAAGTAGTTAGCTCGCCTTAGATTTTACATTTTCTATAATTTAACATTTTCATCAAAGTAATCTTAATTCCTTTATATATTTGGCATCTTTTTCCTTTCACTTTAATTTTTCTTTCCGTTTTGTTCCTCACACTTCACCTTTCTGCACTTTTATTGTTTCTTGCCATTTAGTTTGTTTTCTTTTAATTTCAAAGAATATTATCTTGACTGCAACTTTATTTTTAAATGCTATTTATGTTTCTGGTACTTTACTTTAGTTGCACATTTAACAGCTTTCTCTTGTCAGGTCCATTTACTTCCTTCACCGTTTTTATGCTCTTCAATTTCTTGTTAATTTCATTGTCCTATCATATATTGAAATTTTTGTATCAATCTAATTTTAGGTCTAAAGGTTTCTTTTTCTTTGCCACCTCATTTTTCTGTCTACCCATGTCTCCACCTTTCTGTATCAGACATTTTCATCACCTTGTCAAAATTGTGGTTTTTCCAATGTCAAAGGCTTTGTAGAACTTGATACTCACAATGTCACAACCCAGATCTTTTCGGTGTAAGAATCTCAATCTCTTGGACAAAATTTCACCACAAAAATGTTGCCAATTCCCCATTGATGACAACCAACAATATGTTACAAATTTCGCTGCCAATACTACGTACAGAGTTGAGCATGAGCTAATACTAAATTGGGGATTTTGATCTTTGACAAAATTTTCCCAAAAATAAAGATAATATATTTCTTCATCTTTTGTACACGTGTTGTTTTCACATCAAGTTTATTTTTTTTTTTTTTTTTTTGCAGTTCCAAAGGAGCATAGCAATGGTTTCATATATGCTAAAGTTTTCGGTGGGTTTGCAAAAATAAGATCATCGGTATGTTATACCAGACATGTATTATTAATTTTTTTAGGGGGGTTATTGAAAAATAGTTTTTTATCACTCTTTGTAGTTTAACAACATTATTTTTTGTTTTTATAGATCCCCGATTTGGTTGCTATTTCTAGACTTTTAAATGCTACTCTTGTCATTCCTGAAATTCAAGAAAGTACTCACTCAAAAGGAATTAGGTATGTGCTGCATGGTTTCTGCTGCCATTATGTATTGCATATTAATATTTTACTGGTGTGGTGCTTATATACAACTTTATTTGTTTTTGAAATTTTATTCAGCTTAAAGTTCAAGAGTTTTTCCTATCTTTACAATGAGGAGCAGTTCATAGCATATCTAAAAAATGATGTAGTAATTGCAAAGAGCCTGCCTGAAAGTTTGATGGAAAGAAGAAAACGAAATGAAATTCCTACATTTAAGCCCACAAGTTCATCTTCTCTAAACTTTTACCTCAAAGAAATTTTACCAAAGCTAAAGAAATCAAAGGTTATTGGATTAGTTATTGCCAATGGAGGAGCTCTACAGGTATTCAATATTCTTCAATTGTCAATTTAAGTTTATGTCATTGTTGCAAACTTGTGGATGTCGTTAGAACATATAATCAGTTATTTGCAGATACCAAAATGTTATCCATACTGTATATAGAATACAATTATTGAATTATGTCATTGTTAATGTCATCAAGAGTACTGTTTTTAGAGCTTTGAAGCTTTGTGCTAACTTTGACATTTTATAATGACATGCTTTTTATTTTTATTTTTTGTCTGCTTATTACTGACTCTTTTTACCAATCATGGACTTTGGACTTCTGCCCATATACTTAACGGCTTAACTTCATTCTTAAACAAACCAGGGAAGTCCAGAGAAGATGATCAATGCAGATGGGCTTAGCATTTTTTTGAGTGCTTCATTCATTCGTATTTTTATATTCCGGTCAATTCATTATAGAGTTTGGACTTTGTATGTTGTTGATTGCAAAATCAATTTTCTTTTTACTTGCTCCACTTTGACATTATTTTGAATCCTTCAGCATTTTAAATCAACTTAACCTTTCCATGCTTTTGCCCTCCGTTCAATTGTTTCCTTGAGTTGTGTATTTGCTTTCCTAACTCCCAAGGGCATTGCTTCTTTACTATGTGATGCTTTCAGCTTAGATTCTAGAATTTCTATTCTTTCACTTTTTGTTTGAGCATGTATATATACTTTTTACCTTGTTGCTAGAGTTAAATTTGTGAATGATATATACATTGTGCAGTCAATACTCCCAACTGGTATGGCTGAGATTCAGAGACTAAGATGCAGGGTTGCTTTTCATGCCCTGCAATTTCGTCCCGAGATTCAAACGCTTGGCCGTCGAATGGTTCACAAGTATGCATTCCTTTTGGTTAAAACAAGTTGATCTGCAATTGCTTTGCTACCCTGCAGATTACTGCATAGTTTTTCTTGGCACTGCCATTTCTTAGTGCGTCTTTAAAATGTATGATTCTACATGTTTCTAATTTCAAAAATAACTAGATGAGATTTTGGTTTCTGAGGGGAAATTAACTTCTGAGTGGGGTAAGCCTTTTAAGGTAGTGGAAGAGATAGTGGAAGTTAGTTAGAAGAGAGATAAAGTGTAACGGGAAAAGTCTGTTATATGATGAATTGTGCTGAATAACAGAGGGGGAGATTTTGAATGAGAATTGGGAGACTAAAGAATCTTTCTGTCTTGGGGAGTATTGCTTCCGTTATTCTTTTGTACATTCTCTCTTATTTTCCTTGTTTCTTCTTACTTTGCCGGTCATTGATATCTAATAGATAACAGTTTCTTAGTAGTTGTAGGGTTTAGCTTGTTGCTAGAGTTTTTATATGGCCTTTCTACATGGTGGTCATGCTCTGCTCATAAGTCACTGCTCATTCACATTTCCTGGAGTTAATGCATAAGAGGTTCTACTTTCTTTTTAAGGTTAAGAGCCCTGGGACAACCATTTTTGGCATTCCATCCTGGCTTATTGAGAGAAACCTTGGCATACAATGGTTGTGCGGAACTTTTTCAGGTTTGCTCTGTGTTTATCTTTTGTATAATTGCCTAGTTTTGGAGCTATTAGTCTATATTTCAGTGTAATAACTTTAGGGGTTCTTTTCTTCTAAATTCTTTAAATGGTATTGGGTAACACCAGAAATTTGTAATGAATTAGGCCGTCAATGATCAGCTTTGCTCTCCCTCTGCATTTTTTTCTTGTTATTTATTAAGGTTTTGTTTTCTTAGGATGTGCACACTGAACTCATTCAACATCAAAGGTCTCGGATGATAAAGGAAGGAATTCTTAAGGACGAATTGAATGTGGATTCACGCTTACGTAGAGAGAAAGGTCTATGTCCTCTCATGCCTGAAGAGGTATGCTGAATTTTACTATAGGATATCCTAGTAGTAATGAAGTTCTTGTGTTGTGATGGTATCATAAGTTATAATTGCTGTTACGTCTAGTAATTTTATTATAAATGGCCTTTTACATTTGTCAACAATTGTCGAAGTAGTCTTTTTGATTACATTTTACACTGGCCCTGGATGGATGCCATGTATCAGCATATGTTTTGAATAAATCTACTAATATTTACTTCAAATAGTTTTTATCCTAAACCTGTTAGCATAGAGTTTGACACTGATTTCTTAATATAATTTCTTAAGAACTTCATGTTTGAACATTATTCAACCTTTCAAAATTGGCTAGTATGGTAAAAGATGTCCTCTACTTGTATAGTCTTGTGAAGAGAAAACTCAAAAGGTTGCTTGGGTCAGTAAGGAGATAGTTGTTCTAAGAAATCATGATGTAATGGAAAACTAAGAATAAGTAGGGTTTTATCAATTCATTTGTTCATATGCTTATATGATATGATTACAACAATAAAAGCCTCATCCCACTAAGTAAGGTTGGTTTGGGGTCCATTGTTCTAAGCAATCATGATGTGTAGTGGTAAATTGACAATATGTAGGCTTTTATTAATTCTCTTTAAGAAAGTGAAATTTAAGTCTAATTCAACCTTACAAAACTAGTTTAATAAGCTAAAGTTTGCACTCACATATATATTATAATTTGGCTATATTTTTAGTTGATGTGAAATCTTCAACACACCCTCTCACGCCAAGGGTTGGAGATCTTGAGCATCAAACTCGGGGGACTTGATAGTGGGTGACACATTAGGTCCATCGAAAGTGACTAGGATAGGCTCTGAATGACTCAGATATCATTTTAAGAAAGTTGAATTTGTTTGTTTACACCCTTCTTAGATACTATAATTTGGCCATTTGTCTAATCAATGCGGGATCTCTAACATACTCCCTCAAGATTGGATGTCTCAAGCATAGGAGACAGGGGAACTCGATAGCGGATGACACATAGACCCAACCCAACAAACTTGATTGGTATAGACTCTAAATAGCTTGATACCATCTTAAAAGATGAATTTTAACCCAAGTCAACCTCACAAAACTACTTATGTGAAATCTTCAATAAATTCATTGAAATAATTCATTTGGGTATTATATATTATATGATTACAACAATAAAAACTTCTTCACTCTACGTGAGGTTGGCTCCATATATAAATAAGAAAAATCATTACAACTTTAATAGTGATATAGGAGTAAATGAGAATTGGTGTTAGGCTCTTCAATTTTTCAACTACAGTGTATATTTTGATATTGGTGATAAAGGAGCATAACGAGAATGGGTAAAAAAAGAAGATTCTCATTATTTAGGAGTTTGAACATTTGCTAAAACCACAAAGTTGAAGGTTTAAAAATTGGAAGGGAATGTGATGTGTATTGCTTTTGAACTTGGTACTTTCTATTTTCTTTATATTGAATTGAAATTATAACAAATTTTGTTGCATTTGTCACTTAATGGATTCAGCATTATTTTCAACTCGAAATTCATATTAAGATTAATCCTTTATGTGAAGGTAGTAGTCGAAATGATTAGTGGCAAAACAGGTAATGGAAGATGGTGCTACACTGGTATGTTGAGAAGACTGAAACCAATAAGGAATATAATGAATTCGTGTATTGGGTACATACATGAGTATTCTTATGTATAATGAAGAATAGATACAATACAATAATAAGAAACAAAATCAGCGTCTAATAATGACAAATATTTGGTAAGGTATTGCCTTATTATATATATATATATATATATATATATATATATATATATATATATATATAACTTAATCAAATTATATCTCTAACATAATCAAATCATGGTTCTAGAGCAATTTAGTATTTTTCTTACATATTTAACACTTATTCTTTCAACCAAAATTAATGTGATAACCATAATGTAAAGAAATATAATATATAATATTTTTTAGAAATTCAGGTTCAACATTTTAACATGTCTTGACTAAATTGTAGATTTAAAGCTTGTTTAGATAAACACCATCATGGGTACTTTTAGGAAAAGAAATACAAAAGAAAAATTAAATTAATTTACCCGTAAACCGTAAACTAACAATAGTTTATGCATTGCAGAAACTCTCTTATATTGACTTTTGTAAAGATTATTTTTAACTTCTATATAAGCTAATTTTAGCTTATAGAAAAAATTATTTATTTTTCTTATTTTCTTCTCCTATGAGTGCTTATGGAAATCCAATTGAATCCTTAGTCTTTTCACTGGACATCCTCCACAGATTTGTGATAAATCCTCCAAATATTAGAAGACAACAAAATAGTATTTTTCTACATCCATGGTAACTTGTTGGAAGGGCAACTTTGATGTCAGTTATAACTCTTGGAGGACAAAGTTGATAGTTCAATTCATTCTTCTTTACCTCATTAAATTACAGAACACTGTTTATTGAAGTGAATAATAATTTAAAGGGAAGAAGTTTAGGATGGTTATTTTGTTTACCTATAATAATTTAATCCATTAGTAGGAGTTTAAAGATTAACTGGGACAAAGTGATAGTACTTATTTATTCTTTACTGATTTCAATAACACAAGCCTTATTTTTATATTATTTTTTGTGAACTTTGAATGATGAATACATTTAGGATAGACTGAAATGTCTTAAACAGGTACAAAATCTAGTGATATATGATTTAGTCCAACTTAGCAATAGAGCTAGTCATAAAAATGTTGGTGGCTCGCCTGGGTTTATGTGGGATCTCAGCCTCTGCTGAGGACAGCCAATTTTACAATCTCTATCATTACTACTTGTGTATGGTGGCCTTTTGGAAGCTTTGTTTCCCTTTTTGTGGATAAACATGGATTGTCTTTTTTGAATTTCAAAGTGCTATGCAGAGGTTAGATGTTTATGTTGTTGTTTTTACTTTTGCAGGTTGGCATTCTTCTTCGAGTAATGGGTTATCCTTCCAAAACAGTCATTTACCTGGCTGGCTCTGAAACATTTGGAGGTCAACGCGTGCTAATTCCTTTGCGGTCTATGTTTATGAATACTCTGGATCGCACTTCCTTGTGCAGTGAGAAGGAGTTGTCGGATTTGGTTGGACCTGAAACTCCTCTTCCTCTAAATAGGTTTGAACCACCTCCTGTGAAAAGTGAGAAAGAACTCAAGGAAGCATGGAAGAAGGCTGGCCCTCGGCCTCGACCTCTTCCCCCACCCCCGGATAGACCAATTTATCAGCATGAAAAAGAAGGTTGGTATGCATGGATCACCGAGACCCCTACTGAACCTGATCCTTCCCCAATGGACCTGAGGATGAAAGCACACAGGTTACTTTGGGATGCGCTTGATTACATTGTTTCTTTGGAAGCAGATGCCTTCTTTCCTGGATTTAACAATGATGGTAGTAGATGGCCAGATTTTTCAAGCCTTGTCATGGGGCATCGACTGTATGAGACTGCTTCTTTTAGAACATACCGACCAGACAGGTAAAAAGCTCTTGGGATTTTGAATTAATTTATTGATGATATAGGTTCCATCCTCTCCTTATTAGGTAACAATAAATTCCTTGGTTATCTAGTGGAATAAGCTGTAAAGGATAACATAGTTTTAGGACCTTTTTTGCCTTTTGATCTGGAGCTAGGTGGAAGGGGTAAAAAGTCTTTTAGCCCATTCCAGCGACCAGTTATACTTTCTTGAGAAAGCATTCTAATGTCAGGTTTCAGACACCGATAAGAAAAATACCCTACTTATGTGATTAGAAAAAATTAATAGCTTTGCTATACAAGACATTTTCTCTTATAGTAGACCAAGGGAATGTCTTTGAAACTTCCTCATTAATTTTTTGTAGAACTCCATTCCTTTTTTCCTTGCATGAAGGCAAATGATCAAATGTTTGTATGAGATGCCCTCCTTTTCACGGGCATTTTGAACGTGTCATTTTTCCTTTTCGTTGATATGTTGATTTAATGCCTTGAAAATTGTATGCGTATTTGATTTTGAAGTGATGAGTATGATGACTTTCCATTGCTATGAGCATGCAACTCGATTGAACATCACTAGGTCTAGGTGCTTTAATTAGTAGTTGAGATTTCTCCTTTGAAGTTATATATTAATATATCTCTAAATTTTGTATTTTATTATTATGACAACTGTATCTGGTCTTCAACAGGAAAGTGGTGGCGAAACTTTTCAACATGACTCGTGAAAATTTGTACCATCCTAAACATAATTGGACGACTTTAGTGCAGCAACATCTTAACAAAAGTTTAACTGAAGAAGGTCTCATAAGGCAATCCCTTTGGTCAAAACCAGCAATTTTCCTTTCACATCCACTTCCAGAATGCTCCTGTAGAATAGATTCTACCAAGACTACTAATCGTGTCAAAGGTGAGGATGGTCAGGTTCTATATGGAGGCGAAGATGTTTGCCCCAAATGGATGAAACATGCTAATGAGGCAGTTTCATCGGAGAAAGAAGGGGTCAAATCTGAAGATGATGGGGTGGCAGACTATGAAAGTAATGATTTTGTTGATGAGTCTGAGTCTGACAAAAACAGTACCAAAAGCAATCAGACTCCACTCTGGGATCAAGATGAGGAAATGGATCCAAATGACTAAGAGGAGATGTCCATATATAGTTATACATCATCCAATTTTTCCATAATTTGTCAGAGGTATAGGTTATAACTTCGACTCACAATCCTATCTTTGCTGAGCGTATATGGGTATTCAAATCTATTCTTTCATTAAATTTGGGTTATTTTTCCAAGGACCAAGGGAACATTTTTCTTTTTATTTTTTACTTTATACTTACCACTTCCAGCGGAATTTTTGTTGTAACATACACATTACAAAAAGAGAAAAAAAAAAATCAGCCATCGGCTTAATTGGAGCACAAAAGATGTAGTTTCGAAGAAGATTTTGTGTCTAGAGTTTTTTGCTTTGAATATATTTGTTGTAAGCCAATTGTTTGTTTTGTACAATGCTACGTATCTCCCCATTCTTAAGTTTTGTGGATAAAAACTGTCGCGATTTGGATTGAATCGAGAGGAATTTATACAGAAGAAGAATAAAATTATATTTGAATTAAAACAAATATTTAATGGAGATGAAAAAAGGATTGTCCTTGCTATTTAAACTAAATATCAATGATAATATGTATTTAGTTTGGAAAAAAAATATTATATTGTCAGCCCTTTTTACATGGCATATCAACCCCTCTTAAGTTTGAAAATATTATATTTACCTATATCTGTTAAGCACTATAATAGTGAACAAACAGGTGTAATTTAAACAAATATCATTGTGATTTACTCGAATCTTTTAGTGCATGATAATATTTTACATTGACTTGGACAAAAAAAAAATTAGTTTGATTATTGTGCAAAGAGTGAAAAGCAAAAGGGATTTATTAGCAACTAGCGTATATCGCATCTGTATGCACGCATTTTTTTAATATGAATGATAATATATTAATAAGTGATAATAATGTAATGTTATTAAGTTAATATGTAAAATAAATTTATATTTATTAAAAATAAAGTGAAATGAATAAAGAAATTAATTGTTAATGAATAAAAAAAAGATAAACAATTTTATAGAAAATAGGTAAAAATAACCATTAATTTTAAAAAAATTAATAAATAATTATATTATAAATGGTAGAATTGGTATTATGGGACGTGGATACAAAAGAGGAAATCCTCTTTATATATTGTTATAGATGAAAGTTTGAAATATGTTCGATTAATGTGATAATATAAATATAGTTCTATATTAATATATTAAAAAAAATTAAAGATAATTTAATATTAAAAAAATTGCAAAAATATAAATTAAAGTGAAAACCAAATTAAACTAAAATTACAAAAAATATTGTAAAATTTTAATAAATAAAAGATAGTTAAATAAATTGTCTAAATTTAAATAAATCAGTTCTTTTATTGATCATTTTAATATTTTTATTTTTAATTGTTTATTTTGCTATAACAATACAGTATATTTATAAATATTTAGTTATTATATATTACATATTAATTAGTTAAATATAATTTTTAACATTAATTATTATATACTAAATTAATTTATTTTATAAAATATTATAAATCAAAATATTTATTATTATAATATTATTTATTTTAATTATTTATTATATTATAAATTTAAAGTAAATATTTTATTATACTTATTTAAACACAATCTATTATATGAAATGTAAGGTTAAATATGTTGTTGGTTCTTAACTTTAAGTGAAAATTGAAATTAATCGCTCTTCAAAACTTCAGCCCAAGCTCAATTTAGTTCCTCCAACTTTAGAACTTTGTGAATTTAGTTCTTTTAACAAATTTGTTGTTAAGTTTATTTGACGTTTCAAATGCGTTGGATGTTTAATACAACATTTTTTGTTAAATTTAGAACTTAAATTGGTAACTAAAATTAACTACTACCTATGTTTTAGCTACTTATGACTATTGGACTCTAAATTGGACATTAATTGAATTAGTGACTATTTGTATCATTTTAGTGACCAATAATTTAATTACTAAAATAAAGTCTTTTTGTAGTGTGCTAGAAATATATATATATATATATATATATATATATATATATATATATATATATATATATATATATATATATATATATGTGTGTGTGTGCGCGCGCGCGTGCGCGCAATTTTATTTTATTGAATTAAAATTTAAGTTTGTAATAATTTTTATTATTTTACATATTAATATGTATACTTGTTATTTTACTTAAATTTTAACTATTATTTAATATATTTAAATTTAAATTAAGTTTATTGAACTTGATAATTATTTTGAAAATAATAAAACATGTTATTATATATATAAGGAAAATTTTATAAATTTTTTAGACACAATTACGTTTTAAGTACATTATAAATTTAAAAATTTTCAATTGAGTTTCTAATAAATTTTTATTGTTTATTGAATTTTTTATATTTTAAACATTTTCAATTAAATCTTACGTTAATTTTGTGATGCGATAATTATCATACGTTGTTATCATTCTTAAATGTCGCTTTATAATATTTATTGTATTTAATCAAAATTGCTTTTAAACATGGTACCAATGCCTTATTTGATGACCGATAGAAATATATATATATATATATATATATATATATATTATATTTATATCATTTTTTTTTTTTTTATTGAATTAAAATTTATTTTTGTAACAATTTTTATTATTTTATATATTAATATGTGTACTTGTTATTTTACTTAAATTTTAACTATCATTTTAAGATATTTAAATTTAAATTAAGTTCATTGAAACTTGATAATTATTTTAAAAATAATAAAACAGTTATTATATATATATATATATATATATATAAATAAGTAAGTAAAATTTTATAATTTGTTTAGACTTAGTTATGTTTTAAGTACCTGATAAATTTGGAAATTTTCAATTGAGTTTCTAATTAATTTTTGTTGTTTCCTAAATTCTTGATATTTAAAAAAATTTCAATTGAGTCCCTACACTTTAATGTTTATGTTAATTTTGTGATGCTACAGTTATCTTGCATTGTCAATCTTTTTAAATATCGCCTCATAATATTTATTGTATTTAATGAAAATTGCTTTTAAACTTTAATAAAAAAATAATTTTCATAATAAAAAAATATGAATTATAAAAAATATTAAATATATAACTATAAAATTATAAAATTAAAAAAAAATCAAAATTAAAAATTTACAATTTCATAATTTTATAATTTCAAAATTTTGTATTTTCACAATTTCATAGTTTTTTGTAATTTGTTGTTTTATAATTATATAATTATATAATTTTATAGTTATATATTTTATGATTTCACAATTATGAAATTATATATTTTTTAATTTTTTAATTTGATAGTTTTTGTAATTTTATATTTTTAGTTTTATAATTTTCTTACTTTTAATTCTATAATTTTAATTAAATTTAAAAATAGTTTTCATTAAATACAATAAATATTTAGAAATATCTCGTCATCACGGTCTCTTATAACAAAATATTATCTGACAACATTCAAGGAGGGTGACAACCACATTCAAGGAGGGTGACAACGTAGGGACTCAATGGAAAAATTTTAAAATTTTAAACACTCAATAGACCATAAAAATTTATTAATGACTCAATTAAAAATTCTTAAATTTACCATACACTCTAAATATAATTAAGCATTTATTTAAAAGGTTAAATATATTTTAAAAGACTTCACCAGAGACCCAATGAGACTTGAGCTCAGCCCACATAAGAGATTAACATCATTTCCAACCTAAGACTTTAAAGCAATGAGTTTAAACTCACACTTCAATTCTTAACACAAAAAAGTTAAACATTTGCTCATATGGCAAAGGGTGTTGTCACGTGTGTCATGAGTTTACATGGACACACATGTCAATGCGTGGACACACATGTCAACGCGTGGACACACGTATCAATCAGGGACAACTTAAGAGTTTGGAAGGCTCAAAGCAAAATTAAAAACAATGCCTTTTTATTTACTATTAGAACCAATAGAACCATTTATGTTAAGATGTATCATAATCTTATTTTGTCGTAATTAATTTCATTTAACATTTATTTTTTTATAGATAACACCAATTTGTTTAATCTTTGTTGAAACATTGTTGATCTTAAATAAATTTTTATTATCTTTAATTTTGAAAAACTCATTTGGACCAAAGCAACTTATACTTGTTAACATTATTTTATAAGTTATATATGCATTTGGAAAAAAATTGATTATTTTCACATAATTAATAACATCAATTGGTTTATCATTTTTCAATCCCATAATTTCCTTTAAGATATCTAATTTTAAAAATAAATCCAAAGGATCTAACAAACGATCATGTATAACAGATTTTTCAAGGTTTAAACATTTTTCAAGTGACTAGAATATTTATCCTTTGAAAAATCTTTATAAGTAATTTTAATAGGGTCATCTTCTACTAATACACATTTTTCAAATTTGTATAAGTATTCTTCAATTGCCTTGTACCATATATATTTTCATCAATAGTAGAATCATCATCTAGTCTCTCAATCTCATATTCGCAATCATGGGTTTGAGAATCAAAATTATCAGCGTCACTAACTACTTCTCTTTCTCTATTGTCGCTTTCTCTTATATCTATATTGTTATTATCTTATTCATTTAAAGAGCATTCGTATGTATTCTCTAATTTATTTTTCTTATCTATTTTTATAAATTCATCCATAACCCATTTTTATGATACAATTAAAGTCTCAACTATTCTCTTATGAGTTTTAAATAGTATGATTCAAATTTTCTAGTTGACATATATACATACATACATACATACATACATACATACATACATATATATATATATATATATATATATATATATATATATATATATATATATACACGTCAAGGAGCAAGTTGTTATGATAGCCAACATTAATTGTACATTTTTTATTTATTGCGTTTTAATTAGTTGAGATTTTGTTTTAATATTAGGAAGATTGTAATAAGAATAAAATCTCGTAGTTATAGGAATTTATTCTTTCTAAGTATATGGTCTATTACATATGTATATGTTTAAATAGGTCAGTTAACCTAATAATCATCAATAAGGAATAAAACAATTATTCCCTTCTGTTTTCAAGATAGTATCAGAGCTCCTGATCCTAGGAGTCTCTAACCGTAGCCCAAAACACTAAATCGCAGTTGTCACTGTTGCGCAACCTTTACCCGTTCTGTTTCACCGCTGCCTCTGTTTTTCTTTTTTTTCCCACTGTAGCCTTCAACGCTGTTTTTATTTATTACTGCAGCCCATTGTTGCATCTTCAAGCAGTCTTCATCACTCTGCGATTGTCTTCCTGCAGCCTTCATTACTGCACTTTGTCTTTCCCATTCCTTTATTCTTGCTGCTATGGATGAGGCGATGAATTCTGTACCTGATTCAGGTGACAAATTTGTCCCTAATAATGGAGAATTGCAGAATATTCACTCTGCATACAGATTCAACGGAAAGAACTATCTTAAGTGGTCCCAACTTACACAAACCATATTAAAAGGCAAAGGCAAGGGCAGTCATCTTACAGAAAATCCTCCTAGTGAAACAGAAACCAGATTCAGATCATAGGAAGAAGAAGATTCAATGATTATGGCGTGGCTTTGGAATTCTATGATACTTGAGATTAGTGACACGTGTATGTTTCTAAACTCAACCAAAGAGATTTGGGAGGTAGTCGAACAAACCTACTCCCAAATATATGAAGTGAAGGTAAAAACTGTGGGAGCTAAACAAGGCAACAAATCTGTCACAGAATATGTTAATCAGCTCAAGTCCTTGTGGATGGAATTGGATCATAATCGTGTGATAAAAGCAAAATGTTCAGAGGATTCAGTTCTACTCAATGAGTATATTGAGCAAGACCATGTATATGATTTCCTAGTGGGCCTAAATCCTGAATATGATCAAGTTCGGATTCAAATTCTAGGCAAAGAAAGAGTTCCAAGTCTGAATGAAGTCATAGCCATTATCCGAAGTGAGGAAAGTAGAAGAAATATGATGTTGGAAATTCCTACTGCTGAGAGTACCACAATGAAGGTAGAAGATAGAGCGGCAATGGTGGTTAACCAAAAGAAGAATAATTTTTCAGCAGGGGAAAAGAAACAAGAAGAAGTGTGGTGTTCTTATTGCAAGAAACCACGTCACACAAAGGAGAAGTGTTAGAAACTACATGGGAAACCACCAAACCGAGAATGGGGCAGCCAAAGATTTCATACCCAAAAGAGGGGAGGCCAAGGACAAGTAAATTCTGTAATCAGACAGAATGAAGAGATAGGGCAACTGAATCACGAAGACATAGAAAGAGTAAGATCCTTTCTAAGTAAGATGGACAAGTCTACAGGTATGTGTACCTTGATACATTCTGGTAAGATTCCATATTCTATTGGCTTTAATGTTTCAGATACAAACTTTTCACACTCGTGGATATTAGATTCAGGAGCCACAGACCATATGACACCTCTACCTCTATATTTTTCCACCTACTCACCTTGTCCTAGCAATAAAAAATTTCTACAGCTAATGGAACGCTTATAACTGCAGCTAGACAGGAAAAGATCCACATAAACCCATCCCTCACGTTAAAAAATGTCCTTCATGTTCCTAAATTATCCACTAACCTTATTTCTATTAAAAAACTTACAAAGGATCTCTGTTGTACTGCTATATTTGACAGCAATATGTGTATTTTACAAGACAGGAACTTGGGGAGGACGATTCGATGTGCTAAAGAATGGAATGGTCTCTATTACATAGAAAATCCCAATTTGTCTACCAAAAGTCACTCTCTTGTTACAAAATCTGCCATGACCGATAAAGAAAAAATTCATCTTCACCATTGTCGGATGGGGCATCCTTCATTTCAAATTGTAAAAACTATCTTTCCCTCTTTATTTAAAAACATAGATATAGGGAGTATGTGTTGTGAAGTTTGCGAGTTAGCCAAACATAGACGTCTCCCTTTTCCTATTAATAATAAATTGAGTGATCAACCTTTTTCTCTTGTTCATACTGATGTCTGGGGTCCTGCGAGTATTCCAACTTTTTCAGGTGCTAAATGGTTTTTAACTTTTATTGATGATTGTACTAGAGTTACTTGGATTTTTTTATTAAAACACAAATATGAAGTCAGTTCCATGTGTATAAATTTTGTCTCAATGATCAAAACGTAATTTGGTGTCACCATTAAGAAAATCATTTCTGATAACGCCAAGGACTATTTTAACATAACTCTAAATTCTTTTTGTCAAAAAAAAGGTATTATTCATGAGTCTTCGTGCGTTCACACACCTCAACAAAATGGGGTGGCTGAGAGAAAAAATGGGCATCTTCTAAATCATACTAGAGCCCTTCTTTTTCAAAATCATGTCCCAAAATTTTTTTTGGGGGGAAGCTATTCTCACTGCCACATACCTAATAAATCGTTTACCCTCAAAACTTCTAAATTTACTAGGGATGGCAACGGGGCGGGGCGGGGACGGGTTTCACTATCCCATACCCATCCCCGCATAAAAAATTCATCCCCATCCCCATACCCAAACCCAACGGGTATCAAACTTTTTTCCCATCCCCATCCCCACCGGGTAACGGGTATAATCTCGTACCCATACCCGTACCCATGTTCTAACTACTTCAATATTAATTTTTATAAAAGAAAAAAAATTACGGTAAAGAAAACATAATATTATGAAATATTTAATATTAGGAGGATTTTCTTCGATGCCAAATATATTAAAATAAATTATAATTGTTTATATTTTATATTAGAATACCAAATAAAATTTCATGTGAACCAAAACATTTATTAAATTTGCAAACTACAACATTAATGA
>Ga0214544_1007310_pt1 | contig 19508 bp, 13 predicted proteins | sample CNSS3metaG_FD_160074 | JGI IMG/M metagenome (GOLD analysis project Ga0214544, IMG submission 160074) | Root nodule microbial communities from cowpea collected in UCLA plant growth center, Los Angeles, California, USA - CNSS3 | ecosystem: Host-associated > Plants > Roots > Nodule | place: USA... | reverse complement strand
TGAATTTTGGTTGTTTTTTTTTTTTTTCTTGGGTGCGTTATAGCTGAAAGATAACCATTACATTTGCTTAATATTATTCCAGGTAAAGGAACGTGCAATTGAACTTGCTAAGGCCATGGAAAATGAGGACGGAGTGACAGGAGCTGTGAAAGCATTTTTTAAGCAGCTTCCTCAAAAAAAATCAGACGCTGATGCAGATCCGCAACCATCTAGTTTTTTTTCTTTAAGAAGATGTTTTGGTTGTTCCTGATTCGAATCCAGTGGATCAAGGCCAACCTTTTTTTTTACGTGAATCGCAAATATTTACTGCATTTATGAGATTTGCTTGTCACCCTGTCAGGTCATTGTATAATTCTGTGCATGCTTCTATTCTCACTGCTTGAGTTTCAGTATGTAAGTAAATTTTCTGTGGCTTTTAGTTGATGTATGTGCTCCGAATGTATGTGTTCTGTATCAGTATTTTGCACTTGAAAATGTTTGTGAATATGGCCGTAACTAGATGTTTAGAATGAATTCTAAACCCAGCATTTTAAAATATTTGCAAAATATTAATTATTTAACAAGAATCTGTTCTGAACAAGATTTTATATTATATATATATATATATATATATATATATATATTAAAATACACTAAATATTTTTAAATTTTAATTGTTTAATTTTAATTATAATATTATTATATATTTACATCCTTAAAACAGACTTTTAAAAAACAGGTTGACGAGCTTGTCCTATTCTGTTTCTAGCCCGTCAAGTTTGTTTTATCATCCTAGTGTTAAACACATGCTAATTAGCTAATAATATTTACATGATATCAGAAGTGGAGGTCTATGAATCAATAAAGTTTATCTTAAAATTTAATCAAGAAAATTGTTTAGAGGTAAGCTTAATTGAGATGTTTTGAAGAGAAAAGAAAAACAATAGATGGAACAATTATTACAAAGATATATTTCGAAGAGCGGTTATAAATAAAAGAATTTATTGTCAGAATATTAACTATATTAACTACCAGAGTTACATTATAAATTGAATTTAATAGGCAATTTGTTAAAAGATAATAGATATAAACATGTCTCTAAACAATATTTCCAAGAATGATCAACAAATAATTTAACATTTTTATATCTTTTGACATTTTAGTGAATGATTAAACTATTTGAAGTTAAAAAAATCTGAGTATGACCAATTGTCCAATCCTGTATTTGAACAATCAATTTGCGACCAATCGACTATTTCCTTGTTAGACTCAGAAGTAGGATTCTCCACTGAAAATGAGTTATCCAAGTTTTCATGTTTATGGAAAGAATTAGCATCCAAAATCCTTGTACTTGTTTTGTCTATATCTTTGTTACTTTCCTTGCCTGTATTTTCCTTGTGTGTTTCATCATTATCTGTCACAACAGGAGAAAAATTACTATTGCCTTCTTTACAGACCATTTGTTTCACAGGTTCAACCATATCTCTCTTGGTTGAAATCATATTGTAAGAAGGGGTAGTGACCTCCTTATTACATGTTGCATAAGGAGAAATCTGAGTAGGAGGTAGGGACACATATGTATCACTTTGCAATGAATGGATTGTGGGATGTGTTCTCGAAACTAAATTAGATGAAATTTGTAATTCCCTTTTTGCAAAGTTTGCGACCAAGGATTCAGTCGATGCAGAAGAGGATCCAGAATCTACTTTGTTATTAGGAGATGGTAGCAACATGTTTGTACCTATAAATGAGGAGAATGTTAAAAATTAAATTGATGACATATGAAAACTAAGTGGTATACTTTATGCAAACATAAAACAATCATACATTGGACTTGCTTCTTCTTCCCAGGTGGTCTACCACGAGGTTTCTTTGAAACTGCACACCCATCTACTGTCAGAGTATCTTTTCTCTTCATGTCAGACACTTTAATCATAGGTGATGTGAAGTTTGCATGGAACATGGGTTTAGGTGGTGGCAACGACGTTGTGTTTTGCACAGGAAAAACTGTAGCAGAAGACACAACTAATAAAAAGTAGAAAAAACAATCAATAGGTTAAAAGAGGAAAAAAAACTCAAAGATGAAAAAAAAAACAATAACCATATTTTAATTCATTAACAACTATAAAATCTGTGCGCCTACCTAGAGGATCTTGGATAGAATTTTCCATTGGAGGAACAATTGTAGGATTTGTGACCACGGTTGTGACATTAGACATGGGTGATCTTGCATTGAAATTGTTCGTAGCTTTCTGAATGTCTTGCAACAATATTTGGATTCTATTTTTCTCTTGCATTAGCATGACCTTTTCCGCCTCCAACCGTATATTTTGTTTCTTCATAAGTATATATTGATTCAATATCTCCTCCAAATTCATCAAATTCTGGGACACCAAGAAAACAAAATTGATGAGAAAAAATATAGGTCTTTTGGGAGAGATTTATTATTCCTACCACACCCAACAATAGTCCCACTTCGTTTAGAAATCTGAGGCCTAAGGAAGTTTAAATATTCTTTTCTCCTTTCACCCTTCAAAGCGCCTTTTAAAGACAAAACCATGACGGATCAATGTTCCGATCCAAGGTTTGATGATAAAAATCATTGTCAATCACCATACATTTGAGGTATTGTTCACTTTAAGTAATTAAAGTGCCTTAGACCTCAACTTCTAAGTGAAGTAAAACTATTGTGTGTATTAGGTGTGATAAGAACACTATTGAAATTTAAACTTACACTTGGATTTTAAACATAGAATGAAAGAACATCAATTCATTTGTAAAAATTGGAAAGACAAGGAAAAAAATCGAAAGATAGAAAAAGTAAGACGAATAACCTCGCTTGGTGGCAGATTGGAAAAGTGTGGCAAGACTTCGTTGCAATAGGTGGTCCTTGTTTGGTAGAATTTGTTGCGACACAAATATTGATCCACCATGATGGCAACTAGAGCTTGGAGATCGTTACCCCTTCCACAAGTCACTGATGTCATTGAGAATCACACCTTTGAATGCGTTTAACAAAATGTTTTTCACAAGAACACTTTCGAATCGAATAGAATCAAATCAAATCAGAGAGCACTACTATAATCACACGATCAAATACTAACTCACTCTTTTTTGCACTCTGAAATCAAACTTTAGGAAGAGAACACTTTGAAGTAGTGTGAGAGGAACTACTTTTATACTAAAAGGAAGAAAGCAAATATAAACCTTTTATCTTTATTATCTTTTCAATAAATCTTAAATCTTTATTATCTTTTAATTAAATCTTAAATCTTTGATAAGTTTAATTATTTTCAAATCAATTTATATTACTAATTTAATTATTAAATATTAAAAAATTTAATTTTTAATTAAATCTATATTATTTTTAATTAATTTATTAAATCAATTTTATATATTTAGTTTAATTTATCTTTCCATTTTTTCTTAGTGTTTTCTTATAGGCTCCTAGATAAGAGTTTTATCTTTTTACTGCCTTTTTTTAAAAAACTTATTATTAGATAGATTTTAGTTATTTAGTAGAATAAAATATTAAATAACATCATTTACGTGTTATTTATTTTAACACGATTTTTCATAGTTTTTAGAATATAATTATTTATAGTTTTGCTTTCCCGAGAAAAAATATTAGACAATTATTATTAAGTATTTTTGTTTTATCATATCAAATATTATATTTTTAAAAAAATTACAATCAAAATTCCTTTGTTAGTATTTATATTAAGAGATTTGATTATTTGTTTATTTAGATACATAAATTTTTGTCTATTTAGATATAGATAGATATATAAATATTTCTATAGATAGATATATTTTAGATAGATAGATAATATAAATATTTAGATAAGTAATATATATTGTAAATATTTATCTATTTAGATAGATAGATAATATTTAGATAAGTATATATGTTGTAAATATTTATATATTTAAATAGATAGATATATAAATATTTGGATAGATAGATATATTTTAGATAGATAGATAATACACATTTTCAGATACATAATATTTAGATAAGTATATATTTCGTAAATATTTATCTATTTAGATAGATAAATATATAAATATTTAGATAGATAGATATATTTTAGATAGAAAGATAATATACCTATTTAGGTACTATTTATACAGATAATATTTAGATATATTTAAATAGATAAGTAGATTAATAAAAAATAAATTATATATATATATATATATATATATATATATAATGATATTTTTATTTCTTATTATTTAAAAAATGTCTGTGATAAAAACAAGAGTAAAATAACAAAACTAAAGAAAGTTATGAATCATACTAAATTAAAAGTATATCAAGCGTATTAGCCTTTCTTACAAAATGAACAATATATGGTAAATAAATAAGAGAAATTATTGAACCCTTTTTCTGGGGAAAAAATACTCCTTCACATATTCCTACCAGATATTCCTTCTACCAAATTCTATCGTTGGGCAAGGACGATCCTTAAGGATTAAGGAGAGCACGACTCTTCCAAAAATTCTTATTTTATTTTCAAATATATTTTAAAATTATATTTTAATATTATTATTCTTAAATATAAAAAAATATTGGATAAAATTAATTTTCTTGTATTTAAAATATACATATGGTGAATATAATTATAATAAAGAGTTATATTACAAATATATAATAATCAAATATAAATATAGTTAATAAAAAATATTATTATAAAAAATGTCAATAATATCTATCAATATTAAACGATATTTATGTTTTTCTAATAAACAATAGATGTCATGTTTTCCTAATTAACATCAAAATATTAAGTTAGTTTAAAAATATTTTCTTTTAAACTTCAAAACAAAGTTTTTCCGTCCTTCTGTACTTTCTGTTTCTTCTTCTTTTGGTTTCTCTCTTCTATACCTTTATTTGTTTTTCATCTCTCCTTTCTGACTTAATTTTCAATTTCAATATTTCATTATTTTTAAAATCAAGTGCTATCACATTGAAATTGAGGTTTTAAGGATCATTTTGGACAAAACAATTTTTTCTTTTGAGTAAGTTCATTTTCTAACTTTGTTTCTTTTGAAACCATCTATTTTCCTTTTACATGTGGTTTAGGATTTAGGGTAAAAGAATTGTTTCTTTTTTAAAAGGGAGGTTTGCGATGAAGATGATAAAAATGTGTCTATATCAACTAAACTTGAGAAATTTCACGAGTTCAAAATTTGAAGAAAAGAAAGTTCATAAAATTACATATAATGAATTTGAAAATTCTTTAACAAATAGTTTATATTGAAAGGAATATTGTAATAAGTTTTAGTTCTAATTCAATTATGGAATATTTCAAGCATTTAAAGAATGGTAGAGGAGTACTTTGACTAAAAGTAATATTTAACATTTAATTATAATTTTTTATAGTTATTTTATGATATGATAATGGATGATAGACTTTTTTTTTGGATTTTACTATTATGTCTGCTTGTTTTGAGTAAAAGAAAGAAATATATTTTTTCAGTTAAAAAAATAATTTATATATAAAAAATATAATTTAACATCCTTAAATTTTTTGTCTAAGTTTCGTCCTTGATCGAATCCTTTGCTTATGTGCCACAACATCTAGAAATGGTATGCTTTCTTGTTAGTTACATACGTAGATATTATGGTTAGATGAATTTGTGCATATCTATATTTTCTCGTTCAGTGAGTATGATGAGTTTCTAAATTATGAAACAATGTTGGATTAGTGTTTTCGTTAGCATACATTAGTAAGCCTGAAAAAGTTACTTCCCTATTAAAGCAGTATACAAGATTTCTGCGGGTTTTTATTTTTTATTTTTAAGCGTATTGAAAACAAGGATTGATGAATTTATGATCTGTGTGAATTATAAAGGCCTAGAAGCTCATTTGACACAATATCCCTAAATACTTAACCAAAGTTTGTGTTCTGTGTGAACTATAAATATTTCTATTTAATTAATATCTTGTACATTACCATTGACATTGGTACATCTTTAGGCCATACTCATATGGCAGAGGCACTTAAAATTCCAATTCATATCTTTTTCATAATGCCATGGACGTAAGTTTCATCATTTTCACAATCTTTAAAATTCTTTTCCCGTTGATTGTTGCTTTAGTTCTTCGACTATATTGAGAATATTATTTTATATTTATTTTATTTAAATTAATTTTTAAAAAATATTTCAATTTTAAAAAATAGTTATTATTTTAACTTAAAATTGAGATATCATAAATATTTAATATTTAATATATTATATATATATATATATATAAAATACAATAAATTCCTTCTTATAAATATATCATGTATATCTTTCGTATTTTGAAAAGTCCTAAAACTTAAAAAATAAAGTTGTGTTTCTTTGGGATTTCTCACTGATTCAATTTTTCGTTTTATGTAAGTACTGAATTTCCATATCTGTCACATGTAAAGCAACAGGCTCGTTATAGGTTGAATTCTTTGTTAATTGTTGCATCTTATAATCCCTCCTATATTTTTTTTACATGTTTATCCAAACATTGGTCATATTTATTTTTAGATTTCATATCAAATAGTTGACTATTTAATTTGGCTTGGAATACGGGACATGACTATTGATTTTAGGAAGAAAAAGTTGAGCTACGACCAGTCACATACTTAAGTGGCTGTGAGACTATCTGTTCGATGTTGTTAAGAATTTCTTTTTCATAATATTCTTAAATTTAAAAGGGAGGATTTTTTTATATTTCTCACTCACAATTATTTCACTAACCCAGAAAAAAACTTTTATATTTGTGTATTCATGTCTGACATAGAGATCATACATTAAAAATATCGGTCACATATTTGTAAATAAGTCATCAATATTTATGTTTGACCTCACATAGTCAGAAGTAAATTTATGTTTGGTTTAAATGAATTAGACATAAATTTATGTCCGACTATGTGCGTCAGACATAAATATTGAAATTTACGTCTAACATAGAGGTGTCAGACGTGAACCTTAAGTTTTTAATTTCAGCTAGTCTTCTCTAGTACTTCCAACTTTGTGCGAAAGGGCTTTGAGTTTGTTTGCCTCCATTTCTTTGTGCGTGAAAACCACCAAAGGTACCAAACGTACCATTTTCGTTTGCCTCCATTTGCGTTTCTCGAAAGCTTGAAACCCTCCCTTTTACAACAACGATGTGTGACGACAGTGGTCGACGATGGTCTACGGTAACACCGTGCAACAACAGTGTTCGACGATGTTTGTTTGCCTCCATTTGTGTTTCTTGAAAGCCTGAAACCCTCCCTTTTGCAGTAGCGGTGTGGTATTCGATGGTGGTCTGCAGCAACATTGTGCAACGATGGTTCCGACGATGGTTTGTGATGACATGCGACGATAGAGGAGGTTACGTAGCTCTTTATGAATCTTTAAAAAAAAATGTTGATTTGACTTCTATTTTTTTTTTTACAATTTTGAAAACTCTTTTATGTTTTTTTGATATTTTTAATTATTTGGAAATGAGTATCATGCGACGCGAGCGACCGGACAAACACTAAAAAGTAATCAAAGAAAACTATTTTTTTATTTTAGTTTTTTATATATATTTTTATTTTCTGAAGAAAAAAAAGAATTTTGAAAATTTGTGTTGGACAAACACTAAAAGAAATGAGGAAAACTATTTTTTGTTATGAGTTTTAGAATAAGAAAAAAAAAGCGTATAATATTAAAACAAAATATAGTGAAAATTTGGGAATGCATAAATAAAAAATATAGGCACTGACATACCTTTTAAACGTTTGAGTTCCTTTTCTTCTTTATCAATCTCATTCTTTTGTTCCCTACAGTATAACTACCTTCTCTCTCTTCTTATTTTTACTACATCCTCTAATAAGAATTTTGCTCTTCTTCCCCTAAAAGAGATAGAAAGGAGGTGTGACTGTGTAAGGGGTAATAAGAAAGATAGAAGTGTAAAGAATGTTTTTCTTTTCTTTTCTCGATTTCATATGACAGACCGTGTATTTATATTCACATAGTGCAATATCAATGTAATCCTAGCCTTAATTGTAATGAACAATATAAGGAAGGAATTGGTGATAATAGCACCTACGAGAATCAAATCACAACAAATAAGAGCACAATATCAATCCTCACCAGTAATATTGATTCTAATCATTAGAAGAGATATTGCTTTTAATTATTAGAATCATATCACTATTTTCTCTATCAGAAATAAAAGGTAGAAAAGCAAAGAGTGAGAACAAAAACATGTTTGGTTGTTAGGCTCATGATAATGAGTGTGATAATTAAAAACCAATTGGGTTCTTCCTCTTTTCTTTTTCCTTTTTTTTTTCTTTTTTACATCTCTTTTTTTTTTCTTTTTTTGCTAAAATTAAAGTTTGAAAATATTTGAAGAAAAGTTTATTCCACTTTTTTTTTTATTTACCATTAATTAAAAACTTTTTATTTTTTTTTCCGAAAATAAATTTATTCACCTGACTGACTTGTTCATTAAATCTCTTACACATGATAGATTTAATAAGTTTAGGACGAAATCAGGTATTCTGGATTGATATATGTTGATATTTGTTTGACTTGTTAATTTTATTGGATCATGTGCCTGTTGCATTTAAAGTGATAAATTCTCCATGTGAACTACCAATATTTCAATTTGTTGAAATCGCAAAATCAACACATAGATTTCACTTAAACTGTCAAAATCTGCCTAATGTGTGATCTGGCATGTTTTTAATCTATTATTTTTCATAAAATAGCACATAGATTTCACTCAAATTGTCATAGCATGAATTCGTGTGATATGAAATTTTTAGTCTGTTAAATTTGGAAAAATAACACATAGATTTCACTTAAAACTGTCACTACACTCAATTTGTGTGACCTAGTGCATTTTTAATCAACTGACTTTGTATTTTTATGTGTTGATTTCACTTATGTTGATGTGGATTTGCTCGAATTGCATTCAATTGATTGACCTGGTCAAATTACTTATCACATGACTTTGTTTGGACTATAGTAGCAGTAAATCTATGAAAATTAATTGACTGATTATTAAAATCAACACGTTGATTCTATAAATACATGCATAATCATCATGCATTGACACTCATATCTACTAGTAAGAGCCAAACCTAGATACAATATGCCTCAAAGACAGAGAAATGTTTAATCAGATGAGGAGATTTCCACTCCACCCACTCCATCCTCTCCCATTACTATGAATCATGGAAAATTTGAAGCATGGTTTGAAGGCTATGAAGATAGGATTCAAAGCTTCCTGATTGAGATTACTAGAAAGCAAATAATCATCCGTAAGGTGTTGTGTTTCTCATGGCTAAGGGTTGAGAACTTTGAAGCCTTGCAATAACACCTCAAGTCACAAAAGCTTAAGATATTCCTTGAGCTTTTGGGCAAGATCTATCCGAATTTAGTGAAGCTTTTCTTTGCCAATCTTAAATTCAACAATGTCATACTGAAATCAAGTGTGAAAGGTGTTCAAAGGAAGATCATAAGGCAAACATGGAAAAATGTGGTTGGGCTTAGGCAAAGAGGTATGCAAGTCCGCAAAGGGTAAACTACTACAGTGGATGAATTCAACAAGGTTCAATACTTTAATCAATGTGTGTGTAATCTAGGGGAGCAAACTCACAACTTTCATTTGGGAAGGCTTAGTGTGGAAGAAAGATTGCTAGCCATGATGGTGACCAAAATTATTATGCCTCGGAAAAGCAACCATTTAACCTTGAATGAAGGAGACTTAGTGGTGATGTATTGCATTTAGAATGAAGTTGTTTTTGATTAGACCTACACTATTCGTGACCACATGATGAAAGCAAAAAGGCTCAAAGATTTCAAGTTGCCCTATGTTGTGCTTATCTCCAAGTTCATTGAGCATTTTGGAGTAGATGTGGAAGGAGAACTTAAGGAATCAACTGACTTGCTAAACCATGTTTCCATACTCAACATGCACATGATGGGATTTACAAAAATTGGCAACACATGGCTGGTAGAAGGTGAAGTTGCAGCAAATGTTGAAGTTGGTGCTCATGATCATGAGGCTGGACCAAGTGGAACAAACCAAGATGAAGATGATGCCTTTGATCCACAACCTATGGCATTGAGATTTATCATCCTCCAGAGGATACTAGTCTTGCATATTCACAGTTTGAAAGGATGGTTCTCAATCAACTTCAAGAGCTAAATGCGTCATAGAATGCTCACCATTCCTACTACACTATAAGGTTTCAAGACCTGGATGATCAGATCCACAATGTCCATGACCTGCTTTCTAATGTCTACAATAAAGATAACCTCAAGAATGACTGAAGGGGATGGCTCATAGATCATGCATTGCATGTTGGTGTTGCATTCGTGTGTTTATCTCTCTGCTTCTAGTTTTTTAGTTTAGTGTTTCTCATTTTAAATCGAATCATTATGTTAGTTTCAGCTTCAGTTTATTAGTTTTGTTTCTTCTTTTATGTTTCGTTGCATGTATTCACTATTAGTTGTTTTGATAGTTTGTTTTGTTGGTTAATGAATGAAAATTTTATCTTTCCAAAAATAACTACTTCATTACCTTAATTTGATGAATCCAAAGTGGGAGAAAAATTGAGATAAAATGAGTAAAAGTGTGAAAAATTGGATATGTCATGCATTGGATACCAAACCTAGAATTGAACAACTATTGGAACTATGTAATACTGCAAACTGGATCTAAAATCTTAAGTTAAATCACAACAATGATAGGGGGAGCATATGCATATGTGAAGTAATGCATGCTTGTGTGCTTTTGCTTGTATGTATATATGTGTGTGTATTTCTTATATGCAAAAGCTTTTCAGGTTTCTCCATGGATCTTGTCTCATCAATTCAACTCAAGAATGTTGGCTTCATCAAATCAAGGGGAGAATGTTAGCACAAGTTACCTTGGTGCAAGGATTTGATGAAGCAAGTGCATGAGATCACATGAGGTTGATAAAAAATTGATGAAGATGCATTGATGATCAAGCTTCTAGTTTGTTGAATTTGGAAATGACATGAAGACCATGAAGTTTATATGTTGTATTATATTTGTAGACTATATGACATAGGTTAGATGTCATTTTGTCTTATGTGTGTTTTCAATCTGTTAAAAAGGTTTTTAAGAGGTTAAAAGGCTTGCTGCATATAGTTTTGGTATGAATGTATTCAATGAATTGAATTGTTATTCAATTGATTGATTTCACTTAAGTCAAGTGAAATCAACAGATTGTACAGACAAATCAACATGTTGAATTCATTTATGACTAAGTTATATAAGTTGGTTTTCAGAGAGATTAGGAACAAAATGAGATTGTTTAGCGCAAAAAACAATCACACACTTCTGGAAAACTCTTTTTCTCTCAATCACACAGTTGTGGTTGTAGAATGAAGATATTGATTGATCTTGGAGACATTTTAGCTTGGTTGTAGCTTGAAGAACACGTGTTTGGTTGGCTAAGGAGAACCCCCATCGGGTTTTGTGGTTCTTGTGCCTCTATAGTGTTCTCGGTATGATTCCAGATATGTAAGTGAGTTTCTAACAGTGCTAGGGATAAGATTTTTGTGGGATTCAAAAATCTTGGTGTTTGCTTTATTCAAAAGTGTAATCTTTATGTGATTTTGTAAAACTTTTGATAATAGTGTGAAATTAGGCTCATGTTGTCTTGGTAAACTGAATGTAGCTCTATGATTGAGTGAACCGGTATAAAAACAAGTGTGTGATCTTCTTTTTCGTGTCTTGTTCATCATTAAAATCTCAAGAAAACCAAGCAAATCAATCTTTGTTAGGTGTGCATGTGTTTTTACGTTATCTAGTAGTATACTGAATTTGGATATATTGATTGGCACATATCTTGATTGAAAAAGCACGTTGCTTGGGTGAGATTCGTGCATTTCACATTTCTGCATAATTTTCCAGAATATTAGCTTATTGATTTCATATTTTAATTTGTTGAATCATAGTGTATGAACAAATTAACATGTTTTTTATTTTAATTAGTTGAAAGTGTATTCTCTTGCAACATTTTTTTTGATCTTGTGGTCTGGTTGATTCAAAGAAAACGGTTCTTAAGCTTTCACAAAGTTTTATAAAGTCAATTCAAACCCCCCTTCTTGGCTAAACCAACCATTTCAATACTAACAAGAACCACCATCATTTTCACTATCTTCATCCTTACCATTATTAACTCTTTTATTCTCCTACTACCTTTCAACTTCATCTCCATCTTTCTTACTCCACACTACATTGTCACATAATCAACACATCACTTTTGTAAGACTCGTGAAATTTAATTAATTAAATAAATAATTAATTAATAAATGCGGGTGTGAGAGCCTTTGTGGCATTTAGTATTGATTGATGTGACGTGGAAAAGTACTAGCTCAAATGGTTGAGAGTACTTTAATTGTGTGAGAGGACTTGGGTTTGAGTCCTATGTATACCAGTTGTGTATTATTTAATTATTATTGATTTTAATAATATGATTGAGCATGTTGAACGAGGAGATAATAATAGAATTATAGTAGTCATCACGAAACATGAATTGGTTAATTGGTTGTACATTGATTTGGCATTTGGCATGGTTATGGCTTCAAACCTTAGTGAACCCAAATTAAGCTTTCTTTTTGCTAAACTTGATTTTGGCAAAGAGGAGAACGGGTAGAATCCCTAACAGCCACGTGAAGGCAGCCAAAGGGGCTGAAAAACAACTCCATAATGGCCTTGAATGACAATTATCATTAGCATTAAACCCAATTTTCGTTTTTGATAATTAACCCCCATTAAGATCTAATTAAAAGGCAATTTAGAGGTGAGAAAAGGGTTTTGCTTGGTCTCTGATTGTACTGCACGTAGGGAGAGAAAAATCAGAGTGAAGAGAGTGTGTTGAGTGAATCATTGAGGCAGATTTGAGAAGGACTAAGGGAGGCTATTGGAAACAAGAGGGAATCTAGAGCCATTCAAGTTTTTAAGCAAAAGGATCTAGGTAAGGGGAGTTACTCACGCTAATTTTATGGTAATCATGATTTGTATGCGATATGTATCTGATTTTGTCCATGAACCTCTACTGTATGTACATTTTCGCGTTTCTGGAAAATTTCCAGAAACTGCCTAGCGGGCTATTCATAGCTTCCAGGCGGCACATGCAATTTTAGCCTAATACTGGGTCCCTGAAGAGGAACCGCTTGACGATAAACTCTCGACCGCCAGGCGATGCATAGTTGATAAGCTAGTTTCCTGTGGTTTGATGAAGGGCCTAGCGGTAGGGGAATCAACCCGCCAGGCGACGTGAGCCGTTTGATTCGATTTTGACGCTCTGTGCATTCTGGAATGATTATGATCAGAGGGAGAGTTGGTTTCAGTTGAGTTGTGATATTTAATATTAAACTTCTAATGATTTTCGCGTAATTGGAGGTTAAAATTGATGGAACAGTGCGAATATGGTTAGGGTTGGAAAGCCTTTGGGTGTGATTGCTGCGAGTTTCAATTGGGGGTGAAATTCTAGTAAAAACAGGTAAGGTTTGAGTGTGAGTTGTACGAAAGTCTGAATGTAGGGAAATCTGCGTGAGAAATGGAGGAAACTGGCAGCGAGGAAACAAACTGGGGAATTTTTGGGAGTTCTCGCAAGGTGGAACCAAATATGGTAGTCGTCAAAGACTTAGGCAAGAATTGGAGCCACTATATAGTGTATGAGATATAGACTTGACACTTGTATATTGTTACATGGTTAGATTGAATTGGTGCTAGTTTCCTTATTAGAAATCTTGGGTCAAGAATCTAAAAGGTAAGGAAAGAAAAAGATTTGGTAGTGAGATTAAATCCCCTGGGAATTAATGGGTTGAATTGGTAAAGTTTACAGCGGGTGATAGGATCTATTGAAAGTGTACCATCAGAGTCGGAGAACCTAAATCAGAAAGCTTGGCTATACAGATACAACGTCTGGCGACAAAGTGGATCCGCCAGGTGACAGATGTGAAAAACAGAGAGCACCTGGGTCGCATGCGCCTAGCGGTGTGAGTGTTTCCGACAGGCGATAGCCACAAAATAGTGGGGTCTAGTGTGAGTTCCGCCTGCGGTAAAGGTGGTTCCGCTAGGCGGTTGCTGTAGATTCAGGGGGCTCCTAGAGTGAGTGTGCTTGGCGGTGTGGGATGTCCCGCCAGGCGGTGTTTGCAAGTGTTGGTAGTTATAAGGCGCTTCGCGCCTGGCATTAGTGTCCCTGCAGACTGTTTAGAAGTGGGCAGCCCTAGTGGTACGTGTCCCCTGCCAGGCGATTTTACTCCAACAATATTGGTGTGCGTGATCTACAAGGCTTTTGGTGATGATTCAAAGTTGAGTTTGTTGGTGTTCCTTGAGTTGAGCTCGGAACATATCCCTTGAGTTGAGCTTGGGATAGGGGTTAAGCACGTGGCATCCCTCGAGTTGAGCTCGGAATGGCATCTCTCGAGTTGAGCTCAAGATGGTGGATGAACACGAGGAACCCTTGAGTTGAGCTCGGGTTGGCGAGTGTTGTCGATGTGAGTGTGCTAGTGGTGGCCAATACGGATGGGTCCAGATAGATTGCCCTTCTCAGTAGTTAGCTGACGAGTTTGGTAGTCTTGAGACATTGTGAACTATGTTCGTATTTGGGAACTCTACCTGGCATTACAGTGTATGATCCGTAGAAATGGTTTCCCGCACGTGCTCTATCGGTTGTGGGCGATAGGTATGGCAGCAAGTCATCTTGAGGTAATCACTAGAAGATCTAGAACACGATTCACATGGTTGTGGCCATGTGGTATGAAATCAAAGGGTGGGATTCATTTGAAACGATTGTGTTGCATATGTAAATGTGTTGTATATGTGTATGCATTTTTATATGTTTTATCTGTTAAGCTCACCCTATCTACTTGTGTTTGGCGATGATCGTGTACGCGGTACACATGAGCAAATGATGTTGTTGTAGGTGGTTCTGGTGAGGCTTAGCTTCGGAGCGAGGATAACTTGGGAGTTTTATGTTTTATGATTTTGGAATAAATTGTAAACACCTATGGATGTTTTATCATATTCTTGTTTTGTAAATTATGGATTGCGTATTATTTATTATTTAATAAAGTTTTAAATTTCTCGCGCTTTTGGGAAATGAGGTTTTATTAAATGTAGTGTAATTAATATTATCTCTATTTTATTATTTAAATCCGTAATTAATATTATCTCTATTTCATGTCTTCCATTTCCATCAGTAAATGCACTCCAAGATAAGTTTTATAGCAAGAAAACCCATCCTTTATTTTATCCACAGAACACTAATGTATATACATACCATAAATACACTCACCTAAATAAAAGGTCAAAATAGTCAAAATATCAGTTCTAAACCTATCCATCAAATAATGTACATAATAACGTTCATAAATAGGCTAAAAATATATCTCCTAATTAATAATAAAATAAATAATCATAATGGTTTAAAGAATGTAGTGTGGAAGTGTCTGAAGGGGTTCCAAGTGTCATTTGCATTTTAACTTAGGCTTCGACTAGTTTTAGTTTTAGTCTTCATTCAATTATTGTTCTTATGTTTGTTTTATATTGTTTTTAATCTTTGTTTCAAGTCTCCATAATAAGTAGGAAAGAAAATTTTTTCTCACTTAGTTGACCTACCTTTAGTATTAGAAAATTCACACACTTAAAATTATTTTGAAATTTTTATTGAGAAGTTTGGTGAAAGAAATCTGAAGATCTTTGGCTAGAAAATACTTGATTTCTAAAATTGTGCAAGTGACTCACCTCTTTTTCCATCGAGAATCTAAGTAAATTTTACCGTCTTTTCTCTTTAGAAATTTCGCTCAAATAAATTTTTTTTCTTCTAAAAATTGGTTTTGCCAAATTATTTTGCTAAAAAAATGAGTTGTTACTCTAGTGTTAGGCATGATAGATTTTAGGAACATAGTAGAATACATGTTAGTTATAGTGAGGATGAGTTGCATTTTAGAGCAAAAAATGGCATCCCTTTCTTTGGTAGAAAAATTGATCCAAATTCATAATTAGCTAGGGAGAAAAGGGAGAAAAACTTTATCTATTCATTGTGAGGTGTAGTAAATATCATATAGTTAATTTTTGTAGTTCTAAGTTTGTAGGACATGCATGTAAGTGGTGGAATTATAGATAGTATGTTGTTGAGATTTGAAAAAAATCACCAAAAAGGGACTGGCATGAGTTAAGAGCATGTATGAGGAAAAAGTTTGTTCCACCTACTTTTCAGAAAATCCAAGAACTTAAATGTTAGATGAGAGAACTCATGGAGAGACGAAGAGAATTTATCATAAGTGAGAAAGTGTTCTTTCTTAGAGAAAAGGATTTTAAAAAGAAAGTTCAAAAGCTCTTGAGAGATAAAAAGAAAAGAGGGATAAAAAGGTGGAAAGAGGGACAAATACAACTAGAGATAAAAATAAGAGAGATGGAAACGAGAGCAAAAGAGAAGGGAAAAGTTCTAAGAGCTAGAGACAAAAGGAAATTCTAAGAACTATAGTTGAGGAAGCTAGAGGAGTAAGAGAGGAGGAAACTAAAAGAGAAGAAGACAATAGTCGAAGAGAGGAAAAATTGAAAGAGATAAAGGAGCAAGAACAAAGAGATAGGAAGGTGATGGATCCAACCCAAGCCCATTTCAAGGCCCAATACCAAAACAAGGCCCAAGGCCAAATAAAGGCCCAATCATTAAAGGAATGCTTAAGAAGATTCAAAATGCTAGTGATGGTCAAGATCTTTCAAGGCACAATGGAATCAAGCTACTTTTTGTAACATCCCGTCAGGATATTACTGATTTATAAATAAATAAAATAAATAAATTAAAACCGTGCGCATTTAATAATACCTCACTTTCCCAAAACGCGGGAAAATTTAAAAACTTTATTAAACCATCGAATAAAGTCTATGAATACCAACACCATAACGTTATAAAATTACCCATCAGGGTTTACAACTGTTTTCAAAGGCAATAAAGAAAACATAAGCATTTCCCCAAGTATAACCCCTCTCCGCAGCTAAGCATCACCTGAGCCACCTGCATCAACAGAATCTGCTCCCGTGTACCGCGTACACGATCATCGCCACACACACGCAGATAGGGTGAGCTTAACAATTAAATCACATGTATAAAGTTGCAGAAACATAAGCATATAAACACAAGATATCGTACATAACATAAACATATCACATTACCCAGTTCTTTAATTTCTACCATCTGACCCCCAATCAGATTATTCGTGTTCTACAACGTCTAAGGATTTCTTCAAGGTGACTTGCTGCCATACCTATCGGCCACAACCGATAGAGCACGTGCGGGAAAACATGCTACGGATCATACACCGCAACGCCAGTAGAGTTTCCATATACGAACATAGTCCGTATTCGTCCCAAGACTACCAAACTCGTCAGCCAACAACTGAGGAGGGCAATCTATCTGGACCCATCCGTACTGGCCACAACCAGCACACTCACACCGGCAACACTCGTCAACCTGAGCCACAACTCAAGGGTTCCTCGTGTTCATCCGCCATCCCGAGCCACAACTCAAGAGATGCTATTCCGAGCCACAAGTCAAGGAATACCACGTGCTTAACCCCTATCCCGAGCCACAACTCAAGGGATACGTTCCGAGCCACAACTCAAGGAACACCAGCAATCTCACCCTTAAGGCATCACTAGACGCACTGTAGATCACAAATTCATAATTAAAACTCAAAGTTGCAGCAGTATAAGTTGCCTGGCGGGGGACACATGCCGCCAGGCGCTGCCAGCTCCCAGACCGCCTGGCGGGTGTCGTGTACTGCCAGGCGCGCAGCGCCTCAAAAATCCATCTCGCAGCAGGTACCGCCTGGCGGTATTACCCTCACCGCCAGGCGCCAGTCCCTTAGTTGCCCTCTGTCACCAGGCTATCGCCTAGCGGACCCATTCCCACCGCCAGGCACTGTATCAGTACAGCAGCACTCCAATTGAGTTCCCTGTCACGAGTTTTCATGGTTCACAGCTTCTAGCTCCCAATGCTATTCTCTCTAACTGAATCATAACAAGTCCCTTAGACTCGACTAGTCGCAATGCCCCTGCATCAATGGAAGTACCTTACTTGAAACCATTTTCCTAGTCTAGATTCACATACTCTTTTTATAATTTTAGCATAACTCACACTTTTCTCCAAACAGTACTCATGCTCCTACCATACTTGTCCTCTTTTCTTCCCCCCTTTTATAACCTACTTAAATATACAAGTTCATCTCACTATATTTTATACTTATTTCTACTACACTCAGATTATAGTACCACCGTCCAACAAGACCTCTCGAGGTCCAATATTGCCCTCACATAGTTTTATGACTCATACCAAAACCTCAATTACCATTATCCCTCGTTACTCTAATATACTCGTCCTCGCATACCCTATCCACCATCTATGTCATTTCATTCCATCAACTCCTATCCCTATGACTCCGAACTTCAACCAAATGCACTCATTTTTTTTCACCAAGCTCCCACTGACACTCAACACTCGCTCAATCATGACAAGCACTCCCTCTGCACTGTCACCGACGTCGCCTGGCGGCCAGCTTCACGCCGCCAGGCGGTGCATCAGTTCTGGGACTTCCCAGATTTTCCCAGCACTCTTAGCCCAACCAGTTTTCTTCCTTTACGAACTCTCATCACACACAATTCCAATACAATCATAGTCCCAACAATTCAATATTTAATTACAATGATCCACTATTCCTATATCCAAATTCACAGTATCCCCTTTCAAACCATAAATACCGATCTCACACATTCAACCCTAAACTCATATGCACTGTTCCATTCGTTTAAGCCCTCGATTACGTAATTATATCCACCACTGATCATTAATATTGTTCCATAATAATTATCGCTGACCCTTGCCCCCACCAGATTCAACCCAAAATGCCAGAAAACCCAAAACGAGTCAGATTGCTCCGCGCCGCCTGGCGGTTTAACCAGTCCCGCCAGGCGCTTCATCCGCAAACCCAGTAATTAGTTAAGACGCTTTGCGTCGCCTGGCGGCCGAGAATGTGCCGCCAGGCGGTTCCTCTTCCAGGAACCCAGAACACACCAATTCGCATGAGTCGCCTGGCGGTGGTTCATCACCCGCCAGGCGGTTTCTGGAAAATTCCAGAAACGCAGAATTTTGAAGGCTTTAACAGTACACAACAACCAATATACCATACAGTTACACATTTATAATCATATGCATAAATTTTACGGAGTCCAGCTCCCCTAACCTGGATCCTTAGCTTAAATTTGAACAATTGATGAAGCTCTCCCTTGATCACCAATAGCCAACCTTGGTTTCTCTCAATTCTGCCTTCAACTCCCTCACGTCAGACCCCTCTCACTCACCCTTGTCTCTGTTTTTCTGAGTCTAAGTTCAGCCTTGCCAAAACCTTGCCTAAACTCCAACTTTTTCCTTTTAAACTAGTACTTTAGGTTACCCAAAACATTAAAACGAATTTAAGTTCATTTACTTTTTAATAACCATCCATCTCTCATCATGAATGGT
>Ga0214544_1007309_pt1 | contig 19511 bp, 10 predicted proteins | sample CNSS3metaG_FD_160074 | JGI IMG/M metagenome (GOLD analysis project Ga0214544, IMG submission 160074) | Root nodule microbial communities from cowpea collected in UCLA plant growth center, Los Angeles, California, USA - CNSS3 | ecosystem: Host-associated > Plants > Roots > Nodule | place: USA... | reverse complement strand
GATTAAAAAATCAATGAAATAGATGTAATTGACTTCCTATTTTTGTCAAAGATTGATTTTTTCTATTTTCTTCCTCACAGTAGCTTCCATTTTATCACTTTTAAATAATTAATTTATTCTTTTATTTCTTCATCAATATACTTATGTTTTAAAAAAAATACTAAAAGATAATTTATCATAATCTAAATAAAAATTGTGATACGTAATTAATAAAAGAAAAATATATGATAATCAAGTCACAATTAAAAATCAGTTATTAAAAAACACTTAGTGCATTGTTTTTTCTTCGATATTTATAAAAATGAATATACCAAATGTTCGTGAGATAAAAAATAATATTAATTATTAAACTAATATTTCACTATCAATTGAGAAAAAAAGAATTACTTTTCTCTTCAATAATAGAAGAAAGCATACAAAAATGAGAGGACAAAATAATGAATTTGTGTTCAACTTTCTTTTTTTCTTCATAAACAAAAGAAAACAAAACAAGTAAAATCTAAAGTGGATACAATATGTGAGAAACTCAAAAAACAGTGAGAGAGAAAATAAAAAATATCTTAATAAATTTATTTACTTTTTATTACATTTAATTTTATGCTTTATTATTTATTAGCATTAAATGTTATATTTTATAAAATACAAAAAAAATACCTATTTTAATTCTTATCAATTCCCAATATATACTTTTATTATTTAAAAAATTCCAAAACATTAAATTTCTTATACATAATTTAAAAAATTAAAAACAAAAAAAAATTCATATAACATAAATAAAAAAAAATAAAAAACGTTGGGGGGGCCACGGCTCCCCCCTGTCCCTTCGTTGGTTCGCCTCTGGGGGGGGCAAGTGCAATAATCATAACAACAACAATAATCACAATCACGTAAGACACTAACACTAAAGTTGGTGGATCAAAAAATGTGCAAGACACCAACATTGAAGTTGGTGGATCAGAAAATGTGGAATACCCAGAAATTAGAGAATCTAAAGATGCACGTGAAAAAGGAAAAGAGAAATCCTCTAGCAATGATGGATTTGAAAATGTGCATGAGGGAGCATTAAAAGACAAAAAAATTATTACCTACTGCAAAAATTTGTAGTTAATCAATAAAATCCATAGGTGATGCAATTTTACCTATGGTTTACCTATGGAAAAAAATTTGTAAGTAAATCAGTCGTAGCTAACGTTACTTCTAGATAAATCCGTAGGTAATTACCTACAAATACGAATAAATCAGTAGATAATTACATATGGATTAATATGTAGGTAAGTACCTACAAATTTATCCATATGTAATTACCTACAGATTTATATGTACGTAATATGCTTTAGTTTTCTTCCCGCACCACTTCCACAATCCTTGATATTGAAGTTCATCATAAAAATTCAAAGTATTATTGTATTTTAAGAATGTAGCTTTGTTATTAATTTTCTCTTATGCTACGCTATTTAAGTACAAGATGTAACACCCAAATTTTCCACCTTTCTAAATTTTATAACTACACGAATAACTACAATCATAGTAGGTCTACCCACCATAAAAATGGAAAAGAACACATAAACACCGAAAATTTTGAGTAAAAACCTTTGCTTTTGGAAAAATTTATAATTCCCCCAAACTCAAATCACCAACGAATGACCAAAAAATTCTATGCTCTTTGCTGAAAACCATAATCTTTCAAACTACTATGCTACTAGAAAGAAAAATAGGGAAAATAAGACCAAGAGTTTTCTTTGGTGAACGAAAAAAAACCACTGACACAATACATCTACAAACCAAACACGATAGCTCCTCCCCAAGTTTTTGTCAAAGGCAGGCTTTTATGAAGCTTAGGAAAACCCAATGTTGGGTGCACATACATGGCCTTTCTTTGGAATATTGGCAGTCAAAGGCTATTTTCTCAATTGTGTGTGGTATTGGCACACCCTTATCTTTAGATGATCATACCAAGAATAAGTCTCGAGGTTTCCTTGCACGTGTCTTGGTTGATGTTGATTTATTATTTGTTTTGCCTAATCAAATTTTGGTGGAAAGATCAAGATTTGCATTTATTGATGATATGGAGTGTGAGAAATTGCCTCTTATTTGTTCAAATTATAAAATGATTGGTCATGATCTATCTAATTGTCGATAGTTACAACAAGATGCCAATGGTTGGGAGAAAATCATTGGTGCAAAAATACAATAACTTTATCGTCCTAAGATGGTTGGTGCCCATGGTGGGAATAAAGGATCTATAGGCTTAGTTTTAAAGCCTGTGGAGGTTTTGTAGAGCCTATTTTGGAGCCTATTATGGAGCCTGTTTTGGAGCTTGTGGTGGAGTCTACGATGGAGCTTGTGGTAGAGCCTATGGTGGATCTTTTGGTGGAACTAATTGTGGATCCTGTGGGGGAGCCTATGTTGGATATTATTGCTCAATCACAGCCTGAGCCAAATCATGATAATGCTTGTGTTGTTCATGGATCTTCTCATGTTAAGAATATAGATGTTTCTAATGGTGGTGTCGCAATCGAAATCGCGACGGGACGACAAAAATAATTCAAAAAAATACAGAGGAGTCGCCACCATAGTTTATTATGAAAAACTATAGAAAAACCTTAAAAAAAATAGTCTTTGAAACCAAATTTGGGTTCAGGAGTCAGTTACGTGTGGGAAAGATATTATCACCCCCACAACGTCCGTCCTAAGACGGTTTCCTTTAATTAATTATGCAAGATAAAAGCAGATTTTTAAAATATTTGTTGTTTCCCAAAAATCAAACAAAATAAATATAGATACAAAAAAATAAAGATAAAAAAATTATTTTTTTTGGCCCGACGAGGATCATACCTCGCTCCTATGTATTTCCATTTGGAAAATTAGAGATAACGTAGTTTTTTGTAAAAATATTTGTTGTTTGATATTTTTTATTTTAGATTTTAATATTTTTATTATGAAGATAATCTGAGATTCAACATGATTAAATTATCAAGAAAATCCAAGACTTGACATGATATAAAAATGATGAAAAAAAAGTATAATTTATAATTTATAATTTTATTTTATTTTAGATTCTAATATTTTTTATTATCAAGAGAATTTGAAATTCAACATGATAAAAGACTTAATTATCAAGCAAATCTGAGACTTGACATGATATTCAATAATTATATAAAAGAAATCATTTATAATTTATTTTTTTTATTTTTTTTAAATAAGATAATTAAAAGTCTACGAACGAGTATTTTAATTATCAAGCAAATCCAAGACTTGACATGATATTCAATAAATAAATATAATTTATAATTTATATTTTATATTTTATTTTATTTTTATTTCTTAAAATAAGAGAATTAAAAGCTTACAAAGGACTGTTTTAGCTATCAAGCAAATCCAAGACTTTAACATGATATTCAATAATTATATAAAAGAAATAATATAATTTATAATTTTTTACTTTTTTTAAAATAAGAAAATTAAAAGCCTATGAAAGATATTTATAATTACCAAGATAAAAATAATGACATCCCAAAAAGAAGAAAAGAGAAAGGTCGCGCATATAAATTAAGTTTCACGTGAATTAATCACTTAAATAGAGACGTTCATTCACAATTAGAGTTGTTGCCACAATCAATAACATCCGAACCCCAAACACATTTAGCCATATAACGGGTCAATCAATCATACACTTGAAATTATAAGAGAGCAATAGAGTCAAGATTCACAACGCATTAATTTTATTATTCTCACCAATACATGAACAACATTAGGAGCAAAAAATAACTTACCTTTCAAGGCAACGAACAAAGCATATCCAGATTAAGAGGATAATGAGGTGACCCCCTTTGCGTGTGTGCTCTAGTAATAAAAAAAAGAAGAGAAGTGTCAAATTTTTTCTATGTTGCATTGGAGAGATTTTGTACTTATATAGACACCTTGGGATACCACTGAAATCCTAGTCTTTAATTATAATGAAATATATAAGGAATGAATTAGTTCTGGTGAAATATATTATGGAAATTAAATCGTTGCATAATATCCAGGGTATTGATTATAATTATCATCAAGAAATATTGCATGTAATTATTAGAATCATATATTTTTCAGTACATGGAGATCCTGATCAAATCATAACATAATATTCATATAATTGATTCTAATTATTACTAGGAATATTTGCTGTTGATTATTAAAATCGTATCTTTCTTTGAAAACATTATTATCAGGAATATTTGCTTCTAATTGTTAAAATTGTACCCTTCTCTAACAAAACATTATTATCGAGAATATTTACTTCTAATTATTAAAATCGTACCCTTCTCTAAAAGACATAGATTTTAAAATATCCTTTTTTGACATGTCATGTGAGGTGTGTAAATAGCAAATATAGGGGTGAAGATATGTATAAAACATTTGGGCTCATGTAAAGGGTGTGAGAAATAAAAACAAATTGGGCTCTTCCTTCTTTTTTTCTTTTAATGCTAGAAAGTCCAAAGAAAAATTATTACACTTTTTTTTTCTCTTTTTCTTTTTTCCATCATTAATTAAAATATTTATTTTTTATTTTTTTAGAACAAATTTATTTACCCAGACGAAATTGGGTGTTGACAGGTGGTGGTGTGCTAGTGGATTCTAATTCCTTGACTGATATGCCTTCTTTGGAGGATGATACTCCCATTGTTGATAGTTTGCAAGGTTTACAACATTTATATTCACTTCATTGTAATTTTGAGGCAATTCCTCATTTTTTGACATTTAAAGAAGCTTGTTTTGTGGAGGAATGAAAAATAGCCTATAAATGAGCTAATGTGCTTGATGAGAGGGAAAATTCTAATTCTAAGGAGGATGATGAGTCAGTCCAAACTACAAGGAAGTTTGGTTGGGGTAGGCCAAAGAAAGTTGTTCTGATCTTGTTCTTAGGAAACAAAACCAGGAACAATACTCTTCCTCTACTCGGGTTGTAGATTGTATTCCTCTTCCTCTCTTAATCTTGTCCCAAAAGAAGTCTGCCTTTATCCTAGTAGGTCATTCCCTTATATAAGGCTTTGTTGTTCTCCCACTATCCTATCATGTTTGAGTAACCAACCTTCCTTCTTTCATGTTCTTACTTGCCTAATGACCTTTAAATATCTCAGAATACATCTAGGAATCTCCCAACTAACACGTCTCCAATGGGTCATACTTGAGCTTAACACTTTAATGGGTTGGACCTGTTATGCGCGAGTTTGGTTAGGAGTGGCTTACGACCCGACCTTCAATGTAGCAAACTTGTTCGACCTAGTCAAAGATATGCCTTAAGACAACCCTTGGTCGAATTCCGACATCAACTCTTGGACAATACAAAAGTTAATACTAAATCTTCTAAAGAAAGGGTTTCTAAAAAGCCATAATAAGTTTTAAAGGCTTTTCATGGATTGTGAGATTGTTTAATATGTCGAGGAATTTGATTATTGAACTTTAGTTTTCTACTGGTGTTGCATCAGGTTACTTTCTCCATCTATGTATTTACTTAATTTTTTCATCATAGTTTTCTTTTTGCCTATTTCAACATATTTTTATCATGGTTGGTTTTTTGTTGTCCCCTCACGTTTTCTTTCTATTTTTCTATATTTTTAATAAAATCTTCATGTTATCGTAATGATAACTAAAATGAATTTATTGGGAAAATCAACCAAAAATGATATCTACATAGAAAGTTGTGGTTGAAATAGGAAGCAAAGGTCTAATGAGCTAAAAATGCAAAACTAAAAGCATTTATTACTAATGAACCCAATTTATTACATGACAAAATATGAACTTAAAACTAAAATAAGACAAATGGAAAGTGGAACCACATAATAAGAAAGTTATAAATGTGTGTACAAAATATATGTCATCAAACTCCAATGATCTTTTATAAGATGTTTACATATAGAAGACTTTCCCTACATAAATGACTAGTTCCCTACATAAATGACTAGTTAGTCTAAGATATTTTATTTGAATTTATTATGAATGAAAAAGAGTTTGTAAAGGTCATTAATGCAAGACCAATTACCATCTACTTGACAACATAATAAAGGGAACATTTCTTTTGAAGTTATTTTTCTCTTTAGCAAATAACATTTATAAATCATCTTTATTGAGAGTCTTCATTGTAATATTTTTATAGACAAATTTTGTTGGAATTTAAGAGTGACAAATAAAGAATACTTGGGAAAGTTATAAGTGGCTTAGTGTAAAAAAGTACTTTCGTTTTATCCTAATGAGTGATAAAAGGATAACTGTGAGTGATTTTGTGTACTTGGTATAAACAAAAAATGATAGCATATAATACTTCTTATCATTGTTAATTAGTAGAATACTTTAGATGTTGTAAAGAAGAATCAGATGTATTTCAAATTAAAATGGACCAATATGAAAATTAAGGATTACATTATGACGTATATTAATCTCGTACCAAACCTTAGTTGTTTTAAACGAGTGTATTATGAACATCTTTGTTTGAAATGTTATTTAACCATTACACGACCCTCAAAACATCTAGGGTGTGTTCACTTGCAAAGATTGATTTGGGGGAGAGGGGATGATAGATTTGAGTGGATTAGAAGGTGAAGTTTGTGTTGTTTTTTTTAAGGAATTTGGAGGTAAAAATAAGTAGATTTAGAAGTAAAGTTTATGAAAGTGAGTGAATGATTTGATTGATGTGATAGATTAAAAAATAATTTTAATTGAAAAAAACAAGATTACCAAATTGTCGTTGATGTTGAAAGTAATCTAAAATTATATTTAGATGAATTAGATTTATTTTATAAAAAATATTTAAATGAATTAATTGGAAAAATATAATTATTTTAATAAAATAATAATAATAATAAAATATACTTATATATTGAAATTTTTTTGGTAAATGTTTTAGAAATTTGGGATATTAATTATTGTTGTAAGCGTAATTTTAAAAGTATAAATGAATCGAGGCTATAAGTGTTTTTTACAATGAATCACCCTCAAATCCTCACAATTGAGAAGAGATGGGAAAATAATTCAATCCAGCAATTCCTCTCCTTCTCTCGCTCTCAGATACCACCAAATGAATACGATTGTTACCCTCAAATCATGCTTTCCTAATCCATTTGAACAATAAATCTTCAGAAGTGAAAACAATGCTAATCTTGATCTTATTACAAAAAGTTTTTAAAAATTCTATTCAAACTTCCTTTTAAAACTAACATGTTATTTCGTGAACTGACACATCTACAACTCCAATTAGTTATACAAAAAATATAATTTTAAAATTTAAAGAAAATATATTATGTACTTAAAATTTCTAATTTTTTACTGTGTATTATATGTTGTATTGTAATAAAGTGAATAAATATTTGAATAGTGAAAATTTTAAAGAACCTTTTTCTTAATCTTGAAATAAAACATCATTAATGTACTATGTACACCCGAGACCATCTCGACCTTCATGAATACGTATATCCTAGACCATCTCAACCTTCATGTATAATGGTATATCCGAGATCATCTCGGTCCCCATACTAGTATGTTGAAACCATGACAGCTAAGTGCTTCAATGTCACCTTAGACAAATTCACCAAGATCATACTGGTCTTAACATGTCTAACAAATATATGTTCTTACCTGTTATATCATGCAAGGGGCGACATCATTTTGGCCTCACTAATAGACTACACTATGTTGGACTAGTGGTACCCAAGATCATATCAATCTTGTTATTTCTTGTATAAACAAGGTTAAGAGTTAAATCATTTTACTAATATTATTAAAAGAATTGATCTTGACAATTATCTTTATAAATCAAGCCAAATTAGGTAAGGACCTATAAACCTAGAATGTTTATAAATAGTACTGTTTACAAGATAATTAATACGTTAGTCATTTACTGCATTTATTGCTATCTAACGTACTTGACTAACTTAGAGTTGAAATGTCACACATTTCGCTTTTAGTTCTGAAGGGGCAAGTACTCAAAACGTCTCAGCATGGAGGTGTAAAGCTATAACATGGAACGTGTGTGAAGTTGAAGATCTTTAAAAAGTGTTTTCGGTCTCATAAGAATAATTAATGAAAATAACTAATGTTATTTTGAATTTTATAATGTAATCAAATGTTGAATTTACATCTTGGTTAATTTAAACTTTCCTATTTCTTATTTGAATGTTGTTTAAACTTAAACTCAATTCTTTGGACACTTCAAATGCATTTAATAATTATGTTTTAATAGAGAAAATAAATTACAATTCGTCACGCCAACCCGTATCATGGGTTTTGTGAAACAAGTGTAGTTTGCATAATAAAATATTATTCTTATTTGATATAAGCTATTACTTTTATACTATGTTTGGATTGGAGTGTGGATTTGGAGGAATGAATTTGCGTTGATTTAAGTTGATTTGTAGGTGAAGATGGGGTTGTTTGGATTAAGGAAAAGATAATATAATTTGAGTATATATGAGTAAAAAGTTTGTGTATGATGTGATTGGTAAAATTTAATAAATTTTTATTTTTAATAAATTAAATTGTATGATTACCATTTTATCCTTCATTGTAAATTGGAAAAATGACATTAAAATTGTTATTTAAAATTAAAAAATATATATAATTTATAGATAATATCATTAATAACCTGAAATAATTTATTAATATTCTCAACAATAACCTGAAATAATATAAAATATACACTATTTAATTTCACAAACAAAAAAAAAAATCTCTAATTGTATTTAAATTTATTTCATTTTATGTAATTAATTGATTTAAAAAAAATGTATATAACATATTACAAAATCACATTTATTTGAATTTTTTTTCTCACTAATAATAATAATAATAATATAATTATTACAATAAAAATAATACTATGATTATATAATAATAATAATAATAATAATAATTATTATTATTATAATAATAATAATTTTATTATTATTAAAAAATAAATATTAATTACATATATATAATTATTATAATATATATTAATAGATTAAATAACATGGAGAATCACGTAAATTTGAGGTGATGAGGTGACTTTCCTTGCATATCTCTTTAGTTGAGAGAGTGCCAAAATTTGGAACTCACATGCAAATCAACAATTCAATTCCATGCAAATCATTTGAACCAAACATGTTTTGCACCTTATTTTCTATCCGCGTGAACAATACTCATGCACATGTAATTGCATTAAATGAAGTAAGTTTGTTGTTATTCTATTTATACTTAAATACAAATGTTTAGAATAAGTTAACAACTAAGAAATTCATAGATATACATAAATGTTATTCTTTTAAACGTTATTTTGTAATTGATGTATAATAAGTAATATATATATATATATATATATATATATATATATATATATATATATATATATATATATCGTTATTTGTGATACAAGAGATGTTTATATTAACATGTCTATTATTAATACTTACTACATACACAAAATTTGAAAGAGAACTAAAGTACTAGATAATTGTTTTGTCTTATACATCTACTTTAAGTTATTTAGGCACAATGAAATATCTAAGTTACTAATCATTCTTATTTGGAATCTCATAACACTGTTGAGATATAATAGTCAATAATGAGTAAACAGAAAACAAAATCCACACAAATTTTAAGATCTGAAGCCACGTATGATATATTTAACAACAATGCTAATCCTATCGGTGTATCAAGTTATGAAGATATGTTTTAAAATGTCTTGTTTTTGCCTTAACTTTGAAAATTTCTTAACTTTTCCTTTAAATCCTTTTAAGTTTTTATTTTTTTCTTATGGCATTTTGTTGAGCTCAATCATAAGAGAGATGTTCCTTCCGTCTATCTCATAAATTATCGGTATTTATATAGCTAAGAGAATTCAAAACCTTGGAGTTACAATGGTTTTTCTTTTTCTTAAAAATAAGTTGGCTTTGTTTGAACAGTTAACGCATGATCATAGATTGATTTTTTAAAATCCACTTTAAATTTAATCTAGGTCCAATAAAAAAATTGGATCTATAATGTCAACACACAATTTCGTCCGAGTAATGAAAAAATAAAAAATTAATTAAATAATTAAAGTTCAATTGAGAAAAATAAATAAGTAAATAATTAAGAAAAGAAAAGAAAAAAATATGTTTTAGTTTGAAGAAAACTAATTATTTATTTATTTTATTTTTTTATTATTTATTTGTTTATTTGGGCTTATTATTTTGATTATTACATTATTTTCCTTTATATTATTACAGCTCCATTTTTTGTTTTACGTCTCTCATTATAGTTTAATAAAAAAAAACAACAAAACAACAAAACCAAAACAAAAAAACAAAAAAAGAGTAAAAAAAAAGAAAAAAGAAAAGGAAAAAGGGGAAAGAAAGAGGTAACGTAAGGTCTCTTGCTGTTAGACCCATGCATGTTATGCTATCATGGTTTTGTATTGGGAAGGGCCTGTAGCATGGTCATGATGGCTAATTTTGAAATTGGAAGGTATTAGAAGGAGAGATTTTTTTTGGAATTACTGGAGAGAGGGATTTGGGCACTAGAAATCAGTGAGGGAGAGATGTTACCGTGATTTGATATTGATGTTCATGAATGTATGGATGAAAGATGGTTTGAGTTGAGCATAGTTACATCTGTTATTCATTTTGTTTATTCTCATCGCACTTGGGTACAGTAAAAAACAGAGCCCAATATTTATTTTTTTTATCTGCCATTGTTAAGATATGTTCTTGTTTGGATGTTACAGATGTCCGAGTAAGTGCTGGAAAATAACCTCACCCTCAATCTCAATCTCTCTCGCCACCATCATCATCTTTCCCTCATCACCTTCTACCTGCAAGAAGCTGCCAAACCAAACCAGAACCCAAACACACAGAACAACATAAACAGTTATGCTTTACAAAATCACATCTTTGCTGGTACCTTCATCTTCATCTCCTACCACAACCCATCACCTAACCCCAAATTCATCCTCGCCTGCAACCAACAAAACAAAAAGAAGACCCATTCACGTTTTCATCATATATGAGACCCCAGTTCCTTCGCGTTTCATACACTCATAACCACCGTAACCATCTTCTTTTTCGCCCTCATTCCCAGCTTGTTCATGAATACTTCTATTATCCATCCCCATCAAAAATCTATCCCCGTTTACCCTTTCACCATATTCACTTCCATCAACACGCAACCCGTACATGAGTAAGCCAAAACCCATCTCGGCCTTCATCTTTAATCACAAATTCTGGACCAATATTTTCTCCTTCATTCTTCCATCACCTTCAACCTGCAATAAAAATCCAGCAGACGCACTTCACCACCATTCTTCATTTTTTGTTAAATATCGAACAATGCCATACTCAAGTCTCTTTCTCAATCACACGCATCCAATCGGAAACAGAGAACAGTGAGTGAGATAAAATCATCGCCGGCGGCGTTGCCACCGGCGAGTCGGAGTTTCGTCGCTTTAATACGAGTAGTGCGCGAACTAGTGCTAGGGTTCAACCACGTTAATGTGAGGAAGGAGAGAGCTGAACTAGAATCTCCAATGGTGTTCCAGTTCACGACGGCGACGCTACGATGGCGGCCTTGGCCGCGGTGGTCTAGGAACGAAGCGGAAGTCGTTGGAGCCACGCCTGAGAAGAGAAAGCAAAGCTTGAGCATCTGTCTCGCGCAAAAAGAAAATGAAGAAAAGAATTTGCGGGGTTTCTGTCTGCGCCGGTGGCGATCTCGGTCAAGAGCATGGCAGCGGCGACAAAACCGGCCGTCTGGAGGTGGGCGGCGGCGAGCTCTAGAGGTGCCGTTGGTGCAGGGGTGCCTCACGCGAGGCGAATCGAATAACGACGTCGTCGCCGGCGGGGCTTGCGACGGTGGTCGGCGTTGTCACCGGTGAGTCAGGCGGTGCAGGCGCGGTCCTAGAGGTTGGAGTTGTGGTGGTGTCGAGAAGAAGAGGCTGGAAGCCTTAGCTTTGTTAGGGTTTTCTAAAAAAAGAAAAAGAGGGGTTGCAGGCTTTGAATTACCACACGCACTCCCTCTTTTACCTCAACCACACCCTCCTTTCTTTTCTTCGTGTACACCCCCATTTTTTAATTCCTGCACCTCCATTTTGTGTTTCCTTAGTACACCTCTTTGTTTACTGCACGCACCCCACCTGTTACTTCGTACACCTCCCATACGTGATAATCCTGCACCCCATATCTTTGTCTATTGTCTTTGGGCCCGTTGTATCTATTTTGTGCACTCCCACTAACTATTCATGTACTCCCATATTTTTGTTTTCCACTTTCACCCTTCTTAATTAAATTGTTTCTTTTTATTTATTTATTTTTATTTTGTTTATTTATTATTTATTTATTTTCGTTTATTTTATTTTATTTATTTTTTATTCCTAGAAAACCAAATATTTATTAAAAATTAAAAAAAAAAAAATATAGAAAAAAATCTAAAAAATGAAAAATATTCTCTTTCACTTTATTGTGTCTGTCCGATCGCTTGCACCGTGTGACACTCATTTTTTAAAAATACCAAAAATAGTTTTCTTTCCCTTTTAGTGTTTGTCCGACCGCCCGCGTCGTGTGACACATATTTTCAAGTAATTCAAAAAATACAAAAAAATATAAAATTTTCAAAATATAAAAAAGAACATCACCATTTTCAAACAAAGAGTCCTTGAATAGAACTACGTGATCCTTGATTCTCCACCATGAGATACGTAGGAGCAAGGTCAGTCTTTGTCAGGTTCACTTCCAAAAAAATCAAATCTTTTTTTTTCAATTGTTTTTTTTTCAAATATCTTTTAAAGAATTACGTAACCCTGATTTCTCATTTTTAATGAAAATACGTAGGACCAAAGTTAATCCTTGTCGGCCCAAAAATAAAAAAAAAAATTTGTTTCTTTTCAATATTAGTTGTCTCATTATTTTTGGGGAAAATCAATATTTCGAAAACCACATCAACTTTGCACTTTTAATTAAAGGTACCACCTTCAGGCGAGCGCTGTAGGGTGCTAACACCTTCCCTACGCGTAACCGACTCCCGGATCCAAAAATCTGGTTTTTCGCAGACGTGCTTTATTTTTATGGTTTTCCATAGTTTTCCAAAAATAATTGTGGTGGCGACTCCCAATCTTTTTAAAAAAACCCGTTTTCTTTTTCGATTCGCCTTCCCGTCGCGATTCCGGTTGCGACATACAGCTTACATCCATTTTAATTAATAAATAAAATTTAGAACTTTTGAATCCAAGTTAAATAGATTAAATCTAGAATGAATCCACTTTGTCAATTGGATTAAATCCAATGAGATTGATTTAACATACCTAACTATTATATCTATTAGATATGGACATTACCAAATTGATTCAACTTGGTTCTAGTTCACTTAACTCGACTTGTGTTTGGATCGTCTCACCTCAACATCGGTCAGAACTAACTTGAGTCAACCTAGACCCAAACTGACTTGATTCAAGCTTTGCTTGTGCGACTCAACTTGACTTGGGCTCAAAATGAATCAGTTCGACCCTAGGCCCAATATGACACAACTCAACACTTCAACTTGGGCCGACTTGTCTCAAATATCATCTTGACCCGACTTGTCTCGACTTTTAACCCGAGCTAACACACCTCTTGTCAGGTCGACTCATCTCAACCTCTAACCCAAGTTGATTCATCCTAACTGCTATCCTTGTGCTGACTTAGCTGAACCTCTAACTCCGAAATGACTCAGCTCAACCTCTAACCTAAGAGGACACAACTCAATCTTCAACTCAGATGGACTCGACTCATCCTTCGACTAGGGTAAATTATAACAATTAGTAAAATGAACAAATGAAGTTGTAGTTCATTCAAATAGAGCACTCGTTTGGTAAGTGAGAGGTGTCGAGTTTGAATCTCAATGAGTGTAACTATTTTTTTCTTTTGTTGGGTGCAAATAATGCTTTTGAGTGACTTTGCATTCCTATTTGTTGGGCAAGTGTAACTCTTGTTGAGAAAAAAAAAAGGTTTTGAAAATCCAATGCAATGATACAATGTAGATTTGCTAGGAAAAAATGTTGTAGAAAGCACTCGATGGGCTAAAATAAAGTCTCATTGGGAGAGGGAGTTGTAAAGAGCACTCGCGGGCTAGCAGGAGTCTAATTAGGCAAGAGCGAGGATTTGAAAAATAGAAAACATGAGTTTTGGGGTTTTTTATGAAGATAGGAAATTTAGTGAATAATTATTTAATTAAGAAGATTATAAACTGATGACAACATTTTGGTTGCACAAAATATTGATCAAAATTTAACAAATTAATAAAACTTAATGCAAAACAAGAAGACATCAAATTAGAACAATATCTAGAAATTGAATGAAGTAACCAAAATGAATGAAAAAACTAAGTTTTAAAATGTTCAATTGAATTTAAACCACAATCTAATAAAAAAATAAAATGTAAATCCACTATTAATTAAATTGAAATGTTGAAATAAATATAATCGTCAATTAAATTGAAAATTGATTAGAACTTAATAAAAAAAAACCAAGTGATGTGTATCTGAGTGAATTGGAGAAATTGGGAGTAAATATAATAAAATAAAATTATGGATGCAATTGTTAAATAAAAGGTAAAGTGGTTGGTGTATTACACAGTCTGAATAGTTGATAAGCTTGATAAATACTTGGTATTTAAGCTTATTAACCTCTCTTATTTGTCTTTATTTCATGTGTTTGGTGTTTATTTCTTAGTTAGTTTATTAGTATTTTGTGTTTTGTTTAGTTAGAAGTATTTTTATTTTCTTAGATTATTGTATAGGTAAATGTATAGGAAAATGGAAGACTACTAAGCTGTCTGCCAGGACCATCTCGCCCAGCCAGAGCCCCCCCACTCGTCCAGCGAGAAGTGTCTCGCCCAGCGAGAAGTGTCTCGCCTAGCGAGACACAGCAGTTCTATGGCAGTTTAGTGATCTCTCGCCCAGCGAGAGATAGGGCTCGCCCAACAAGCAGACCGTTTTGGTTGGTTAAGTTTCGAGAATCAAAGGAAAGAAGTCAGTTCTTTTTGTGGTGGAAACGCAGAAAAACTCGAAAGCTTCGGTCAAGGGCATCTTGTGGACGAAATTACAGCGAATTCTTCCATCTACTTGTGCGAATTCATCAAATCCGTATGTTATAGATGATTAGGAGTAGCTAGTCTCTATTTTCATTAGGATTGGATGTAATGAATTCAGACACTATGTGACTTTTCCTATGCAATATAATTTCCTTCGTATTCAATTGTTCTATCTTGATATTTAATGTGTATGATAGGAATATCATGTTATTTGTTGTTACTAAATCATTGGAAAATGAATTTGGAACTAGACATGGATAGAACATCTCAAGAGTTATGATCTAGGAATAGACATTAACTCTTGGTCATTCTAGAATTGTGATCTTAATGCAAATTGTATGCTAAAATGGCTAAGGAATTAGAGTTTTAACATATGATTTAGAACTTGCTTCTAAGGGATTAGAGTAAGTATGCTTTTAACATGAATGTGAGTACGAAGGGATGTATATATTGTGTAGCGTTACATTAAGTTGATTCATGAAATCCAATCCTAATGATGCTCTTTACCGATTCACATCTTCATTTTTATAAATTTTGCATGCTTTATTTTACATTGAATTAAAAATGTTTTTCATAATTGCTAAAACTAGTAAACAATCACGAGTAGATTAACAAACACAAATCCCTTGGGAAAACGACACTTGGACTACCATTTTACTACTTGCAACGATTTGGTACACTTGCCAAAAAGTTAACAATGACATCCTCCTATAAGCAAAAGTACCGAAGGAGAAAGTGAAAATGGTCTTGTGTTGATCCTTAAGTGCAATGTAGATTTGCATATATCTCAATTAGCCATCTAAGAAACAATAGTGTGATTGCCTGCCAATCTCTGAACTATTTGATCAATGAATGGAGGAGAAAGTGATCCTATTTTGAGTAACCTGGTTAAGGCTCCGATAATCCGTACGAACTCTCAATTTATATGGCAGTCGAGTAGCAATCAACTCTTTATCTTCATTTCGCACAATAGTTGCCCCACTCTTATTGGGAACACCTTGACAAGAGATACCTAAGTGTTGTATGAGATGGGATATATGATGCTAACCTTCAGTAGCTTTGTCACCTCCTTTTTATCCACATCTAGGATGGTAGGATTCATCCTTCGTTGTGGTTGTCTCAGAGGTAAAAAATTATCCTCCAACAATATCCGATGCATACATACTGTTGGGCTGATCCTAGTGATGTCATCCAAAGACCAACCAAGTGCCTTCTTACGCTTTTTCAACACCTACAACAACATTTTTTTTATACGATAGAATATCACTAGAGATTATTATTAGTAGCTTCTATGCTTCATCTAGGTAAGTATAGTTCAAATGGGATGTGGGTAGCTTGAGATCCAATTCATCAGGTTGTTGCTTTATTGAACTTGGTTGAGATGCTTAAAATGTTGGAAATTAAGACCCGAGAAAATAAATTACAATTCGTCAGGCTAACTCGTATCATAGGTTTTGTGAAACAGGTGCAGTTTGCATAATTAAATATTATTCATATTTGATATAAACTAATACTTTTAAACTGTGTTTGGATTGAGGTGTGGATTTGGAGAAGTGAATTTGCGTTGATTTAAGTTGATTTGTAGGTAAAGATGAGGTTATTTAGATTAAGGGAAAGATAATATGATTTGAATAGACATGAGTGAAAAGTTTGTGTATGATGTGAATGGTAAAATTTAATAAATTTTTATTTTTAATAAATTAAATTGTATGATTACCATTTTACCCTTCATTGTAAATTGGAAAAATGACATTAAAATTGTTATTTAAAATTAAAAAATATAATTTATTGATAATATCATTTATAACCCGAAATAATTTAAAATATACATTATTTAGTTTAACAAAAAAAATCTCTAATTTTATTTAAATTTATTTCATTTTATATAATTAATTAATTTTAAAAAAACTATATATAATAGATGAAAAAACCACATTTATTTGAATTTTTTTCTCATTAATAATAATATAATAATTATTATAATAATAATACTATGATTATATAATAATAATAATAATTATAATAATAATTTTATTATTATTAAAAAATAAATATTAATTATATATATTTAATTATTATAATATATTTTAATAGATTAAATAACATGGAGAATCACATAAATTTGATGTGATGAGGTGACTTTCCTTGCATATCTTTTTAGTTGAAAGAGTGTTAAAATTTGGAATTCACTTGCAAATCAACACTTCAATTCCATGCAAATCAGTTGAACCAAACATGTTCTACACCTTACTTTCCATCGACGTGAACAATACTCATGCACATGTAATTGTATCACATGAAGTAAGTTTGTTATTGTATTTATACTTAAATACAAATGTTTAAAGTAAGTTAACAAATAAGTAATTCATAAATATACATATATGTTATTCTTTTAAACATTATTTTACTGTTGATGTATAATATATATATATATATATATATATATATATATATATATATTTATATATATATATATATATATATATATATTTATAATAACAAATTCATACTATAGTTTTAGTTATAAGATTACTAAGAGTGATTATGCATTAGATTTTTTAACATCTAGTCAAAATTCAATCTAAACATAATAAAATAGATAGGATTTATATTCTAAATTTCTTTTAATTAGATCAATTAGATTTGGATTTGTTCTATCCAATTAAATTGAATTAAATCTACTTTGTCAATTAAATCAGTTATAGTGAGATAGACCTAATAGAATTGGCTAGTAGATTTATTGGACAAAGGCTCGAATTAACTTAGTTGAACTTAAACCAAAGTTGATTTATGTGGACATTCGACCCAAGCTCGATTAAGCTGCACTTTCAACTTGAGTAGACCCAATTCAACCTTGGTCTTGCTCGACTCAGATTAATCTAGTTCAACTTGTTTCAACATAGACTTGAACTGACTTAGTTCAACTTGAATCGATCCAACTCAACTTTCTCTCTAACTTTGATATACTTGGGTCAATGTCGGAGTGGCAGATCTTGACCAAAATTTTTGGGGAATCCAAAATAATACACTTAACATTTTTGTCACTAATTCAATGAAAATTGATACATAATTTAGTATAACTATAACTATACAATAAATTACACATATATAAATGATTGTCATTCATTTTTTCATATTCTTAAACTTATCAAATAATTGAATCATAATTAAATTTTTCAGATATTTTTTTTTCAATGTAAATAACCAAAATATTCATTTTCTATTTTACTAATGTGTACATATTGATTCCAAAGTTATCACAAGCTTTCACTTCATCATCGTTATGTTTATGCGATGGGCAACCTTATCGTCTTGTTTTCATCTTTCCTTCTTTTTCATCAATTTCAAAAAATGAATTTATTGTTTTGTTTTTTTATCAATATACTTATCTACCAAACAAGTTTAAGACTAAAAAATAATTTATCATAATTTAATGAAAAATTGAGAGATATAATTACTAAAAAAAATTATGATAATCAAGTCACAATTAAAAACCCTCTATAAAAGATCACATAATACATTACTTGCTCTACTATATTCATAAAAAAATAATATATAAAAAGGTAATGCGATAAAAAAAACATGGTTAAATATTAAATAAGTATTTCATTACCAAATGAGACAAGAGAACATTACTTTTTTCTTCTTTTAAAAGCATAAGAGAAGATATGAAAAAATGAAAAAAATGAGAACAAAAATAATAAGTTTCTGTTTAATTTTAATTTTCAGGAACAAAAGAGATAAGGTAAAGATGAAAGATGAGTACAATACCTGAAAAACTAAAAATACAATAAAAAAAAATTATTTTAACAATTTTTTTTTTATAAATTTAATTTTATATTGTACTATTTATTATAAAAGAAATAAAAAAATAGTTAATTTAATTTTATTAATATACAACTATCTAATTTAAATCGGTACAAATAATTTAAAAAAAATTAAAACTAAACATAATTTCAAATTTTTTAAATACATCTAATTTTAAAAAAGCTGAAAAAGTTGGGGGCGGTGGTTCCCGGCCGCTCCTGCATTGCTCCGCCATTGGATGTAGGCTTAAATTGACTTGAACATATTTTATTATGGATTCTCAAAATGTAAAAGTATCCATGGGTCTGATCTAAATCCAAGGAAAGAAATTTAACTTAAAATCCAGTAATAAGGGTTTGTATTGGAGAATAATCTATTTAAATGGACTCAAAATGATATAAATTTGGGTAGTTATAAATTGGATTTGAAAATATAGATGTTTTAATCACCCTTAAAAATTGTAGTTTATTTATAAATACGTATAAATAAAATAGTTATGAACAAATCTCTTTGTCTAACAACTTTTCGTTATAAAACATTTAATAAATTTACAGAAAATACCATACAAACTAAAATATCGATATACTTGAAAAATATATATATATATATATATATATATATATATATATATATATATATAGAAAGAAAAAAAATAT
>Ga0214544_1007308_pt1 | contig 19514 bp, 7 predicted proteins | sample CNSS3metaG_FD_160074 | JGI IMG/M metagenome (GOLD analysis project Ga0214544, IMG submission 160074) | Root nodule microbial communities from cowpea collected in UCLA plant growth center, Los Angeles, California, USA - CNSS3 | ecosystem: Host-associated > Plants > Roots > Nodule | place: USA... | reverse complement strand
GAAAGGAACCTTCACATCTAGATAGCTTGCTATCTTAATGTCCAGTGGGGATTTCACTTAGCTTTCTTAATCAACTCACACCATATTCAATAATCTTAAAAAGGAACAAGATAATCCTTCATCAATCTCTATCCTAACCGTGTTTTCAAATTGAAAAACGTCTTATATGGTTTGAAATAAGCACCAAGGCAATGGTATGAAAGACTAAGCAATTTTCTCTTATCAAAAGGTTATGCTAGAGGTGCAGTGGATAAAACACTCTTCATTAGAAAACATGATAATGATGTTATACTTGTTCAAGTGTATGTTGATGATATCATCTTTGGTTCAAATAACAACACATTGTGTGAAGAGTTTGTTGCAGCTATGCAGGGAGAATTTGAGATGTCCATGATGGGTGAGCTTACCTACTTTCTAATGTTGCAAGTCAAGCAACTCAAGCATGGAACATTTTTAAATCAATCAAAATACTGTTCTGACTTGTTGAAAAAGTTCAAAATGGAGGATTGCAAGGAAGCTGCCACTCCAATTGCAACAAATTGTCTTATGGATGCATATGAGGCTGGCCAACCAGTGGATTCAACCAAATATAGAGGGTTGATTGGGTCTTTGCTCTATTTAACAGTAAGAAGGCCATATATTCAGTTTGAAGTATGCTTATGTGCTAGGTTTCAAGCAAATCCAAAGGAATCACACTTTAAGGCTGCAAAAAGGATTCCAAAGTACCTTAAAGGAACAACCAATGTTTGTTTATGGTATCCATGTGATTCTAACATAAATCTTAGTGGCTTTTCAGATTCGGACTATGCAAGGTGCAAATTGGATAGGAAAAGCACAAGTGGTACTTGCTATTTGCTTGGATTAGTCTAATCTCATGGAATAGCAAAAAGCAAGCTTGTGTGGCACTTTCCACAGCTGAAGTTGAATATATTGCTGCTGGACATGGTTGTGCACAAATCATATGGTTGAAACATCAACTTTTGGACTATGGTGTAAGGCTAAGCAAGGTACCTTTGTATTGTGATAATACTAGTGCAATCAACTTAACCAAGAATCCAATACAACATTCTAAAACCAAGCATATAGAGATTAGACATCATTTCATTCGTGATCATGTTCAGAAGGGAGATTATGAAATCAAATTTGTTAAAACTGAAAATCAATTGGCGGATTTGTTTACAAAACCATTGGCTAGAGATAGGTTTAACAAGCCAAGGACTGAACTAGGAATATTAGACATCAAGAATGTGGTCTGTTGTATTTGTAGCATGTTAATCTTATGTACTCATATACTGGTTTCATAAAAATTTGCTGCTGTATGCAAAAGTTGAAAACTATCATATTCAACTTGTTGATTTTGCATTCAACGTGTTGATTTCACTTAAATCTGCCTCTGTTTGCAAAAACATGATCTGTCAACCTGTTGATTCTATATTTCAACATGTTTATTCCACTTAAACTGCCACTAAATGATGAAATGTTGATATGATATGATTTTCCATTTGTTGTTTGCACAATTCAGTATGTTGATTTCCTTAAAACTGAATCTGGAAAAATAAAGTTCAATTTTACGATTTTCAATTGACTGATTTTCAAAATCAGTCAGTGGATTTCACTTAACCAGATTCAACGTGTTGATTTTACTTAAACTGTGCATTTACTCACGAATTGAATTGTTAAGCTGACTCAGTCAAAGAAAGCATCTTTTTGTCAAGTACTATCTGCTCTTAACTGCCCATTTCATCAGCCATGTGTTACCTTTACAGATATGTTTGACCAAAAAGCATTCTATTGTACAATTCCAAGGTGCATGCAGCTCACATGATCTGAACTGATTGATTCACTCATAAAAACACATTGAAGAATTGAAGCATGGTTTGAGGATCATGAGGACAATATTCAAGTGTTCCTCATTGAAATGAATAGGAAGCAGATCAACACTGCTAAGGTGTTGAGGTTCTCTTGGCTAAGGGCTGAAGGCTTTGAGAGCCTATTCCAACAACTAAAGCGTCAAAAGTTGAAGTCCTTCCTTGAACTTTCATGGAAAATCTATCCAGACTTGGTGAAGGTGTTTTTCACCAACTTGGAGTTCAAAGATGATGTCCTCCTGTCCAGCATCAAGGGTGTTCGAATGGAGATCAACAAGAGAGCTTGGAAAGATGTGGTTGGAATCAAATCAAGAGGTGTGCAAGTGAGGAAAGGTGAAACAGGGGTTGTTCCTAAATTCAACAAGATGCAATACTATGGCCAATGCTTGAGAAAACCTATTGCTGAAATCAAACACTTCTATGTTGGTGGTCTCAAGGTGGATCAAAGGCTTATTGCTATGATAGTCACAAAAATCATAGTTCCACATGGTAGCAACCATTCAACATTGAATGAGGGAGATTTGATACTCATGTACTGCATTCAAAACAGCATCCAAGTGGATTGGATCTATGTGATTCGTGATCACATGCTCAAGGCCAAGAGGCTCACGGATTTTAGGTTGCCATATGTGGTTTTGATGTCTAAATTCATTGAATACTTTAGAATTGATGTAGAGGATGAACTAGAGGAGTCAACTGGACTATTGAACCATACCTCTAACCAAAATCTGCACAAAATGGGCTTTCTCAAGGTGGGAAATGGATGGACAACTGCTGGAGTTGTTCTTGGTGGTGCACATGACCATGAAGTTGGTCCAAGTGGTGCAAATCAAGAGGAAGAACCAACTGCTTGACCTATGGACTTGATTCCCTACAACCCTCTAGAGGATAGAGGCCCTGTGTACTCACATTTTGAGAGGATGATGCTGAACTAGCTGCATGAGCTCAATGTGTCCCAATATGCACATCACAACTTTTGCAATGAGAGATTCAATGCATTGGATTGCCAAATCCATGAAATCCATGATATGCTCCACTATTCCAGACCAGAAATGATCCTCAGGATGACTGAGTGTGGTGGTTGTTTAGGATCATGCATTGCATCATGTGTTTGTGATTTTTCAGTTTGAGTTCTGTCTTTTTCAGTTGATTGTATCATCTTTATGCATTTGTTTTCTGATTTTTGTTTCTGTTGGTTGTATTCCCTTCTAGTATTAAAGAAATGATATGCAATGCTTATTATCTCTATGCATTTGTTTTGTTTGATGAATCCAAAGGGGGAGAAAAATTGGAAAATTAGAAACTAAGCATTGAACTAAACTTTAAAATTGGAATCAATAATCAAATCTGAATTTGAACCCATATTATTGATAGGGGGAGCATGATCACATTTGTATACTTGCTAGCTTGTGTGTATTGCTACTGTAAAATGTTTTTGAGGTTCACAAGCTTCAAGCTAAGGTATCACTTCATCAATTGGTATCCAACAAATGGAAGCATTTTGCAATGGAAGATAGAAGAAAATAGATGAAAGGAAATAGAGGTTGGCTTCATCAAATCAGGGGCAGATTGTTGACATGAGAAGCCAAGGTGGTTTGCTTCTTGAAGATTGAATGAAGCTCTTTTGAACTATCTTGAAGCCATTACAATTGGAATGAAGCCTACATTGATGAAAGAAAAGAGATTTGATGATACTCATGTTGATCAAGGTTAGAACGTGTGCTCTCCATGTAATTATATCATTTAGAAAGTGTATTTTAAGTTTGTAATTCATGTTGTAGACCTTATAGCATTAATTAGATGTTTTTGGTCTTAGGTGTGTCTTTTAATCTGTTGAATAGTTTTTCAACAGGTTAAAATGTCTCTTTTAGTCTGTTGAATGGTTTTTCAATAGGTTAAAAGGTTTCCTGCAGTAGTCTTAAACTACAACACATTCAATTAGTTGATTTAGTTTTTAATCTACTGATTTCACTTAAGTCAAGTGAAATCAACCGATTGATTTGAAAATCAACCTGTTGAATTTCATAACAGTTTGACTATAAAAGCTGTGATTTTCAAAAGAGAGGTAAGTTTATCACTTTAGAGCACGATTTTGTTCTGGAAACTTGTGGAAACTCTCTCCTTCATGATCATACAGTTTGCAGCAGTGGTTTATTGATCTTGGATCAATTCTTTGAGCTTTTGGCTTGGTTTGAAGCTTGGAGAAAGTGATTTGTGGTAGGATGGGATGTGCTACTGATAGAGGCCGTACCCCACCAAATTAAAACATATTAAATGTAGTATGTGAAAGTGAACCAAGTCATCTCTCAGCGACAAATATTTTCATTCAAAGCTTCAATTTCCAGATGAACACAACAATAACACATGGGGGGTTTGGCAGACAAATTCAGAATGTTAATCAACAGATTAAATTGAATGCAAAGAGTGATTAAAACCGTATTGACATCCTTGATTCAAACACAATTTCACTTATCATAGGCCATCAAATTAACACCCCTGCATTCTCTCAATCCACTAGTTAATAATCCACTAAGCGAAAATTACAATCTAGCTTCATTATGCAATTAAGCAATGCACATATCCTTAAATTCGTGACAACCAAGTTACATAAATTAAGCATGAACATAACTTAACCCAAACACATGCAATTACTCTGTAAATTAAGCACAAACAGATTCATCACAATGCATTCCCGAATTAGAACAAAGAGACATGGCAGATATCACAAGCAAGCACAACCTCAAAGCTTCATTGCATTTTTCATCAAGGAGTCAATACACGAATTTAGCTAGACATGGAAATGAGCAATTAGACACCACAATTCTGGAATCACAAAAATAGAACCAAAATCCCTAACTTTCGAATTCTGAAAATGCAAAATAAGAACAAAAAGAGAGATTTCAAAGCTCTAATGGAATGTAAAACGGTGCTATGATATATAAATGCGAAAACCCCATGAATGGGTATTGTTCCAACTCAATGAAATTACAAAACGAGTTGCCCAAGCAAGAAAACAAATTCAAAACGTAAAACCCTCAATGGGTGCTGTCAAATATGCATAAAAACGGTAAAAAAAATGAGCCAAAAACGTGAAAAATCGCAAGGGGCGCCTCCATGGAAGCTTGGAGAACGAAAATGGAGGTTGGAGAAAGGTAGAAGATGATATTGTGCGGTTGGTGCCTTCATGCAGACCTAAAACTCGTGGTCACCTCACCCTTTGCCACTAGTATTTCCAAAACTTATGAGCTGCAGAATTAAAAAAATGCCACTCTAGGCCTCAAATGTTGGCTTATTCACTCTGATGATGTGGAAATGACATGGAAATGATGTGGCGATGATGTGGCAACTCTTCAACTGAATATTGATGTCCAAGCTCCAAAATTGCTTCACCCAAATACCTAAAAATAATTAAAAACAAAAATTAGCCCAAATAATGTGAAATTAGTCCAAATTCGGAACAGTGACCCAATAAAGCCCAGACTCTAAAGATGAACAATTAAGCACTAATCAACTGTCGAATGGGTACACAAAGGCTAGTGGAATGGAAGAAAATAATGACTCATCAGCTACCACTGAGGTTTGATCTTTCTCAAGCTTTGTATGTGTGCCTGGTGGTTTTCCAGGTCTGCAAGAGGGTTCTTGCAGTGCTGGTGTGATTCTTGTGTGATTCAAGAGTCTTTTGAGGTGTTTTGCATATTTTGGAAGTGTAAGAGTGGATACTTTGTAAAACTTTTGAAATAGTGCAAAGTCAAGCTAAGGTTGCCTTGACAAACTGGATGTAGCTCAGGTTTGAGTGAACCAGTATAAAAATATTGTGGTGTCCTCTCTTCTCTAACCTTTCTCTCTTGCATTTTCATTTTAAAGTTTAAAGAACTTGTGCTTTAATCATCTTTTTCATGTTCTTGCACGTTTTCATAGCATTTGTAGCATTGAGCATGTTTACATAATCATTTGGAATCTATCTTGATCATTCTTGTGCATTGTTCTTGGTTTAAAATTCAAATTTGCATTTCTGCATTTTTCCCAATATTTCAGTCGACTGTTTTCCTCTTTCAATCGGTTGAATATACCAGAACAGAATCTGTTTAGTAAAATCAATCGATTAACTATGTTTTTGATCGGTTGAAAGAGTACAGTTCAGTACTGTTTGCATCCTAACTTGGTGATCTATTTGATTCAATTAAAGGTGGTTTTTTGCTTGCAAAGATAGCCTAAATTTTTAACTAGCCAATTCAATCCCCCCTTCTTGGCTTTTTAACCATTTCAAAACTAGCATTATTGACTTGGTTAATGATAGAGCAGTAGAGTCAACTTCTTCAAGTGTAAATTTTTGCTCACAAGATGAGATTATGAGGATTATTGACAATCTGGTTAACTATCCAAATGCACCCGATGATGCTGAAATTAAGTTAAAGCCACACCTTCCACACATCAAGTTTATTGATTATGAATAATGAAAATAGATTTCCAGTGGTGATTTTAGTTGACATGGCTGTAGAGAAAGAAGAAAAGTTGCTTCAAAAGGAAAAAAAAAAAGGTTAGATTCAAATTCATTTGATAGCATTGTTGATAAGAAAATTAAATTGCAAGCATATTTGTTTTATGTCTTTAATTTTAATAATTTTTTTATAAAATTTTGAAAAATATGTGTTTTTGTTTTGCATCCTAGGTGATGTATGATTTGATGTGATTGAGGCATTTCTTATTTTTAGCTACTTGGCTAAATAGGCCCACCTGATATCAATAAATTGATAACCCCTTTAAGCCTCAAATCTCCTTTTCTTGTTTTAAGAATTTTGCTAAAACTTAAAAAGAAAAAGACCATGTTTTTCCTTACCTTAGGGAAAAAGAATGAGCTAGTGGATTATGTTAAGATTGTTTGAGGAATAAAGTGTGTGGGTGAGTACCTCACCCACAAATTAATAAAAATGGAAAAAAAAAGGAAGGAAAAAAAATGATGAAAAGAGTTTCGAAAATAGAAAAAGGAAAAATAATTGCTTTCTCTAAAGGAACAACAAACAAAAAACAGTTGTTTTTGAAATTATGCTCCATAATTATTTCGATATTTTGATTTCAAAATCCCCAAAATCTTAAAAAAATTGGTTATCTTTGCCTAGGCCCCGCTATAACATGTGAAAAGTCTTCATGATTTTTTATTGCATGTTTTCTGAAAGTTTGTGAATATTAGAGTCTTGTTAAATGTCCTGAGTGTTTACTTGCGTTGATATTTTAAGTGAAAACACAAGCCAAAACACTTAAGCAAATTTTGGTGAGAAAACATACATTTTAAAATTGAGTGATATCTTTCATATTTGATTGTCTTGTGAATTCTAAATATTAACCCATGTGTGAAAACTATAACTTTTCCAGGTGTGTGAGCATGACAAACTGATTTCTAGAAGATTGATTATGTTGATTCCTTTGATTTAATGTAGATATGAAATAAAATAATCTAGAAAACAAAGTTTTTAAATTACTTAATTTTTCCCGAGAGTGCAAAAGGATAAGTGGGGGTGTCTGTATATTTTTGCACTCATTTAGTCTTTAATAATGAAATTTTAATTGATTTTGTGCTTAAAAGATTAATTTAATTAAAATTTATGATAATTAGGCTATTTGAGCTTGTGTGATAAAAATGGTTTAAAAAATGTTTAATAGTTGTATACACTATTCTTGGATATTCTATAATTTGTTGATGCAGCTGAAGTTAAATTTGGTTCTTTAAAGGTGTGAAATTAAATTGTTCCAAGTTACTAAATAAAGTCAAAATTAGTAAATTTTGGAAAGAAGTATACAAGGAGCTGAATACACCCCTAGCTTTTACTAATACACTCCTTTTTTTCAATGGGCACACAAAACCTACTCCTACACCCCTATTTTTCTAACTTTCACCCCTCCTACCTTTCACAAAACCATACCCAATAATAGATTGCCACACATCCATTATCCTTCACTCACTATAATGTCCAACCAAATCACGCCATGTAATCAATCCTTGCACATACATTTGCTCCAACCACAAGCTGCCACCTTGTAAGACATAGGAAAAATATTTTATTTGATAAAATAAATAAATGGCATGTTAATTGTAATGGCATAGTTGGCTAGAGCTTAGTATAAGATATCTTGGATTCAATTTTATCTTAGAACACTTATTAAGTTTAATCAAAATTTTAATATGTTGTTGGCGATTTTGAATACATGGTATTAATAGTATTAAGTTGTTATAAAAACCAAAGTGGTGTTATAGTTCAAATGTTTGTCATAGAGGATATTGGGTTCAACACTTTATTATAGCACTTTTTAATTTATTTATTATTTTTTTCATGCAATTGGATGTGTTTAAAGGAGATGTTGGGGGGACTAAAGTTGTAATGTTAGGATTCTTATATGTTACATGAAAAGCAATTTGATGTGTATTGGGTTTCATGAATATTTGAGTGAGAATTACAATGCTCAGTATAGTGCTTTAAGAAATTTAATATGGTTTTCTTTATATATTAAGAAAATATTAAAAGTATGTGTTTATTTGATCACGTGAATTACGTTGGATGGATGGTGCATTATCTTGTATTCATGGTGCTGCTAAATGTTGGTAAAGATAAGTATGGGTGGTCTGCAACATGTACTTGGATGAGGACGTGGGAAATTGAACGGTGCAATAAAGAATATTTAATTTAAATATAAACTGAAAGGTTAAGGTGTATAGAGCAATGAATTTGGATATTTTTCAAGTGAGTTAAAGTTGCCATTAATGAGATTTATGAAACTTCATTAAGCTGATAATTGAAATTAACATGATTTTATGGGACTGTTGAAATTTTAGGGAAAGTAAATAAATAGTATAGGTGGATGAATAGTGAGAAGGGAAATTTAAAATGGGTATTAGTTTTAAGCACACGGTGGTTCAAAAATAAGATTTTCTTTTAGGATGCACCTTGGCGGGACAGAAGATATAGAAGAACAAAAAGTTGATTTTAGGATGGAAAGAACGATTTAGAAGATTATCATAATCTTGGAAAATCTAGGCAAAGAGAGCTAAACCTTTCTTCTTATTTTTCTTTTGTAGCTAATTGCATAAAAATATTTTGAGGTGGAAATATGGACGTTGGATATTCTTTTATATTGGAAGTTTATTTTGATGAAATAAAGAAAAGTATTTCTCGTGTTTACAAAAAATTCTAAGTATTTTAGTAGTATCCTGAAGGGGGTGTTAGATATCTCATCATCTTCAACCTGTCTCCAAGCCACACACAACTAGAACTTGCATTTTGCCTAACCACCATCATAGTTCGTTGGAATAATGTCGATAAGGGCGCACACGAGTTCACTAGAAAACATAGCAAATCTACTCATTATTTTTCATGTTTAGTAATGCATATAATGTAGTTGTAAGTAGTTTATATTTTGCATATTAACTAATATTATATTGTTATATGTTTAACTATAATTTAGTATCTTATGTATATTTGTTAGTAATACTAACATGATATGATTTTAATTTCACGAGATGAAGAATGTAACATCCCATTTAATTAAGTATACGAAATTAAAGGAAGCGTTATGAGAAAGATAACATAAAAGCGTGGTTTGGGAGTTTTAAACTCAACTCCATACAATCCATGGCACACCACGATGCCCAAAAGAAAACTAGATGAAAAATTAGCCAAAGTACATAAATCTAAGGACGAATAATTACGTGGGTCGCAACCCTAGATAAACTCGTACGGAAAAATAAACTAGTCCACGCGGACTATGCAGCGAAATCTCCACCCCCTGTTGCCTACGGGTGTTCCTCGCATCTGCTCACACCAACAAGTTGATGATCATCGCAAAAGAGAGTATCACACAGCAGATCACACAACAAAGAAAGTAGGGTAAGCTAGAGTACAAAAGAGTTCGTCCATCAAATCAGATATAATTCCACAATACCATACATTCAAATCAACCAAGCATATTATGACTGTTCAGGCAATACACTATGACACGACTCGACTCATCCGGATACATATAACCATGGTCGGATTCAGCGGACGCTTGCACTTGTGGTGGATACCTCTGCTCACCCCCGAGCTATGTATTACAAGTGTTTCAATGAATCAATTTCCCTCACCACAAGGTTAGCCCTTAATGAATTTCAGGCCTCCTACTACTCTCACCATAGGAGTCAGTCCGCTCTAAGTGAGACTAACTGACCCCTTAGAGTGTTAGGATGCAATCCTTACCTTGAATCCTTACCTAGTTATACAGATGGGGCACCACCATGGACACCCACTAACAAGGGTCATGGAATTACGTCCCGACCACTGAAGCGCAACCCTGGGAATCCCACCTAGAGAATCCCAAGGAATTACACACTGACATGGACCAAACTTCCTTAATCAACCAAACATATTCAGCATGCATACACACAATTAAATACATACATCTTGTTCCTGTAGAGAACAAATAAGATGAGTTAGGCACAAGTGTCACCTTACCATGTACTCTGCTATCTCTTCAGTTGGTCTCTCCCTGGTTGATACATGTCAGCTTGAACCCAGGAGGGGTTACCTGTAGAAGAGTCTCCGAAGCTCAAGTAAGTCAAAGCTCTCTGAGAGTCAAATTAGTGATTAATGAATGCATACCTTTAATTCGTGGGGTCCATGCATATTTATAGAGCATTAATGATGTTCGTTTACCTAATGGGATGGGCCTTGGTTTGGGCCCTAGCTTGGGTTATGAGTGGGTCTGGGCTCAAACCCAGGCCCCTCAAGGTCTATCGAACGCGGGGACCTCCATCTTACTAAGTCTTCGAGGGCGATCTGATCCGTTTATTTCTTGGCTTATCAGATGTCGTCCTTGGCCGTGTACTATCCGTGTTGGCCATTTTGTTGTTATTTTAGCCTTTGTTCATTTAAATTCGAGACCATGGCGGCCCAGGTCGTGTACTTGGGTTGTCTCTGGCATGTTCGTGAGGTTTATCATTTATATAGTTAAGTCGAACAGGTCCGGTATGAGTTAGATTTACTCGGCCTAGGCTGAATATTTGGCTGCCTTGATGTATTTCTTATTTATTTGATTGAGTTCGGTTAGGTGTGGTACACATCTCATATAGTTTCTCATGATTCATCGCCTTCGTAATCTCAACCAAGCCATACCAACTCCTTATTCTCTAACCCAGAATATGGAACTCCATCTTATATCTTTACCATGCCACATTGATATCAACCCTTTCATATCTCATGTCAAATTCATACCAAACTCATCATTTCAATTTCATGAATCATCTCATACAATTTTCATGCTAAGATCGTACCAACCCATTATTCAATATTCATGATTTACCTCACACAAGCATACTCATTTATCTCATACTCTCATCACAATACTTAAATTCAAGGCATACATTCACCCACCAAGTCAAGAAAACAATCACACAGCGCCCTGCCTCGCCTAGCACCTCGCTTAGGCCGAAGGATCTCGCTCAGGTGAGACCTGCTCGCTCAGGCGAGCCCCCTTCGCCTAGGCGAGGGCTCGAAAGGGCATCAAGAAAACCACACGGGATCTCGCTTAGGCGAGACCCCTCTCACCTGGGCGAGATACTCGCTCGCTCAAAATGATGAGCGGGTCGCCTGGGCGACCTCTCGCGAAATAGGGTTTGGACGAGTCCCTGCTCATCTCGCCTAGGCGAGACTGGCTCGCTTGGGCGAGATTAGTAGGTCTCGCCACAGTTTTCCTGCAACAGTCCCTAGTACCAGCTCAATAACAAATTCGTACGACAGATTTATGTATTCAAAATCAGTATAGCATCACACCAACCACATAAACTCGAAACAACAGCCAAACAACTAGGAAAACGGGACATATGAGCAAGGTCTTAGCTTCCCTACTTGGAAATGGTTTCATACAGGACTTTGACACAGAACCAAGGAGCACAGCAGCTCTAGAACCCGACTCGCAAACTGGAACAGTGGATAAAAACCAGTTATTATAGAGCTTTCACTGTGACTACGAAAGCTACACTAGACAAAGACGGTAAGGATTAAAAGGTACTTACGTGAGCAGAACAATGACCAAGCTAAACGTGAATCTGAATGTTGGAACCCTAGCAGAAGACGGTAGCAGTAGCAGCAGCTCAAGGAAGTGTGCCTTCTGTTTACGATAAATGAGCAAGGTTAGGGTTTGGGACGGACTAAGTCTGTTTTCCCTTTCTGGGCCAGCCCTAAGGCCCATTGGTTAAGGCAGCCCTAAGAAAAAGGGGCACGAGCCTTACAAAGAAAGTGGATAAGACATGGCAACCAGTGGCGGATGTTTTGAGGTGCAGGGAGTGGCCATTGGCCCCCAATATTTTTTAAATTTTTGTATATTATATGTAATTTAGAAAATTTTAATATTTTTTAAAAAGTTTAAATTATATTTAGTTTATATTAAAAAATGATGATTATTAAATTAGGTATTTTTTTAATTTTTTTTATAAAGTATAACATTTAATAATAATAAATGATAAAACATAAATTCAAATATAATAAAAATTAAAAATATTTATTAAGATACATCCTCTTTTATTTTCTTTTTGAGCTTTTTTACATATTAGATTTATCTTTTATTCTCACATGTTTTCTTTTCGCTTTCGAAAAAAAATTAGATACAAACTTTTTTTTTCTTTTTATTTCATTTGTTTTCTTTCACTGTTGAAGAAAAAAAAGGAAATTCTCATGTCTTACTTGATCCTAAAATATTTGTTTAATAGTTAGCATTATCTTTTATCTCATGAGTCTTATGTTTATTTTTTATGAATATAGAAGTAAAAGTGATGTATGATGTGTTTTTTCATAACCAATTTTGAAATGTGACTTTATTATCATGATTTTTTTAGGAACTCTCATTTTTTTATTAGATTGTAATAACTTATTTTTTTATTTTAATCTTTTTTAGGAACTCTCAATCTTTTATTAGGTTGTGATAAATATTAATGAAGAATAAGATAATAGATTCATTGTTTTAAAGTGATAAAAGGAAGGCTGTATGTGAAGATGAAAATAAGACTAATTCAATTTTTTACATATTCTGAAACATAATACTAATGATCATATTGTTCAATTAGATATCCTTTTCTTAAAGTTCAACGAGTTACATGAGAAATTTCCTATTAATTATTTAGAAAGGTTTACATATTTATATTAAAAGAAATAACTGAAAATTTTAGTTTTTATTTAATTATTGATGAGTTCAAGAATCTGAAAAAACAATACTTTAGATATGTGTGATTTGTTTTGTAGTTACGATTATATTAAATTATGTATTAATTTTTATTGTATAGTGACAATAATTAAAAATATAAATTTTGAGTATATTTTTTGGCTCTTCCAATATTATTGGGCAAGATCCGCCACTGATGGCAATACCACAAAAATGGTTTTCATTTTATAATAATTTTCATGGAGTTTAACAAATTATTTTGTTAGATACCATATGTTCAAATTATTTTGTTAGATACCATATGACCCATGCAACGCACGGATTATCTTTTAGACGAATGAATTTTGTTTTTTTATAGTAAATGGAAAAAAATTTAAGAAATTAAAAATAAATATTAATAGTAATGATAAATATGATTTAAAATAGGTGATATTAATTTTATCATGTTTATAAATGAATGCAAAAGGTTCTAAACATCCAAGATCATAACAATACTAATTGTACTAATCATTGTTTTGTCTAATATAAAGTTTTAACTTTTTGAACATTTATATATGTACATGCTATAAACATGTATACAAAACTTATGATTGATTTCATGGGTTAGAAGACCATTATAATCTGCAATATAAAATCAATATAATTTTATTAAATTTAAAATTTGATAAAAAAAAACAAAAGAATGCAATACAATAATTGACAAATAACCAGAATAGTATAAGATTAATTTCTATACCTCTTATCAAATATTTTTAAATATTTATTTGTAAACCACATTTGTAGTTGTAGTGGCTAGTTACATTTTCATTTTCATTCATAATTAGTATTTTCAATCCAATCTTTTTTTTTTATTTCACTCTAGAATCTATTACATATAGTTATCCATGAATGAATATGGGACAAGGAAGATAAAGTCCAACTTTATAGAGGAATTGTCTTTGTCTTTTGTTATATGTATTCTAAGTCACACAACAACCTTTCACCTAATTAAATTAAATATTAATATAACTAAAATTCATTTCTCAATAAAAATAATATAATTAAAATCCAGCTACAATACATCATAAATTTTCAATTAAAATTTAATACAATCATAATTTCCTAATTTTGTAACCACAATTTTTTATAAAACCAAAACATAATAAAATTTATTATTTATTAATTATAACGTTAGTATTTATTAATTATAATGTCACTATTTATTATTTCTTGTATATAGAAATTTATATTAATGTTATTCGTAAAAACGGATAAGAAACTTTTTCTTTTGATTTATTTTCCCTATTTTATTTTATTTTAATTCTTTTCATATTTTTACATTTTATTATATTAATTATTTTCATACACTATATATTAATGCTGTGAAAATCGATAAAAAATTATTTCTTTTGATTTATTTTCCCTCTTTTATTTTATTTTAATTTTTTTCGTATTTCCATACTTATTATTAAACAAAAGCAAATATAAATCATTTCAAAATTATATATTAATATTTCATTTTTGAAAAAAAAAATTATATTTTAAAGGTACACAATATAAAATAAAGTACTAAAAATTAAATTAAATATTAAATTATGTAATTAAATATTAATGAGAGAGTTTAAATACCTTCCTTTTCACTAAAATCAGTATTAAAATAAAATTATTAATTGTTCTACAAACTCGGAAGAAGCTACAATTATAAAAGAAAAACCTTAAATTTATCATATCATAAAAAAAATCTGTAAAAAATAAAGATATGAGGTTGTCATCCCTCTGAATGCTCACACACTCACTACTAATGTCTCAAACAATTACCCTTTATCATGCATTTTCATATTAACTTGATCAGTTTATTGTTTCCTATTATTTATTTCTACATTGTACTCAATATGGAGATGTTTTCTTCTTAATTTTTTTTTATGTATTCCTTTTTTGTATCTTGCTGTATTAAACTAAATTGCAATATTTTTGTGGTTATTTAATTTATTCCTTTGAAAAGGGAAAATGGTTTTTTGCATTCCAACCTTTAAATTCTGTAAGAATGCTAAAAGATATAAAAATCATTACAACAACCGAAACCTTTGAGTCAAAAAATGCTACACACAATCAAATTCTACTTACATATTAGAAGTCAAAGTTGAATATTAAATAAAAAAAATATGGCAAGAAATATAGCCAAAACTGCCACAACAAAGTCAAGATTCTCAAGAAGTTATATTTGGATGAATAACAAAATAGCAAACCTAATCAAACCCAATCTGTAAGATGAATGATTGAAAAGAAACTCCAAAAATGTTAGTGGTTTTTCAAGTGAAATTAGATAGAGTACTCATTATTTCCAGTGTCCTTATCATTAGACTTACCAGAAATATTGCATAAGGGTTTAAAATCACTACATTATCATCAACTAATATGGGAACAAAGTACAGAGGATTCAATCTCTCGAATTCTGATGATAATAGAAACTTTTACAATCAAAGAAACTTTCCTCACCACTGTTAAGTTTGGTTTGTACCACACTACATTTCTTATTAAGCTCTGAATTCACGTGGACTATAATACTCTCGTTTTGCTTTGTCGCTCTGAATTCACCTAGACTATAATGCTCTCCTTTTGCTTGGTCCTCTTCTTTGTACTCATATGGAATGTCTAATCATATCACATCAAAAGAATAAAAAATGAAATCAGTCACGAAACCAAAATTTCATTGAAGAGGCTCTTTTATATATTATATTACATTATATATATATATATATATATATATATATATATATATATATATATATATATATATATATATATTATATATATATATATATAATATATATATATATATATATATATATATATTATATTTATATTTATATTTATAAAGAGTAAAGAAGCAATACATAAAGAAATGCTAATAATTAATAATACCTTGTCTATGACATAAATTTGGTGAGAATATATCAACTTATATAAAAAATACAAAAATATATTACTTCTTTTTATGAAAAAAAAATTATTATAAATTATCAATTTAAATTATAAATTACAAAGAAATAATATATATATATATATATATATATATATAAATACATTTGAAAATTTGAAAGAACCAATACATTAAAAAAAAGAATGTAATCCCAAGAACTACAAGCATCAAAAGACAGTATTTGACCGTATCAAAACCACTTGATAAAGTAAATAAAATAACAATTAAAAAATAAAAATCAAGTAAATATGGAATGAAGATTAAATTTAAAAAACTGATGCGCACAAGATTGAAAGAATAAGAAAACATGTTAAATAAAAATAAAATGTGATAAACTGATGTGCACAGGAAATGATTGGCACTAAAGGCTTGGATATTTACCAAGGTAACCAATCAATAAATAGCTGTTTGTGAATAATGTATGTGTGACCATCCAAGTGCTCCACCACATTCCCCTTGTAGAAACACAAATCCCTCCGGCCATCCAACAATTAATGTGTTTTAAGGACAATAGTAACAACTTCCATACTAAATAAATTACTAAAGCAATGTTGGTTTATAAAATTGTATCATAATCAAATTGCTTACTACTATGATGCTATAACTTAACATGTACTATTAAACGTTTTTGATTTGCAGTTCATTGAATTTTTTCTTTTCAATGGAAGAAACCTATTTCACCTAGGCCTATCCATGATCATTAGACATAAAATGATACGATCTATGCTCAATGTCAAGTTAAAAATTCTGCGCAATCTTGTTACAAAATTCTGCTCTGGTTTTTATTTGCTTGGCTTTTATACACTTTTCATTTTGTTGTAAAGTCATAATTCCTTCTACATCCAATCACCGAATCTTAAGAATAACAATGATGATATAGTAAAATTTGATAGAAGTAACATGCCAATATGTTGTGATGATGAAATGCTAATAAAACATAAATGTCTTGCTAATAAAACAATGCTGGAATATCACAATGCAACTAATGAACTTACTTTGATCTTGAAGGGCCAAGAGACATAAGAGTATGGAAAATGGCTTCTGAAGTTCCATCAACCACACCAACAACCATTATTGCAGGATGATCATCATATTTATGCAGAAAGGGCGATATTAAAAAAATCATATTTCTACTCCAAATATAAAAAATAGTTACTAAGATCAAATTCTGCCAACCTTTCCACCAGAATTCCTGTCTTTTGATTCCTTGAATAGTCATAAACCTTCATTATGCAACCATAAAATTATTCATACCACTTTTACCCAGATGTAGTACTTATGTGAAATTTTAAAACAACTTTTACAAAACAATGACAACTCAAACAGTAGAAGAAACTATTTTGGTGAGTCTAAAAGGATGGTACCGTAAAAATAATCAAAAGATCACGCATCAACTATATCACCAAAACATAGATCAAATATAAAAAATTAGATCACTACCTAAAGGATTGCCATCTCCTCTTAGAACAACCTACAACATCATCTCCTCCATCGGGCACACCCTATAAAGTTCACATTAATAACATAATTCTTCATTCGAAACAGTTCCACTTCAGGCTTAAAATATTTCAGATCGCATACTTTTAACGATGCTTCATGGAAAGATTGAATATGCCTCGCCGCTTCTTCGGGACAGCTTGCTCCTAAATGCACAACACTCGCACTTAGCAATTCAACGACATAATTTCAAACATAAAATCTTTACATCCTAAACATAACATTGTCCTCACCTTTAACTAATCATTGTGATTTGAAGTGTTGTAGAGACTAAAAATGAAAAAAAAACCTGCAATCAAGACAACGAATGAGCATGATGCGTACAGAAAACGAACTTCAACCTGTTGCGCACAAGAAATTGAAAGAATAAGAAAACATGTTAAATAAAAAAAATGTGCATAACCTTGATTTAAGTGTAGTAGCTTTGAACAATCTGGATCCACTACTACGTCTTTACTCTGCAATAGAACAATCTAATGGAAGAGAATGAACGGTAAAAAAACCCAAAAAAATGAACGAAAAAAAAAGTAGAGAAATTTGGATCTACTACTGCGTCTTTACCCTGCAATACAACAATCTAATGGAAGAGAATGAATGGTAAAGAAAAACCCAAAAAAATGAACGCAAAAAAAGGAGAGAAATCCATATCCATTACTACGTCTTTACTCTGAAATACAACAATCTATCGCGTCTTTACTCTGCAATACAACAATCTACTGTGTCTTTACTCTGCAATACAACAATGTAATGGAAGAGAGTGAACGGTAAAAAAACCTAAAAAAACCAACGAAAAAAAAATAGAGAGATAGACATACACATCGAGAGAGATTCATGAGAAGAGACAATGAACCAGAGTAAGAGATTGAGGTTTAGAGGAAGAAAATAAGAATGGAATTTTAGGACATTTAGGGTTTATGTGGTTGGAATGAGAATGAGACGATGGTTGAAAATATATAGTGAGAATGAAGAAGTGGACGACTAGGGTTTACGTGGTTGGATGAGAAGGAGACGGTGGTTTGTAAACAAAATGAAGAATTGTTTGAAAAAATTGGACACATGTAAGTTTGAAAACTTGCCAGATGTCACATTTTCAAGTGCCCAAAAGATTTCTATTTGTAGTTAAAAATTGCCATTTTGCTTTTCGTGGTTGTTTGAATTTTTGGCACTTTGTGCTACCTTGAATTGTATTATTAATAGATTTTGAAGGATAAAAGTAATTAAAATATTAAAGTTGATCATAATTAACTAACGTAAAATAGTTATAGATATGGCTTCTAATTATTAGAAGCAACAAAATTAGGATGGTAAAAGTCTTACAAACAAAATAAAAACATAGTACTTTAAAAGTTCTAGAAAAACCATACATAATATCAAAAGTAAACTGAAAAAAAAAAGTGCAATATTAAAAATTGAATTTTTTTTTGACGTAGACTTTGATCTTCTTCTTTGTCATTTTTTGTCACCTACAAACACAAGAATATCACCTTCTTTCAACCGATTGAATGTGCAGAAGTCCTTCCATCCCTTCCCAATCTTACTTGACTTCTTAGGTGAATTACGAAGCACAAGCTTACATTGAACAATGAAAGTGTTGTCACGCCCCTGCAATCCCAACCTCCTGAATCTACGTTTTTGAACGTAATCTGCAAAATCAGATTGTAGGTCCTGAAAAAAGAACTAAATAAGTAACAAAAAAAATATATAAACAAAATAACATATAAAACAAAAATATAAAATCACAAAGTTCACCAGATGGCTGACTTTTCATTGAGATTTTGTCAATTTCACTCTAAAAAGATGTTTTTTTCGCAACCGAATTAGGTTTGAAAGAAACTTCTGCACAGTCGATATTGTACATGTTGGAGAATACAGTGATCTGGAAGGTTGAGTTGCCAACATATCTAAATAAAATTTGATGGATATGTTGCAATTTATAAAAAACTCTTAGGCTAGACCAACCATCAGTGAGCACGGGATGATTCACATCCATATTAAAAGTTAACTGATGT
>Ga0214544_1007307_pt1 | contig 19519 bp, 7 predicted proteins | sample CNSS3metaG_FD_160074 | JGI IMG/M metagenome (GOLD analysis project Ga0214544, IMG submission 160074) | Root nodule microbial communities from cowpea collected in UCLA plant growth center, Los Angeles, California, USA - CNSS3 | ecosystem: Host-associated > Plants > Roots > Nodule | place: USA... | reverse complement strand
GTTATGATAAGATGAAAAATATATTGGAGATGTGAATGAGTATCATGACAACCCAAATAATTAGAAGAAATAAAAAATTGAGAAATAAATATATATATATATATATATATATATATATAGGGTTACTTAATTAATTGTGAATATTTTAATCATTTAAATAATGACCGGAGATATGGCGGGGACGGGTATTATGGCGGGGATATGTACATATCCATAATCATCCCCATACCCAATTGAAAAAGTCGGGGATTCCCCATACCCATACCCAGTCAATGCGGGGATTCCCCGTCAAAACGGGGACGGGTTCGGATAATACCCACGGGAACGGGTTTATTTGCCATCTCTACTCTTTACATTATTGTTAGAATATGATGTATTTATTTTTATTAAGATCTTCATTAAAATGTATTTTTAGTGTAAAATATCACCATACTTCATTGTCTCTCAAGGGTGAGATTGACATAGTATTTGAACATTTAACCCAATCAGGGAACCAATTTGGTGGGTGTGGACGATGAAGGAAAAACATTTGAAGAATATATCGATTATAGTTATAATCCTCGTGGTAAATTATATTTTTTATAATCAGGTCTAACAATTCATGTCAAAAGTAAGTTGAATTTGTTATATAAGGTTATTAAACACTTGTCATAATAAATTAGATTTATTATATATCTTTTAATCTTTATCATATAAGTTAGATTTACTATATCAAAATTTTCAATATCTGTATAACAATACTGATTTTAATAAGTTGGACTTTCTATATTAAGTTTTTTAATCATTATAGAAAGTCTAAACTTTCTATATTGTCTATAACTATGTGTTAAAGAGAATTATCATAAAATATCTTCTAGATCTGTCATAAAAAGTGATGATAATAATTTATATAATTTTTAATATGTAGATATAAAATTTAACTAGATCTAATATTAATGAATTACTTAATTTATAAAACATTGATATTTCTCGTAAAAATAATAATTTATAATATTTTTCGTTTTGATAATATCTGAAACACGTAATTTTAATTTGGTACAAGAGAGTTGTAATTATATATTTATTGTGTTTTAAGAATTTTTATATATTTTTAAATATATATTAATTTATGCAATTTTTAATTTTTTATATACTTTGAAGCACATATACGTCACATATTTATATGCTGAATACGTACACTGGTATTTCTATTTTATCGTGGAAAGAATAGGAATATTCTATTTTATTATGTTGACATTATTTCTTAGAGTGAAATAAATTTTGTAAGGACGAAAGTTAAATTGCTTTAAGGGTAGATGTGGTTTATTGGTTGGAGTGGAGGGAATTTTTTAGGGACCGAAATAAATTATAGAAGAGGCAAAGTGTTTTGATTGAGATGAAGTAATAGTATTTTATTATTTAAGTTAAAAAAAAGTTGAATATTCAAATTTCATTTCACACCTTGACTGTTTCTTCAAAGTACTTTTTTTTTTCTAAATTTTTAAAATTTCATTTATTCTTTTACATTTAAATTCACCTTAGAAATCTTGGTGGAGTGTAAAACACTTTTTATCTAGTCAAAAGTATTTTTGAATACGTTTTCCTTTATTTCTTTTTTCAAGAATTCATTTTTGGGGAAGAGTTGCATGTTTAGGAAAGGGCTTTGCATGAGGTTTCCAATACAAGGTCAATATGAATAGAATAATTGAGTCGAGTTGGTCTAAGTCGAAGAATCAAGCTAAGTGGACCAAAAAAGAAAGGTTTATATGAGTCAACTCAGGCTAAAGAATTGAGACAAGTCAATCTGAACCAAAGGTCAAGATGAATCAATTTGTGTTAAAGATTAAATAGAGTTGACTTAAACTAAAGAATCAAGCTAAGTTAGCCTAGTATGAAGGTCTAAATGATTTAGCTCAGGTCGAAGATTCAAACTAAGTTGACCCTGATCAAAAGTCGATTCGTTGGTCCCACCTGAAGGTAAATTTGAAGGTTAAGATTGAAGGTTAAGTTGAGTCATCTTAGGCTGAATAGTTAAGTTGAGTCATCCAAGTTCGAAGGTTGAGTCGAGTTCGTTTCGCTCAAAGGTTAAGTTGAGTTAGTCTTGATCGAAAATAAAACCGAGTAGGCCCCAAATCAAATTGAGTTAGCCTAGGTCAAAGGTCGAATCGAGTGAATCTTGATTGAAAATTGTGTTAAGTCGATCACGACTGAATGTTAAGCCGAGTTGGCCCCGACCAAAGATCAAGCTAAGTTGGACCCGATCGAAGTTCGAGATGCGTCGGTCCATACCAAAAAATGAGGTGAGTTGACTTAGGTTGACTTGTGTAGTCGAGTCATCTTGTAACCAATGTCTAGTTCAGTCATCTCGAGACCAAGATCGAGACGAGTCAACCCAATCCTAGGTAGAGTCTAGTAAATCCAGGTCTAGGTGGAGTTAAGTTGGCCTAGGCCTAGGTGGAACTGATTTGACATGAGCTCAAGTCAAGCTAGGCCTAGGATGACTCAACTCAGCTTTGACCAATATTGAGGTGAGACAGTCCAAATTCAAGTCGAGCTAAGTGAACTAGACCTAAATCGACATGATTTAAACTATGTTTAGGTGAAGTCGAGTCAGTTTGACCCATATCTAATATATGTAATAGTAAGGTATATTAGATCAATATCATTATATTTAATCCAATTGAAAAAGTTAATTCAATCTAAATTTAATCTAATTTAAATTAGATTGAAAAAAATCCAAATCTTGTTGATGTAGATAAAATGGACGTGAATTATAGATTAAATCTATTTCATCTATTTGAAAAAATTCAATTCATTCATGACTACCCGTAATTGTGATAGCATTAAGGTAGAAAATCTGGGTTATCTAGGTGTAACTTGGTTAGGGTGATATATATTTTGATGGGAATTGTATGTTTTGGAAATGTAAAAGTATGTGAATGTGATAATTTTGATATATTAACCAAGTTTTTTTATGCTGTGAAGGTTAATGGAAAATATTGATTCGTGTGTTTGTCTGCTGTTGTGTGTATATGTATGTTTGTACGTGTTTGTATGTCTTTTTAATTGTGTTTTAATGATTAATAAGAATATAATTAGGAAGTTACAAATTTTACCACTTTAGTTTCACTTTACACATGTAATTTATTGTGACAAAAACTTAATGTTAAGCGTTATATATTTTTTATATATTTAAATATGTCAATATATTGGTTAAAAGATTAATTTGGATGATGCATAGTATAATTTTTATTAGGTTGAATGGACTTTTAAATATACGTATGTGTGAAATTTGAATTATATGAAAAGCGAGGAATTTCTGAAATCTGAATTGAAGTATTTCTAAATTAGATGAGATTATAAAGGTAAATAACTTCTAATTTAATAAAAAAACAACGTATTTTTCATGGTATTGCTTTTTGATAATTTTTATGCTCCTATTCTATATTGATAAGTTAGAATCTAATTTGAATTTTATTATCCAAAAGTATGATGTTTTACCCTTATTTGATTTAAATAATTAAGCTCATCTTATTTTAACAGACAATATAAAATATCATGTTATTCTATTTTACGTTAATATTTAAATATTTATCTAAAAATAGTAAATTTTTTTACAACTACAATGTAAGTTAAAAGTAAAGTACACAAACAATTTTAAAATTGAAGAATTATAATATTGTGCTATTAACATTTGAAAACAATACTGAACATGTTATATTACATTTAGCTACAATTGCTAAAATGTTTTATCTAATGTACATACAAAAAATAAATAAATGAAGGCATAAGATGACAAAAGTTTTGTAAAATAAATCAGTTGTATAGTGTTAATTGGGTAGTTTGGTGTAACTAAAGACTAAAAATTAGAAACAGATTTTAAGGTTTAATTTTCGTCTTCTTCTATACTATTATTTATTTCTGTGTGTATTAAAAATAAGAATGAGAAAGGAGAAAAGAATGTGAGGCTTCACATGCTACAATTCAGTGACTTCGCCCTCATGACAATTGCCCACCCATAAGTATAGAGTAGTTGCTTTCTTCTGTGGTGATAATATTCTACAACAATCCCTCCTTGGTGACTACAAAACAAGAAAATTTTAGATATTAGAAGGATCCTATTTAAAATAATAAAATTTTGGTTTTTTCTTTTCAGCTTCGCTTTAAGATTTCATCTAAGTGTGAGTGTGCATGTGTGAATATATAAGAATTTGTACATATATTAAATTTTGATACATTTTTATTTTCAAATTTTAAATATAGTTCTTTTAATCTAACTGAGTGAAATCATATTGTTAAACAACATTATAGACTAGCGCTTGAGTTGTTTATACCATTTGATCTATTCCAACTCAAATGCAATCATGTAGCAGTGTTTAACATGTAAACAAAAAAAGTTGACTGCACTGGGTTAAAAAATTTGTATTCATTCACTTTTGAAGTCTACAAACAAAAATGTATTAAAATTTAGGATATGAACTAATTCCAATTCCGTGTCTATGTTTAAGGACTAAAAACATATTTAACCCATATACAAATTTATGAATGTGTACCTTTTTCCAGCGTGAAGGATCTGGTTTTTTTGTTACTACAACAGAGGTTATTTTCTCTGGTGAATTCATTCTCCATCGACAAAAAGGGGGTTTGGATTTGTCATGATTATAAATACCGATAACTTGTTTTGTGGCGGGATCGAAATGAGTTTTGCTCATGTAGTAAACAAAGGGCTTCTGACAAGGATGTCTAGCAACAGGCCTTGTGTTGAAAGCATATGCAGTGTAATCAGCTCTTCTATACCAGTTAAGAAAGGTTCGAGATGGCATCTCCATTTCTCTAGGAGACAATACTCCCCTTAAGATTTGAACCACATAGCCCCATGAAACAGATATTGACCAATAATTGTGTTTGTCATAACATATTGATTGTTGCATTATGCTGCCCGAGTCTTGATTCACTGATCTCATAAGGTGTTTTAAGGCTAATACTCTTGTCATTCTTGGAAATATTGGTTGCACTACATCAAGGTGGTGTAGTGATACCAATGGAGCCACTGGATGTGCCCCTAAAAGCCCTAACAAATCTCCATACACATCGTACTGCACATCAAAATGTTATCATTATGGTTATTTATTTTATCCTTAATTAGGAAATATATTCTTAGTCTATTTATGAACTAATTATGAACATTATTTTATAGACATAATCATTAACATTTTTATGACAAATCTTTTGACCTCTAAAGCAAACAATGTGTGAGTATGATTTGTTACCTGATGAAAGCCAGCTTCCTTTGTTAAAGGCACACCTAGCTCGGCCATGCAAGCTTGAATTCTATCATCACTACCATACAAAGACGGGTATCGTTGAATGCAACGATCTTGCATCTTTGCTAATTCTTGGGCGAGTGGGTAGCTTATGGCAAATCCTCCACCACCATATGCCATGGCATATGAGAAATGCATGTTTTGGACATGACTTTCAGATGAGCTTCCAATATAATAAAAGTGTTTATGGTTGTATTTAGAAAGAATTCTAACCACATTATCCACCATAAACACGGTGTCATCATCCCCCATCACGAACCATCTTACATCCTTCATCCCAAGTTTCAATGTCTCTGTCACCACCCTTGATATCCTTAAAGCTGATCTTTGTCCTTGACGATTTGTATACCTAAATTTTGAAGTGTCCCCAGAGATATGAATTTCAGGTAGCCCCTCATTTCTTTGAGTTTTCACTTTCTGATCAAGCCACACTACCCCTCTAGTTTTGTTAGGCCTCCACCATATCTTAATGTACTCTTTTCTTATATGCCATAAATTTGATGAACCAGCTATCCCAAAAACGATGTGTTTAACATCAGTTTCTTGTCTCCCATACATTTGTTTCGGAGTTAATCTAAGTACCACAGGAGAATTATTTTCATATTCCTCTCCTTCTTTGTTTGTTTCTTCTTCTGCATGAGCTTCAACTTCAGCTTCAACTTCACCATCACCACCACCACCACCACCATCATCATCACCATCACCATCATTATCAACAACAACAACCTCTCTTGGTCTTGGTAGTTTATCTACTAATGGTTTTTTATTTTCATCGCCTTCATCGGTGGTATCCATAGTTTCTGTAGTTTCTGAGGAAGTATTACTTATCTGAAGGTTTTCTTTGGTGGTGGGAGTGGTGCAGTCTTCTTGATCATCGTGGAAAAGGATGATGTTGGAAGAATAAAGGGTGTAGAGAACAATGGTGATTAAGAACAACCAAGTGATGATGGTTTTGGAGCTTGTGTGGAGCATGCGTTGATGGGAAGAAGAGTACATCTGGTTTTCAATTAGAATTGAGAGTTTTGTTAGTATGAGATTTTCAATTTCCTTTCAGATTGTAGGTGGTGGAGGGAAGGACTTTGAAGCTCAGAATTGTTCGGATCGTAGAAACATAAACAAGGCACCATTCTTACTATTTTGTCTTAATTAGTGCTTCTAAGTGAAATTTGTTATGGTTAGAACCGAAGTTGAATGCGATTTTAATGCATGTTTAGTTGACAATTGCATTATACTGGCCAATACAATTTTTCTTTAATTGTATATATATTGGTTAACTTCATTATCATTATTTCCCCCTATTAGTTTAATAAAATAATGAGATTTATTGAGTTTGAATTGAGTAACTATACATTAAAAGAATAAAGGTTAACTTCATTATCATTATTTCCCCTATTATTTTTGTGTTAATGCACAAACACAAAAATAATATTTTTATAAACTAATAATTTAATATGCTCATGAACTTATTCAGTATTGGAATTTTTTTCATTGTAAAATAATAATGAAACGTAACTTTAGTGTGTATGATAGTTAGTATAATATAACAATTATTTTTAGCATTTAAAGACATAACTTATTGTATAATATGGTAACTAACATTATATAAAATTATAAAAAATAGTTAGGTAAATGTTCAAAAACATAAAAGGATAATATTACATAATTCATTATAAGATGGAAAAAAATATATACATATATATTACATATTTTATCACATATGACCTATTATATTTTAAAATGTAATTTTAGAATTTTCTTTTTAAAGGAAGAAATGAACATTAATACCCACAAATGTATCAAACTTTATATCCACTTTTTGAATATAAATACTCATATTTTAAATTTTAAGAACTAATGTCAACTTTCTTGAACATCTTTAAATTCTGGAAATAGTTTTTCTCATACAAGTTACCTTAAAGGAATTTAATCATATTATATATATACTCAATTCATTTAGTTAAGATAAGTTGAGAATGTAATGAATGCTATATAATGATGTTGATATTTTTTTGCATTAGAATTCGGTGAGATATGAATTGAAGAGGTAGAATTTTATGTGAGATCTAGAACTTGGTGACTAGTGTAAGTCATGTCACTCAAGTTCCAAGTGAATTTTAAGTCAAAAAGAATTAGTGTTTATTATCTTTTGTGAAGAATTTAAGTGGGAATTTGAAAGTTTCACTTTAACTGAAGATGAATGATATGAATACCATTAAGGAGAAAGATCCTCGACTTTTATACTTTAAAGTTTTTTGTTGGATATATATTGGTTAACTATGATTCATTAAATTCAAATATCTCCAATCATATTTTGACTTTTTATTTCATATTTCTTTTAAAAAAATTGTATTAGAAACTTAGAAGAATAATTATATTCATGTTAACTTAAGACATATGCACATAAGATATGTATATATTTATTGGTGATAAAATAAGATGGACCTAAGAAATTAGTTCGTCAGTCTGATAAAATGGATTAGCATTTTTAACTCGTCAACTTTGATTCAATCTTTCTAGTCCGTCAAAGTGGGTTAGCATTTTTAACTCGTCAACTTTGGTTCGATCCGTCTAGTCCGTCAAAGTGACAGACTAGTCCACCAATTTTTTTTTTCAATTATTTTTAAATAAAAAATAATAAAAAATATTAATCTTTTTATATTATATATTTATAAAGATATAAATATATAATATTATTATAACTTAAATCATTAACCATTACAAACTAACTTTCAATTATTAAATATAATAAAATAATTTAACATATAAATATAATAATTATTTTTATTTATCTAATTAAAAATATTTAAAAAACTTATATGATTAAATATAATTTAAATATATGTACAGTAGCATGACTGTAAGCCCCATTTTTCAGTCTTGTGTGTGTTTGGGCTTGGCCTCTTCGTAGGCCCAAGACCAGCCATTCTGAAGAATCCAATACCCTGCCAGCCCCCTCACAATCTCACTTTACCTTGTTTCAGAAAAATAGCTTTCCTGCCATCTCTCTCTTGTCTTCTGCTAGGAGTTTAGCTAGGGCACGAAGTCTGTTCGTCTCAGAGCAAGAAAAACCCCCTCTCTTTTTACAGGTAAGCTGAGCTTTAGAGCTTCTGGTCTGTTCTTTTCCTTTTCCTCACTGTTTGACCACGTTGGTCAAGTTAGGGTTAAGTCCCCTAACCTTGTCTGGTGCGAATCTTCTTTTTACAGTTCGCTGCTCTGGCCTTGGAGCTGAAGTACTCCTTAATTTTGAGATTGTTTGCGTTTTGGTTAGCGTCTAAGCAAGGTAAGGGAAGCTAGTATTTGTTTTTTTACCGTTTAAAATATTTCTCCTGTTGTTTTTAGGTTGTTGAATGCTTTTGGAATGATGAATGAGGTTTTTGGTGGTATGAGACTTGTCTTGTTTGCATCTGGTATGTTCTTGTGTGTGTGTTCCTGCTGCATGCGTGAAACAGTGGTGAGTACTATCAATCTCGCCTAAGCGAGCTTGTCTGCCTAGGCGACAGTGTTTGAGGCTCGCCCAGGTTCTACTTGAGGAACTCGCCCAGGTGGAGGGCCCTTGTCTTTGAGCGACGCGTTGTCTCGCTCAGGCGAGAGTGACTCGCCCAAGCGAGTTCTCGAAGAAGAACCTGATGTACTTTGCTCGTGTCCCCGTCCAGGCGAAGGACTTGATTTTGGGCGAAGGGTGATCTCGCCCAGGCGAGCTGGTCTCGCCCAAGCGAGATGCTCACAGAGTGCCACTGTTCCAGGCCTCGCCTAGGCGAGAAGGCCTAGCTTAAGCGAGACAGTCGCTGTAGCTTAGGTGAGGGCTTCTAGCCCAGGCGAGAATGGTGCAGATTTATGTTTTTGGATTCCTGTTTACCTTGGGTGTGGCTATTTATCTCGAACATGCAAGATTATGGTGTGATTGCATGAGCTGTATGAGTTGTATGCACTGAAATCTATATGTTAGCATGAGTAATATATGAATTTTGTTTGGTTGGTTGAGAATGTGCATGAGAAATTAATGATTGAGATAATAAGTGGTGGTTATGAGATACGAAACATGAGATTGCTGTGAGATAGGCGTAATTCCATGAGTTTCGTGGGGAGACTTTATGGTGGCGTGTAGTGTGTATATTAAGATATGGATTCAAGTAAGGACCGCATCCCGAAACTCTAAAGGGTCAGTGAGTCTCATGTAGAGCAAACTGACCCAAGTGGTGAGAGTAGCGGGAGGCCCTAGTCTATGGCATGGCAGGATAATGACCTTAGACGCTTAAAGGCTAACCTTGTGTGTGGTAGGGTGAAACCCATTGGTAATGGCTCTGCAGAGCAGTAGAGGCCTCCACAAGTGCAAGCGTCCGATCTCAGTATAGTTATCCGGATAATTGAGTCATAGTGTCCTGCTTGTTTGCTATAACATGATGCTCTGTGCCTGTTGTGTTGCGTGTTAAGGAATGTTTAAGTACTTGTCCATTGTATCATGATAAGATTAAATTGCACTAGCTTACCCTTGCATTTCTGTTTATGTTCCTGTTGTGTTTTCTCTTTTGCGATGATCACCCTTGGTGGGAGCAGATAGAGGAAATTCTGGAAGTAGGCCCGGTGGTAGTAGTGGTGCAGCTTAGGGGATCTGTTTGTGTGACTCTCAGGAGCAGTCTATGGCCCTAAGTGCCTTTTTTTTTTGTAATATCATGCTCTAGAGGAGCATCGTCTTTTGTAAAACTGTTAACTTTCCTTTGTGGTAGTTATGGCATGGTGGTATGCCCAAGTTTGCTTTCATAGTACACTCTGGGATGACTGTAATAATTACCTTTCTTATCTTTTGTGTTCATCTGATTGCCTCTCATTATTATGACCATGTGATATATTTTTAAGTGGATTATTCTATTTAAATGGAATATCACAGTGACAGCACGACCCGTTTTTGTCTAGCCAAAACGGATTACCCGTATATATCTGATTGAAATACAAGATTTTTCTATAATGCATTTAAAATAAATGGGAAGACTTTCTTACATCCCATTGGTACGTATATGTGGTCCACGTGGGTGGTGTCTTTTACCTTTATATTTCAATTTGTTGGGGTCAACTAGGGTGGCATGGATATCAGAGGGTGAAGGGGCCACTACGTAAAAAGGGATACTGCAAACATCTTGTTTCTCTTTAGATGAATTAGGAAGAGTAAGTACTGGGTGAAATGATGGTGAAGGATAGCTATATAACACACACAATTAACCCAAAGACAACCCATTATTCTGAATGGTAAATGGTGAAACCGATTATTGCTATGCCAAGGACACATCCTCTTAGAGTTTCAACTTAACCTTAATGGATATATCTAGATTTTTTTTCCATCTATCACACATTCCCAAAATACTTACTTAAATTTTCAAATATATAATAATTATTTTGGAAATGTACCTTAGATGAAAAAAAAATCTATATATATATAGCAGTAGTCTCACGCTCACCTAAATGCGACCAACCTGATAAGATGCATTTCTGTTTCTTGAACTCACAGAATGATTAGGACACAGCTACTAATAACTAATTAAATTTTGCCCTTACGAATTTGATGGAGTAGCCAGCCACCTCAAAGAAGGAATTAGGGAAACGTCAAATCTCCATTTCCATCTACTTTACAGGGAAATTATTATCCTTTTTTTCGATTATTTGACGATAATTTGTGGTGGTGAAGTACATCGTCCAGCATCGACCAACATGGCATCACGTGTCCACTTTCCGTGCCTGTCATTTTGGTGGGTGGGGTGGGGTTGCAAGGTGTTAATAAGATTCAAGCACACCACTTCTCATCAATCATATACTTAATTATTTTCTCAATATCCACGTACATTCACTCCTAGATATTTATTTATTCATCCATTTTTAGGTTGTCTCTTTTTGTTTTCATCCTTTGCCATAATTTAACCATCGCAGACACACACGCACACAAGTCCTTCCCTACAAACAAACCGGTCGGGAGAACATGCAAAACCAACGTGCCTGACTCAGAAACAGAACACAACCGCATTCATTCTCTGCGCTTTCTTGTTTTTTTCGCACTCTCACTTCTTCATTCTCATATGGTACCAACAAATTATTCAAAACACCCACTACTCAGGACTTCAAAGTCAAGAGGGCTTGTAGGAGCCATGTGAAAAACAGTGCTTGGGTTGTGTGGCCAAACCTTTTTCACAATGATTTTGGTCCTCTTTTCTATGTTTTCTTTCGCTCATACAAACTACACACTGTTGATATTCTACAAAAGTCAATCTCTCATCATTTAACCAAGTGTACTCTAACACCAGAACATCGATCAGAACAACCAGCTCAATATTTCGATCTTTCTGATCCATCAAGCAGAACACGGAACAGGGTTTAAGGTATATGTTTTCTGGCGCCAGCTTGTGTTAATCATACACTCTGCCATGTCCAGCCAGATTTTTCTAAACCAGTAAACTTAGAAAACAAGAACTAACTGTTTATAGAAACTATTAACTGTGAGATTACTTTGCAAATTCTCCTGCTGCTGAAAAGTTTCTATGAATATTGTTCCACATATATGCTTGCGTTGCATCTTGAATTTCACTTTCATACTATCGCTGATTTTCATCCTAGATAATATGCTTCATTAATTTCGTTTCCCTTACGTGTTGTAAAGCCTAGCCAGAAGCAGTTAACTGCTATTATTGCCATAATATTAGAAAACAACATTGAGGTCCCAATGACAGAAAATTCCACGCACCTCTTCCCACACAGAATCTCGTTGTCACGCCAAAACTGCCCTTAAAAATTTGCGGGTATTAGAAATTCCTTGCAATGATTCACCTGCACAGAGAACACAAATCACTTGAATGAACATTTGAAATGACGAAACAAACCCCGCACAAGTAATTACTTGCCGTGCAAGTCCGTTTCCAATGTATCACACTACACAACACCGTCACTCTCCAAAGTCACCATTGCAATTACGACACACACGACTACCCCAGACTCTTGTTCCCCATATATTTTCAAGTCGTAATCCAATTTAGAACTTCATTTAGAATGTTTTCTATAGAACCAAAAAAAAGTTTAATAAGGAATGATTTATTCGTTTATTTATTTGATGTATTATGAAATCATATATTAACAGATTTAATAGTTGTAGCAGAGTTTGGATATATATAGATAGCAAAGTGGGAAGAGAGAGAGAGACTTAGGTGGGTAGCGATGGAGCAGTCAGAAAAATCGCCGAAGAAAATATCCTCAGTGAGATCATCATTTCCGAGAGATCCACGTGGCTCACTCGAAGTGTTCAACCCAAACACTTCAATTGCTACGAACTCGCGCGTGCGTTCACAGCCGCTTTGGAAACCGTGGACGGAGTCGGAGGAGCCGCGCAATGAAATCACCGCCACGTCGTGGATGGCCATTAATCCGGCACCACAAGCGGACTCGGAATGCGGCGCGGCGGCGCAGCGGGCAGCGGAGTGGGGATTGGTGCTCCGAACCGACACAGAGACCGGCAAGCCGCAGGGCGTGGCGGTGAGGAACTCCGGCGGCGAGGAACCCAACGTTGCCAAACTTGCCGCCGCTGCTGCTTCGTCTTCCAGGAAGAACTCTCAGAACTCCGCCAGAACCTCCGGCGACTCCAACTCCGACGGCGAAATCGGCGTCGTGGGTGGGATTCCGAGAATTTCGGAGGACGTGATGGGGGCTTTGTCGGCTTTCCAACAAACTTTCGTGGTCTCGGATGCTACCAGACCCGATTACCCGATCCTGTATGCGAGTGCCGGGTTCTTTAAAATGACGGGTTATACGTCGAAGGAAGTTATCGGGAGAAACTGGTAAGCACCTTATTTTTTCATGATAATTTAAATTCTTTTCAAATTTTACATTACATTTGTGTAGGCACAAAACATACTTAAAATAATTGATTCTGTACCAAAAAATTATATTTTAACTCAAAACTATAGAAAAAAAAAATGATGAAACGTTTTTTAAGCCTTTTAATTTTTAAGTAAAATTAGTCTTAATTAAATTAATTTTATAACTGATTCAAAGAAAGTCCATGTTGTTGTTTGGACTAAACTATGAAAAAATGTGCAGTCGATTTTTACAGGGTGCAGATACTGATCCTGTTGATGTGGCAAAGATAAGAGAAGCATTGGAAGCTGGGAAAATTTACTGCGGAAGGCTATTAAATTACAAGAAGGATGGAACACCTTTCTGGAACCTTCTGACGATTTCACCGATTAAGGATGAAGATGGGAAGGTCCTAAAATTTATCGGGTAAGCTACCTTTGTTGTTGTTTGGTTTTAGATTAACATGTGTAATGTTTTTGTGGTGTAAGTTTGTGTTGTTGTCACCTTCATCTTAGTTGGCTGGGACCGAAATTGACGAGTCATTAGATTGTGTTGATGGCACCCGTGGTGTCTGCGTCACATTTTGAGAAAAAAGAGCGTGGGGCGTGAGACCTGCATGCATTTCACCTTCCTTTCTCACCACTCACAGGACCACTCTCTCTTTGCATTTAAAAATTGTCTTATGTGGAAGCCTAAGCTTAACTGTTATTATATTTGTTCAAAACACTAATCAATTTGGTCTAAATCAATTTGAGGGATTAAAATCACGCAGATTGGTCTTTCAATTGAATGCTCCAGATATATAAATTATGAGAATTGACTGTATATTATTTTATCTTCTGTTCTTTCTTTTTCTTTTTAAATATAACAATTTACATTTTTTTAATAATTATATTACTTTTAAAAATGAATTATCAAAATGTACGTGTAAACAAATAATTTTTCTTGAAAATCCAATAACTCATCTTTGTATTTTTTTTTTCTTGTACATCCAACAAATTTTATATTATTTCAGAGTCGATGTTAAACATGGTTTAAATACTCATTTTTTCTTTTATTTTTCTATGTGTTTTTAAAAGATAAAATTGTGACGAAGTTCTATGTTCCAAAACCAAAAATTTCTTAAGAAGAGAGTAATTGTTCTTAACGATCCTGTCAGACTGACTTGGATCGGATCGTCGAAGTGGTTTGGGTCGGATCGGAACACTTTTGATAAAGTAAACTATGAAAGTAGTTTCTGATTGTGGAATGTTTGTTAATGTGAGGATGATCGCAGGATGCTAGTGGAGGTTAGCAAGCACACGGAAGGGTTGAAGGAGAAGACGCTACGTCCCAATGGATTGCCGGAATCCTTGATTCGATACGATGGTATGCTATTTCATATACACACATCTTCCATTACAACAAAACATACATTACTCATCATACTTCAAACATCACTCAAAACATACAATAATTCAATGAAAATAAATTCAACTGAAGTCAACAACACATAACTAATGAAAAACACAGGACAAGAAGATACATCAACAATCTAACTTACCTATCAGAAAATAGCATTGCAATCAAATAATAAATATATTTAATTTACATAATTTTTTTATTTTAAATAAATATTTTGTACATTATACACGTATACACAAATTAAGATGAATATTTAAAATATAGCACATATTTTAAATTACAATTTTTACAATATGTATAGTTTTATTGTACATAAATGTATCTATTAGTATGATAACATTATTTGATTGATAAAAAAAAAATATCCGAAAAAAAATTAATATTTCAATAGCTTTCACTTAAAAAAAAATTATCTACAGAATACATATTCTTAAAAATAAAATAAAATGATAAAAAATAAGAGAAAATAATTCACTTTCTCCTTTATTTTATATAATAACATTAGGATGAATCATCCGGAAAAATGTAAATTTTAATTTTGCTTGAAAACACGTTGGCATTAAAAAAAAAAACTAAAAAGAGAATAGAAGTGGAAAAGTAAGCTAAGAAACTGTACTAGAATATCAATAGCAATATACTAATAGCATCGGTATTTTCATGTTTTTTTTTTTATTTATTTTAAGACACATTATCTTAATTTTTTGGTTTTCTCTGATCAAGTGTATATGATAAAGAAGGGTTTTTAAGAAATAAATTTGGTATCTTCTGTAATACATGTTTGCTTCAATTTTTTTAATTAAAAATATTAAATTAATTTTAAATTTAAAACAAAATTAAGTGAAAATACAAAAAAAATGTAAAAATGATTTAATTTTTAGTATTGAATTAAAATAATGTGTGAATTACTCATATGATTTGACGGAAGTAACTTTGTTTTAATGTAAAAAAATATGATATCAACAACGAACATCTTAAAATAGACAGTGTTAAATTTATCTAACAAATATATTAAGTATGTATTGCATGACTATTTTAAATTTATACAAATTCAAACCATAGATTTAAATATTTATTAAATTTTATGTATAATTAATGTAAGATAAAATAATATCAATAAAAAATATATACAATTTAAAAGGATTACTTTCATTTGAAGTCAAGAATGACCTATATTATTCTTCAAAAAAGTAAATTATGGTACTGCAAGGAAGAGAATATCATTTATTACAGATACACGACGCTTATAAACGAAACGGACTTTTTTTTTTTGACGTACACAACAAACAAAAAATGGTAATAAAGATTCAGCATGCACCAATTTGCAATGTGAAATTCTGAATATGTTTATAGAATTTTCAATGTGTTTAAGTAACAGTTCTAACAGCTAGTGCATTGGATTGCTTTGCATTGCAGCACGCCAGAAAGAGAAGGCTACAAACTCAGTATCTGAGTTGGTGCAGATCATGAAGCGTCCCCGAGCATTGAGTGAATCCGCAAGCCGACCCTCCATCAGAAAATCAGGATTTGCTGAGGAAGAAAAACAGTCACTCCATGAAGAAGAAGAAGAAGAGGAGGAGGAAGAAGAGAAAGAGAAAGCAGAAAAAATATTGAGAAGAAGATCTGAGAGTGGAGTTTCATTTGGACGCAAAGCCGAAGGAGGAAATAGAATTTCAATGCAACGAATCAGTGAAGTAGCTGAAAATAAACTGAAAAAATCTCAGCGCCGTTCTTTCATGGGGTATATATTGTTATTTAATTATGTTATTATTACTCTCTTCTCTAATTTTTTAATGTCTCATCCATCCATGATCCTTGATAGTGCAGAAAAGAACAAAACTTGAATGTAGTTGTGTAAGTACTTGTGATTTAGTTTTTTTAATTAGAATTGAGATTTCACTTTAGTATTAATCCACGCCATAAATGATTTTATTAGAGGTCAACGTAGATTACCGAAGCGAAATTCAGACAAGAGAAGAACACAAAAAATACTTATGAAACTGTATTCGAGTTTAGCCCTGCAAAAGAAAAGTTAGACAAACGTGGTTGCAATTGCTGTAACAATACTGTTGTTTTCTGAGATTCCAAAGTTGTCACAGTTGTGATTGCGAACAGTTTCTTAAAACCTTCATCCATCCCATAACACAATTCACTGTGACATATTTTGCATGCTACAGGTTCAGGCGGAAAAGTCAGTCCAACGACGAAAGCGTGGAAAATGAAGTTATGGAGGATGTGAGCTCTGACAGTGAGGATGGTGAGAGGCCTGATAGTTTTGACGTAGATGAGAAAGAAAAGCAGAGGGAAAAGAGAAAAGGTCTTGATCTTGCTACCACGCTTGAACGTATTGAGAAAAACTTTGTCATTACTGATCCAAGGCTTCCAGACAATCCAATAGTAAGATTCTCTGTATCATTTGTACTACAGTGAAAAAAGTGTTTCCCTTCTGCGTTGGATTCTTGTACTGTAGGTAAACATGTCACACTGTAACGTTTGTACTTGTTTTTTGCTTTTTCAGATCTTTGCATCGGATAGCTTCTTAGAGCTTACAGAATATAGCCGTGAAGAAATCTTGGGAAGGAACTGCAGGTATGCTTTGAATTGAATGTTATTACACGCCAAGTATACTTATGCTAGATAGTTGCTGGTGACTCAAATTTAATAATTTTGATTTACCAGCATGAAATGATCAAAAAGTCGTTTTATCATGTGACGATTCATGTGTGTACATAATGTGCTATTTGGCTATTTAGGTTTCTACAAGGACCTGAAACTGATCCGGCAACTGTGAGAAAAATTAGAGAGGCAATTGACAACCAAACAGAAGTTACTGTGCAACTGATTAATTATACAAAGAGTGGTAAGCTTGTTTGATTCTCTCCTAGGAAAACAATTTCCTTGGGCTAATTTCTTATAGATTTGGATTGTAACTATTGTATCTAATTAAGTTTCGAATGATAAGGAATGTTTGCTATAAGGTATTCAATATCATACTTTTAATTATAAAGAAATAAAACTACTGTTATCTGCTCTAGTACTGGTCATTCAAAAAAAAGTTCACAACATTTGATAAAGTTCCTGTTCTAGAATCCTGATTTCTTTTCTTAGAGTACAAAGGATACGTAGAAATATATTTAACTTGAAGATCAATAATTTTGTCATCACTTTCCACTTGCTATTGAAGATTTCTCTGTTCAACCCAGGAAAGAAGTTCTGGAACCTGTTTCATTTGCAACCTATGCGTGATCAGAAGGTACATCGTATGATAGTCCTCTGAAGATGTTACATCCTTTAGATCTTGGCCTACAAAGTTTGTTTTGGGTAGTAGATCGTATTCTTTTCACCTGTATTTTAACATAACAGAATACGAGTGTTAGCTTTTGTCTCTTTTCCTTCTTGGTTTAACAGGGAGAAGTGCAGTACTTTATTGGTGTTCAACTAGATGGTAGTCAACATGTAGAGCCTCTTCAGAACTGCATCGCGGAAGATACTGCAAAGGAGGGAGAACAAATGGTAGGTCCCTACTCAAATTCTTTATACGAATTCATACATTATCCCAAGTCATCATCAATGCAAAAAGTCAGGCTTTAAATTCCTTACACGAATTCATACATTTTACATCATCTATTATGAGATCTTTCTTTTGTCCATATAACAAGTACATTTGAAATCCATCCTCAGGTCAAACAAACTGCAGAAAATGTTGATGTGGCAGTGAGAGATCTTCCGGATGCTAATACGGTAACATCTACAGCTATTAGTTATCTTTTTCTTCCGAAGAGCTTTTGACTTCAATGGTGAAATGATCACCCTTTTGGCACTCCCCAGAAACCAGATGATTTATGGACAAATCATTCAAAAGCAGTTTACCCCAAACCTCATAGGAAGGATAACCCTGCATGGAAATCTATCCAGAAGGTACTACTTTCATATTTGAGAATGCGTCGTGTTTATCAATTTTTTGGAATTTATGTTGATTTTGAAATGGTTCTGTTACCATGTTTTTGCAGGTCCTACAAAGTGGAGAACAGATAGGCTTAAAGCACTTTAGGCCGATTAAACCTTTAGGATCAGGAGATACTGGCAGGTTTTTCTCTTATTCCTCTAGTCCATTTCCCTCTTTCACAGTTGTACTCGTAACATGGGGGCTAAATTAAGTGTCAGGTATCAAATGAATTGACCACATTTAATTAACTTACCATTTGAAGATTTCGTCAGATCTACTGGTGTCATTTCTGTATATATATAAAAAAAACCTTATGGATTCATTACTCTCTTTAGTTAACCGAAAATTAAAGTGAGCTAATTATGTAAGATGTTCATTAGACTTTCTTTGCTGATTTGTATGATAGACTATTCATTTCTGTTCCATTATTTTTACAAAGCAAGCTTCTCTGGCATTGATATTATTATATGTTATTGGCTTACAGTGTGCATCTGGTGGAGCTACGTGGAACAGGTCAATATTTTGCCATGAAGGCTATGGATAAGAGTGTTATGCTCAATCGTAACAAGGTTCTGTTCTGATATGAATTTTGTGATTAACATAAGTTTCCGTTTAGCTTCTCTTTTCTAACTTCTGGATCTATTTATACCGACATATTTTCTGTAAAAGTAAACATTACATATAGGACTGGACATAATTTACTAAACTATACTAAACTATAGTTAATTGTATTATATTAAACTAAAATATGCTAAACTATTCATAATAATAATTGAACTGTACTATAAAATAGTTCAGTTTTAAGAAACTAAACTTATGTTAGTTAACTAAGTTAACTATTGAACTATAGTAGGTTGAAAGAGCAAAATACCTCAAATAAAATATTAGTATTAGGATAAGAATCGGACTTATGTATTTTATATCTTACCTTCTATTCTTTCTCTTTCATATTGAAATATTTATTTTATTTTGTCTTAATTTTTTTCTTTACTCTTTCTTTGAGAAAAATATAAAATATTTATAATTAATTTATTAAAAAAAA
>Ga0214544_1007306_pt1 | contig 19519 bp, 8 predicted proteins | sample CNSS3metaG_FD_160074 | JGI IMG/M metagenome (GOLD analysis project Ga0214544, IMG submission 160074) | Root nodule microbial communities from cowpea collected in UCLA plant growth center, Los Angeles, California, USA - CNSS3 | ecosystem: Host-associated > Plants > Roots > Nodule | place: USA... | reverse complement strand
AGATAAAAATTTTCCAGGGGTTCATCAAAAAACCCCTGATACTTAAATACGGTTCTCAAAACCTCCACCATACCTATTATTTATTATTATTTACCGGAGGTTATTATAACCTCAAGGAATAAACCTCATCTAAAATTACATATTTTTGTAGTGAATATTGTACAACTGCATTAACGTACGCTCCTGTATAAAAGTACTATTATTATAGTCACATGACAAGTCTAGGGTGAACTAACAAAACATTGAAATATCATCGAAATAATATACATCAACAATAATAATAACTCACACAAACCTTAAATAACATGGTGTTTCACCATACAATTACACCATTTGTTTTACGCGACCACAAAACATGTCATGCACAATTGTCCAAAACATATCATCACAACATATGATATAACCATCAATGATCTCACCATCACCAACTAAATTTTTGTTGTAACTCTTGCTCGCAACTAAACAACAACAATTAACCATTTGAGCAATCATTATTCTTGCTTCTCACAAATCTAATGGATATGGTTTACTCCCCATCTTCGATAAGAGCTTTACAACGAAGTATATAAGTGTCATTTTTTATTACATTCCTTAAAATCTTTTATGTGAAATACATAAATATCACTTTCTACTACTTTTTTTGAAAGTTTCCTCTACAAAATACATATGTGTCACTTTCCATCACTCTCCTTCAGAGCTTCTCTAGCGAAGTGTATAAGTGTCACTTTTCATCACTCTTCTCTAGGACTTCCTTGAAAAAACTCATATTCAGTATAATTATTAGAGTTACCTTTCTTAATGTTCTTCTAGAAAAACTTGCAACCGAATACCATTCTCTAATATTTTTTCAAATACACCATCTTTCGTCGAGTCACCACATATACAATTTTAACAAATATATATATATATATATATATATATATATATATATATATATATATATATTTCATCAAATTACCATAATATCAATCCATAACACTGTATTACCTCGCTCTTAAAATATTCTCATAATATTTAAATTATTGAATATTTATTTTTTTTAAGTATACTAAACCGCCGCATACCATTTTCACTATCTTCCAAAATATATTAGAATCTACATAGATACCACCATTTTATATTAATTTTCCCCATAATCATGCAAGTACAAACATTTTAACACATTTATTATTTTAACGTATCTTATAGCAATGGATTTTTAAACAAGCTTCAAGTACTATACTCTCCACTGCACCCACACTAATTTATAAAATTATTCTTAACATAATCTGATTTAAGAACTGTTCCAACAATTTACAATAGCTAAGCTTGACTTTTATATAATATAACCCAAACTGTCAACTTATTTCTCAACTTATTTCTAATAGATAAATTAATTTTTATAATATTTCCATTTCCAATTTACCAATTTGTTTTACACATCTAACCAAAATTACCTATGGTAATTTGTTATTTAAAGTCACCGTACTACCCACCACCAAAATAATTTTACGTTTATGCTGCTTGCAAGGCCCACTTTATTTTTCTACCTTTAATTAGAAGGGATGTCCCAAATCTACTGGGCCTAAGGGCTGGCCCATAAGGTGCCAAGGCCCTAAAACAGCCAAGAGTCCCCTTTCAGAACGCTCTGTTAGGTTACTCATGGCTCTTGGTCAAGCTAGCTCTAAGCTCAGCTCGTCTTCACATAAGTTAAACCTCAGCCCCTACTGGTTCCTTTCAAAGTTCTTTTTTGTATTTTTTCGTTAGAGGTCCACTTTAGTAACCTCGTTCCTTTTTTGTGCCACTGTTCCAGTTCTTAGATCTATTCTTGGAGCTGCTGGTTCTGTTGGTTTAAGAGTCGAAGCCCGATATTAGCTCCTTTCGAGGTAAGAGAAGCTAGGGTTCTGAGTTTTAGTCTATTTTGGTCTGTTTTGGAAGTTACTTTATGTTTGCATATACTGTGCATTGCTGTGAATGTATGGATTGCCTTGTGTTGTTATTTTGGATGTGAAAATGCGACTGTTGTAGGAAGGCAGTGGCGAGATCTGTTGCTCTCACCCAAGCGAGACCGACTCGCCCAGGCGAGACTGATAGAGGCAGACCAGGGTGACACACACAAACTCTCGCTCAGGCGGAGTGTCCTTGTTTTGAGCAAGGCACTATCTCGCTCAGGCGAGAGATGCTCGCCTAAGCGAGAAGGCGTGAAAGCCTTGGGGTGCCGCTGCAATTTAGCCCAGGCGAGGAACCTCACCTTTGGGCGAGGGGTTATCTCGCTCAAGCGAGGGAGGGCTCGCCTAAGTGAGTGTGCAAGAATCTCCCAAGGCCTCTGTCGCGATCTCGCCTAAGCGAGAGCCTGTAGCTTGAGCGAGGGGACTCCTCTCGCCTAAGCAAGGGCTTCTGGCTTAAGCGAGGTCTACTGCAGACCATGTTATTTTCTTCGCCTGGTTGTTTTGAGTTGTTCAATTTATGATATATTCTATTTATTGCATGCGGCATATGAAATGTATGACCAAATCTGTGACTATGAACTGGATTGATGTGATTGTGTGATCTTGGCACGGGAATCGAATGATGTGGTTGATAATCAAAGTGGCATGGTATTGGCATGAGATAAAATTATATATTCATGAGTTGGAAAGAATGAGATAGTATGGATTCAACATGGAATGTGAATGAGGATGGACTATAGAGGTTGGTATGGGGTTTTAAACGCATGAATAATATTGTTTGGTTGCTTAGATATGTTTGGTATAAGGTTAGTACGTAATTCCTTGAACATCCCTAGGTGGGATTTCAGGGTCGTGCTTCAGTGGTCGGGACGTAATTCCATGACCCCTATTAGTGGGAGTTCATGGTAGTGCCCTATCTATATAGTCTGGTAAGGATTCAAGGTAAGGTTGCATCCTGACACTCTAAGGAGTCAGTTAGTCTCACTTAGAGCGAACTGACTCTTGTGGTGAGAGTAGTAGGAGGCCTGAAACTCATTAAGGGCTAACCTTGTGTGTGGGGAAATTGAAATATTGTAACACTTGTAACATTTAGTTCGAGGGTGAGCAACTCAGGGGTGAGCAGAGATATCCACCACAAGTGCGAGCATCCGCTGAATCCGACCAGATTATATGTATCCGGATGAGTCGAGTCATAGTCTAGTGTATTGTTTGAGGAGTCATAGCATGTTTGGATGATATATATTGTTGGACTGTGTAATGGCATGTGACTGCTTGATGAATTGTTTCTACTCTAGCTTACCCTGTTTGTTTGTTTGGCTATCTTGTATGTGGTTCTTCTCCTTTTGCGATGATCATCAATTTATTGATGTGAGCAGATGCGAGAGGTTCTCGCGGTCAACAGGGGAATGGTGACTCTGCTACTTAGCCCGCTTGGGCTAGATCCCGCTTAGTGAATTTTTCTTGTAGGACCACGGCCCATGTATTGGTTGTTCTTTAAATTCCCAATTTTATTACTGTTAAATATTTGTATCTGGTTCGTTTTGGCATAGTTGGGTGTCTTGGATTGTATGGAGTTGTGTTTAAACTCCAAGACTGCATTTATGTATTATCCTGTGTAACGCTTCCTTTAATTTTATTTATTAATTAAATTAGGTGTTACAATATTACCTAGATTTCAACAAGTTCACTTATGATTTTTTTATTTTTACTTTGGTCGAAATCTCGTTTTTTTTTTCAAGTAAAAGAATTTCCATCAACTAATAAGTTTAGAAGAATGACTAATATTATATGTTTTTTGAAATTAAAAAAATAAGGATACATTTGATTTTAGGGAATTCTGGTGTCTTTTCTTTCTTCTATGTTAATTTTCATTTTAGGGAAAATGAGTTTTAAATGATTTGGTGGACTGTGTTGGAAGATGTTGATTGAAAACGATTTGTTTGACTTTTGAGATATAAATATTTCATTAGCCGATTGGTTGTTATATATACATTCATTTTTTTTTTTTTGGTAATAGACTACTTATTTTAAGAGCTGAACTTTAGTAAGTGATACTGTTTCTTTTCTTAAAACAATACACAATGTTTTAACTTATGTAATGTTTTTTCTTTAAATTAAATAGATATAATATGAAAATTAAGTTGTTTCAAGCAATGGCAGAGCTTACTTGGGGTAAGGGTGGTCACCGTCCCCCACAATTTTTATTTCTTTTTATATTACATTATATATATATATATATATATATATATATATTATTTATTTTTAAATTTTTTTATTTTTTTATATTTTATGTAACATATATTGAAAATTTATAAAAGTTAAATTAAGTATTTTTTTTATTTATTTTATAAGCCATAAAATTTAATATTAATAAATAATAAAATATAAAATTAAATATGATGAAGAATAAAAATATTTATTAAAATCTTTTTTATTTTCTTTCTTATTATATTTTTAAGATTTTCACAAATTATACTGATCTTTCATTTATTTTTTTCTCACACTTTCACATGTTTTTTTTTTTTTTTGAAAAAAAAAAGTTAAATACAAATTTCTTATTTTTACTTTCATCTCCATTTCTTCTCTTACATTCACAAAGTAGAAATGTAACTCTCGTATCACTTGATACTGAAATATTTGTTTAATATTTAATATTATTTTTTATCACATGAGCTTTATATTCATTTTTTTTATGAATATGGGAGAAAAAGGATTATACTATTTGTTTATTCATAACCATCTTTTGATTGAGACTTGATTGCCATTGATTATTTCTTTTAGTAACTCTTAATTTTTTATTTTTTAATTAAATTATGATAATATTTTTTAATCTTAAAATTAAAAAAGAAATACGTATATTGATGAAAAATAAAAGAACAAATTTATTTGTTAAAAGTGATAAAAATAAAGCTATGTGTGACAGTGAAAATAATATTAATTCAATATCTTATTTTACGTATCTTGAATCATATACAAATGATCATGTTGTTCAATTAGAGGAATGTATTTTATATTAATTCTTTGAAACATGTTTATATTTATATTGAAAAAAAATAGTTGAAAATTTTAGTTTTGATTCAATTATTGATGAGTTCAAAAATCTGAAAGAACGAAAGACAATCTTTCATATACGAGTGATTTTTCTTTTGTAGGTACAAATATACTAAATTATTTATTCATTTTTATTATATTAGTGACAATAATTAAATATGTAAATTTTAAATTTTAATTATATTATTTTGACTCTCTTAACATTATTAGTCAAGATCCCTACAGTGTAACACTCCATTTAATTAATAAACATAATTAAAGGAAGTGTCACACTAAAATAATATAGCAGCGCAGTCCTAGAGTTTAAACTTATTACAATTATCCAAGGCACACCATGATGCCAAAAAGGAACCAGATATAAAGCTTAATAGAAAAAAATAGGAATTTTAAAGACAAACTAGTACATGGATCATAGCCCTAAAGAAAAGCCCAATAAAATATGAAGTCTAGCCTAGACAGACTATGCAGCGGAATCATCTCTTTCCTGTTGACCACGAGTACCTCTCGCATTTGCTCCCATCAATAAATTGATGATCATCGCAAAGGTAGAGGAACAACATACAAAGCAATCAAACAAGCAAAGGGTAAGCTAGAGCCAAAAGTGGTTTTATCTCACAATCAGATATACTCTCACAGTCCAATATGCATACATCATCCAAGCATGTTATGACCTTCCAATCAATACACTAAGACTTGACTCGACTCATCCGGATCATCCAGAGACATATAATCTAGTCGGATTCAGCGGATGCTTGTACTTGTGGTGGATATCTCTGCTCACCACCGAGCTGCTCACCCCCGAGATAAGTGTTACAATGTTTCAATCCCTCCCACACAAGATTAGCCCTTAATGAGTTTCAGGTCTTCTACTACTCTCACCACAAGAGTCAGTCCGCTCTAAGTAAGACTAACTGACTCCTTAGAGTGTTAGGATGCAACCTTACCTTGAATCCTTGCCAAATTATATAGATGGGGCACCACCATGAACACCCACTAATAAGGGTCATGGAATTACGTCCCGACCACTGAAGCACAACCCTGAAATCTCACCTAGAAATTTTAAGGAATTACGCACTGACTACAGACCAATCAAAATCAAACAATAACGGAATACTCATCATGCATATAATTTCATATCAATCTCTGTAACCAATCCTCATTCATATCACATGTTGAATCCATACCACTCGTTATTCCCCATCCATGAGAATATGGGTTTCATCTGATACCAATACCATGCCTCTTTGATTACCAACCATCTCACTTGTTTCACATGCCAAGACCACACAATCACAACAATTCAATTTATAACCACAGCTTATACCATGCATTTCATTTCACAAGCCTCATACATTATATAGGGTATATCATAAATAAAAAAATCCAATTAACCAAGCAAAGAAAAACAGCGTAACCTGCGGCAGATCTCGCTCAAGCTAGGAGCCCTCGCTCAGGCGAGAGGAGTGCCCTTGCTTAGGCGATAGACCCTCGCTTAGGCGAGATCGCGACAAGGGCATTGGGAGACTTTCGCAGGCTCGCTTAGGCGAGCCCTCCTCGCCTGAGCGAGACAACCCCTCGCCTAATGGTGAGGTTCCTTACCTAGGCTAAAACAGGAGCAACATACCAAGGCTCTCACGCGTTCTCACTTAGGTGAACGTCTCTCGCCTGAGCGAGATAATGCCTCGCTTAAAACAAGAGCTTTCGCCTGAGCGAGAGCTCGAGTGCAGCCCTGACCTGTTTCTGCAAGTCTCGCCTAGGCGAGACAGACTCGCTTGGGCGAGTGTATCAGACAATGCCAACCATCTCATACATCCACAACAGCATACAAGCTTAATAATCACGAAACACAAGCAAGACAACAACAATCACACCAAATAAGAAGGCTCTAGCTTCCCTTACCTGGAAAGGGGTTATACGAGACTTCGACATTGAACCACGGAGCACATCAGCTCTAGAACCAGACTGGCAAACTGGAAATAGCAAGCAAATACGGAAACCCCAACAGTGACCATGAAACTAGACTAGAGAGGAAGATAAGAGTTAAAGAACACTTACGTGAGCAGAATCAAGATCAAGCTAAACGTGAATCTGCGTAAACTTCGGAACCCTAGCAAAAGAAGATGACAGCGACTCTAAGGAAGTGGGTCTATTTTACGAAAGTGAGCAGAAAGGTTAGAGTTATGGCAGATTAGGTTTGGATTTCTCTTTTGGGCCAACCCTTAGGCTCAATAAACTGGGGCAGCCCTTAAAATAAAAGGGGCAGGGAAAAATGGGCCTTACATACAGAATAACTTTTACTTTCAGCTGTGAAAAAATTGATAGGACACTATTTTATTTAAACCAATATCGTATATCTTATAGTTAACAAATTTAGAATGATTTATTTTTGTAATTATGAAAATGAATAAATTTTAGAACAGTTGATAAAATAAATAAGTTGTGTTTAAACTAACAATTTAGTCTCAAAAAGTTGTATGTGGAAATACAATTTTTATTATTTTTCTAAAAGAAACTTAAGTGCGACTTCGAATTCAATTTTTTTTAGCTAAATATTATAACTTTTAAAACATAAGAAATAAATAATAAATTATTTTTGAGTTAAGAGGTTTAGAAAGATTGTGGAATTATATATCTTTTTAAATAATAAGTTATTTTAATTAAACAAAAAAGATTAAAATTGTGTAATAAACTGATAAGAAAAATACTACGCAATATTATATTTATATTGCCAATATAAATGTTCAGGTGAAGAAGATAAATTTTATATAAAATAAAGTATTATTTCACTTCTACCATTAGAAAAATATCTAGTGTTTGTAGTCCAACGGTTAGGATAATTGCCTTCCAAGCAATAGACCCGGGTTCGACTCCCGGCAAACGCATTTAGTTTTGGTAAATTTTATTTTTCAAGATTGATTGTGAATCTGGGAAAAAAAATCTGTAATATGACAGTTGTAAATTTGCAGCGGGCATAACTTGCTCCTCAAAGGACGTGGTTTAATTAAACAGGAGAAGTAGTGTTTTATAAAATAATTTCTGTTTTCTTTATAAAAAAAATTAAAGATAGTTTTAAATCACAACTTTCATTATTTTAATTAAAAACAGCTATATTTGAAAGCTCGTTTTATAAAATGATATTTTCTTTCTTAGATATATAATAAGTAAAAACTTATCCTTCAAATTACAACTTGCCCGCTTTTCATATTTTTTTCTTTATAAAACTCATCCATTTCATAATTATCTAAATACTCATATAAAACTATATACAGTATACTTCAATATAAATCCGAGGATTAGAATAAAATATATAGTCTTTCAAAATATGATTGTTTACATATTACCATGATTATAAATCACAAAAATAAGCAACATTATTAAAATAAATTTTCAACTTAAGAAAATATAGGTATAAAAAAAATATTATGATTTTAATATTATTTAATAACTTACCTAGGGATGGAGGGTCCATGGGAAAACTTATTGCATAAATAATATTATTTAATCTGTAGATAAAATAAAAAAATAAAAAAATTGATTTTATTGTTAACTCTCACTTGATTGACTATATGATTTTAAACAAACCCTCACGAAAAAACACTCCAAAAGGGTTAAGGAATCAAATTCTTTCCACCCTGAAAATGTGTGCTTTTGAAAAACCTTAAATCTAAGTCTTGATTTCTAGGTTTGAATATTTCATTTAAGTTCAATTCCTCCATTTATGAACCCTTTTACGAATAACCACCTACGTCGCCCCTTTATCCACCTCACCAGCATCAAAACCCTAAACTATGCTTTCTTCTCCGACGATGATGAAAGAAATCACTCCCTCTTCGACTCCATCTCTAAATACCCTGCCAATGCGACCATTATTGCCCTTTTCCTCTTCCTCCATTTCCACCATATATATATATATATATATATTGTTTGTTTATAATCTATTTCACAATAATTTCTTTCAATATACCACTTTATTGGCTCTAGTACTCATTCTAAATTTTAGTATAATACTTTCTTATGTGTATGTTATTTAGTTCTATGTAGGTCTAGTCTCTAAGAAAGTCTTCGGTGACTATTTCCATAGAAAAGAAAGTTGAACATGATTAAAACATAATGCAAGAGTAAAGATACATGACAGGATAACAAATTAGTAGATAAGCAAAACCTTATTAAAGACTTTTGTTATTATATGACTTATTCAATGTTAAAGGAATAAAGCTTCATATACTGCTATATTTTAAGGACATTATTGATTAGTGTGATGGGGCAACCTGTAAACAACTAAAGGTTAAGATTGGTTGGTCTGATGTTGCCTCATTACTAAAAGGCATAGTTATAAGACTTCAAATTTTTTTGTAAATATTTGATGCAGTTAGTAACTATAAAATGATAGTAACTATAAAATGAAAGTTCTGTTGTGAAAGTTAACTTGTTGAATTTATGAAAAGGTGACATAAAGTTATGAATACCATGTAAATAAGGTTTTTAAAATATATCCAAAATTCAATTTTACCCATAGACAACAAGTGTGAAAAATTATCCACGAATTATGGTCCATCAATATTACCTACAAAGATAGAGTCATGAAAAATTACCCATATATATATATATATATACATACATATATATGTATATGTATATATGTATATGTATATATATACATATATACATATATACATATACATATATACATATACATATATATATATATATACATATACATATATATATATATATGTATATGTATATGTATATATGTATATATATGTATATGTATATATGTATATATGTATATGTATATATATATATATAACCCATAGAGTATGAACAGTGGAAAATTATTCACGGATGGTTATCCGTATGTATTAACCACAAATTGATATTGAAATTACTTACACTAAGATTATATATAGATCTTGCGTCGCCGACAATACGTGAGTAATTTTTTATTATCCACGAAATTTTTCTATTAGTCACGAATTTTGTCAGGTAAATGTAAATTTTTTGTAGTAGTAAAAAATATTCAACAAGTGAAATATTTGTTAAAACCTTTCAAAATATTGTATCTTAGCAAATATTAACATATAATTGAATAAACTTACGAGTAAACATAAGACAATGAATAAAAATAAGTACATTACAATTCAAACCACACATGTACACATGTCGATGTATGCAAGAATGAAAAGACCTACAAAATGGTTATTTACAAGTGATAGTATATTTAAATTAAGGAGACTACATTATTTTAATAATAAAACGCTAAGGTATAAATAGAAATTTTATAAATGAGTTTCATTACTTTAAAACACTCTAACTCTCTAGAAACCACTTTTCTAGAAATCCTCCGCCTTTTCTCTTCTTATGCTTACTCCTCGCTTGTCTGTTTGAAGATTGGAGACCATTAGAGTGATCCTCTTGGCGAACTCTTCCTTTTTGTCTGATTAGTCTCTCCATGAGTAAGTTGAATTTCTATTCTTTTTCCCCTTGGTCAAATTTGTTTTCTAGTTTGCATGCGATCTCCTTTTGGTTGCATGTGTCGTTTACATATTCTATCTGAGTTTATGTTGATAAATGATCATAATGGTATGTCCTTATCATTTTTGTAATCTTTCTATGTGTAGATAGAGCATCATGTGGAGATAGATGTGTTTTGGTGCTTTTTAGAACTGTTTGAGTTGTCTTACAAGTGAGGGAAACTAATAATACTTGTTTTAAGTTGAGTTGCTTGGTTAATTTTCTAAAGCTATGTTGAACTGTGATTTGAGGTGATATGAGATTGCTTAATCTATTATAGATATGTGTTGATTGTATGTCTTGCCAAATGTAAAAAGAATGATTTATTTGAATTTGTTTATGATTTGGAAAGCCTTTGCTTTGTTCTTAAATTGAGTAATATGACTAGACTTGAGTTAAGATTATGAATTTTTAAGTAATTGTAACTTTGTTAAATGGGGATTAACTCAAAAGGAGTCCAATTACTCAATTAGAACTAAAAAAAGGGTAATTTTGTGTACTTTTACACCACTAGACGCCACTGATAGCATTGGGCGCCCCTTAGACAATGGGTTCTCTATGTTGGTCGTTGTTGGGAGAGGGGTCTACTTGTTGGGTGACACCAACGTTAGAGAGCTCATTAGAGAGCTCACTAACTTGGTGTAGTAGGCCATCCCTTAAGGTCGTCGGACGCCATAAATTCAAATCAAATCTTAGGAGCTCTAGGGGTGCTATCATTGGGTGACCATTGAACTCGCTAGGCATCGGAACTAGCATTAAGAACCATATAGCTAGCGCTCAACGAGATTCTTCCAAGGGTACCTCTGTTATAGATTCATTGGTTGGGATTTATGACATTAGGCAGTAATGAGTCTCATGTTTTCTTGTTTGAATTGTAATGATGAAATTATTGATAAGTATGTACATCTATGATAAAGTATGATGATTGTGATTGATCTTGAATGTGATAATGGTTAATTAGGATGAAGTAAAGTATGAATTGGTTTGAAGAAAGGAATTCCATGGGTGAAATTCCATTTGTTATGTATTTATTTAGTGTATGCATCGATGTATGGATTCAAGCAATGAGATATCTTGACGTTATAATAACCATTCACACTCATGTTTAGTAGAATGATTATGTTGTAAGAGTAGTAAAAGTTCCTAATCTAGGGAGTTTTCCTTGACCTAAGATGAGAAGAGGATTAACCTTATGTGTGGTAAGTTAAAATCCATTGATAATGATTCTGCAAAGTAGTATAAGTCACCACAAGTGCACATCTCTAGTGAATTCGATATTAATGCCTGTATCTGGATAATAGAGTTTATAAGAGTCTTTACATGTTTAGTTTCTCCATGATTATTTGAAGTGTATAACATTGTACTACAATATATTTACTTATTAGATGGATGCATGTTCTTTTTGTAGATTAGTTTACCCTCTCTAGTTCTTGTGTTTCTTGTGTTTGGTTTTCTTATTTTGTAAAGATCACCTTTATTGGTGTGAGCATATGAGGAAACATGTAGTGAGGTGCCTCAGGAAGGTGACATTGTTGATGTTGTCTAGATTGTTTGGGCTAGAATTAATATTTTCTATAGCATATTTTAAGAAACATTGTAGTATATGTTATCAGTTTTATGTCCCTTGAGTTGTATATGTAAAATATCTAATATGCCATTATGGTTATTTTAGATAATTGTAATAGTGCAATGTTATGTTTTGCTCTGCTACGTATTTATTATCAGCTATATAATGTTTTATTTAGTAGTTTTACACTATTAAGTGAGATGTTACAAAGAGCGTCTCCCTCTAACTTCTCACCACATGATATTTTAGTATATATGACTTAGATCATAAGTAAAAAAGAATATTTATTATAACATAAGTGTCAATACTTAATAAAATAATAATTCACATATTATCTCATATATTATCTCATATTATACAAGTCTTATAATTCTCGATAATCATTTTCATAAAACATAATTCACTTAAAAAATCACCAATAAATTAAATGTACCAACTAATATTCACTTTACATTTATAATAAACATTTAAACACATTTCATCAATAGAGAAAAATAAATAAATAATTCATTTTTTTAGTTTAAGCAAAAATTGGTTTGCTTAAACGAAAACTTTCTCATTTTAGTTAAAATAACTAACTTTCAAGTATGAACCTATGTTCTATTTCCCCTTTTCGCTTGAGAAAAAAAATCTTCCCACTTAAGTGAAAGTATCATAAAATCAACTTCATATAATAGAACATATATACTTTCAAAGTTTAACCCAAAAACAATTTAACAAATATAATTCTCAAATACATTCAAAATGATAATTACAATTTAAAATTCACTCAAATATTATTCTTCATTTATTTCAATTCAGTCTTAATCGTTCAACTTGTAATTTAATATAAATGAAACTATACAAAACTAACCATATTTCATCAAAATCGTATTCACAACTTTAACAAATTACATACGTTAACTTGCATAATCTAACCACTAAATCACCTTGTTATCGATAATGTTTAATTCGAACATTCTAAAACAATCTTCTATTAATCAAAACTTAATAACATTTATTTTTCAATATTCAAATAGTTTTTCAAACATATTATCCTTGCATAAAATCCAAAATCTTTTAACCAATTCACCTGTACATCCAAATCATCTAGTCAAAGGATCTATAAAAGAACCATAAATAATTTTTCAATTGTAATCCTTTATTCCAAATAAAGTTTTAATAGAAGTAAAAACTTAATAACAACCCAGAGACCAAGAACAAAATATGAGATCAATACCAAGAACAAAATATCATATCAATTTAAAAAATATAAATAAAGGTAGATCTTATATTAATAGTTACTTTTATGATGTTAAATTATATTTAAAATTTATTTTTTAATATATTATTATAATTATTTAAAATTTATTATTCTTATGAGATTTATTATGTTATTTATTGAAAATAAGTTTAATTATATATTGAAAATAAGTTTAATTACTTTTTTATCTCTATTTTTGTAAAATAATGTCAAGTCAGTCCTTAAATTATTTTAATCTCAATATGATTCTGATTATTGAAAAATCGATATAATTTAATCTTTTTTATTAAGATTGATATTAAGATTATGTTAATTACACTAACAAAATAAATATTTTTTTATTAACAACTTTAATTCTGATAAAAAATATTTTATTTATTTAAAAAATTTAATAAATATGATTAAATTATATTAATATTTTAAAAATCAAAAACAAGTTAAAACTAGAAAAATTGAAAGATTATCTTAACATTTTTAGAAAAAAAAAACCTTGAAAATATACATATCAATAATATTAGCAGTTAAATTAACTTTTAACATATAAATTAATAAATCGATACACAAACTAATTTTATATATGAAATAAACTTAAAAGTTCACTTTTGTAAATAAGTTACGATTCACCTTTTAATAATTTCACATGCATCATGAAATGGATTAATGGAACTATCATATACTATATAATATTTATGATGTTCATGCTGTTGTTGTTGATGTTGACATTTAATACATATATAATGTTGAAGACAGTGTCAACCGCAAAAGTAAATAGATACGTCGACAGAATTAATCATAGATCAGATCCGCAGTCAAAAGTTGACATTTTTGAACAATTTTAAGTAGGTTTGAGATAACCAAAATCTGCGCAGAAGTTTATTAATAGATAAGATTATGACACCTCATTCAATGAGAGTCTGATGAACAAGAACAAAAATTAATGAAAGAAAAATGGCTTTTTAGTAAAGGAAAATGAGAGAGGACAAAAATAAGAAGTTTATTAGTTATTATCTATATATTTTGATCATTCAACATCATCTTTAAATTTTAGGTTAAAATATTTTTTTGTCCCAATTTTCGTCAAGTTTTTTGAAACAAGTCCTAATTTTGGTTTTGTGTTCAAATAGGTCTCAATTTTCGTCAATTTTGTTCAATTGGGTCCTTTTTTGCTAACACCGTTTAAATCATTAACGGCCATGAATAGTGACTGCCACGTGTCACTTCGTGATTTTTTTGAATTTTTTTTATTTTTATTTTTTTTTTTAAAAATTTTTTTTAAAAATTTTTTAAATTTTTTTTTAAATGTACACGTGTCAACCTAGGGGTGTGCCACGTGTCACTTTGTGGTTTTTTTGAATTTTTTTGAATTTTTTTAAACAAATTTTAAAATTTTTAAAAATTTTTTTTTTAAATGTCCACGTGTCAACCCAGTAGTGTGCCACGTGTCAAAGTCAATGTTCTAAATTCAATTTGGTTCCTATATTTGTTATTTTTGTTCAATTAGGTCCAAATTTTTGTTAACATTAACTAATTTGGTCCCTCTCCAAATTAAAACCAAATTTAATTTTTATATTAAAATTCATATTTTTTATTAAATATCTTTATTTAATATATTAAAATTCACATCATTATAACTTTGATATAAAAATTAAATTTGGTCACATCTTCTATAGGGACCAAATTGGTTAATCTTAACAAAAATAACAAATATAGGGACCAAATTGAATATAGAATGTTAACTTTGACACGTGGCACACTACTAGATTGACACGTAGACATTTAAAAAATAATTCAAAAAAATTCAAAAAAAAATTCAAAAAAAATTCAAAAAAAATTCAAAAAAATAAAATAAAAAATTCAAAAAAACCACAAAGTGACACGTGGCACACTCCTGGGTTGACACGTGTATATTTAAAAAAAATTTAAAAAATTTAAAAAAAAAATTCAAAAAAATAAAAATAAAAATAAAAAAAATTCAAAAAAACTACGAAGTGACACGTGGCAGTAACTGTTCATGACCGTTAATGATTTAAACGGTATTAGCAAAAAAGGACCCAATTGAACAAAATTGACGAAAATTGGGACCTATTTGAACACAAAACCAAAATTAGGACTTGTTTCAAAAAACTTGACGAAAATTGGGACAAAAAGGTATTTTAACCTAAATTTTATCATCTAAGTTTTTACTTATTTTAGTATCATATTAAACATAAAATGACTTTCTTTTATAAAGATTAATGATAAATTAAGACTATTTGTATATATGTAGCTAACTTTCTTACACATTTAATATATGATAGAATATGTGAAAATTGAAAATGTATAAGAGAAAATATAGACGGTAAGATTCATTAAATCATGATGTAGATGATAAAATTCATAAATTATGACAGTTAAATGGTAAATTACATAGTTAAATTCAGTTATTTTAATTAATTAATTCATTTTTATTCTTATTTTTTATATCAATTTTCATTTGTTAAATGGTTGTTAAAATGTATCATGATTTAGCACATCCAAAACAATTTAAATATAATTTTCTCTTCTAACTTTCTTAGATAATTTATAAAGATAAAATTGTGAAATAATTTGTAGACTAAAACAAATTACCTGAAATGCGGTAATTAATTATAACGGTATTATTTTAACAAATTTAAGATTGAAATATTGATATCGTCTATAAAAACAAGAAATTTTAAAAAAAAAATCTTGAAAAAAAAATGTACTATCTTTACAATATTATGAAATATTTCTAAAATACTCACAAATAATATCTTTTTATATTACAATTAATTATATAATAATTAATTATTTAATAGTTCCCAAATATAAATAATATCTTATAATAAAATAATTGATTATCTTCATAAATATTCCATGTAACAATATGTTTAATATATCAATATTGGTTTATTTATAATCCAAAAAATCTATAAATATAACGCCTGGTATCTCACTAAATTCACTTTTAATATTTGATTCATATACCCAATATTTACTCAATATCCTTGAGTATAAAAAATCTTTTCCAAATAAATCTTCTTTATGTTTTTCTTTAGAACTCCAAACTTTTTTAACAAAATATAATAACTTAATTTTAAAAATTTTAAAAGCCTCATTATTTATCTCAAAGACACTCAACCAAATTCGGTCATAAAGTGGAAAATTATATTTTCAAAGTTTTCATAAATCTATAGCCCTCCCTTGCCTTCACATATTCGAATAAATCAAAACAACACTTCTGTCATTGTCATTATGATGATTGGGACCAATAATGCTTCTTCTTTATTTCTCCTTTATGAAAAATTGAAGTGTACAAGTTAGGTAAAAGTAAATTAAATAAATAATATATAAAAAATCCCTTATATTTAATATTTTAAAATTTTGATTTGAAGGCGACAATAACACTTTATTCAAAGAATTCAATATTTTTTTATTCTAATCTAGATTTTATAATGTTATTTTGTTTTCAAGTAATATTGAACGATTGATCTATTTGTTTGAACTTCTATCAATTCACTTATTTAATTCGGATAAGGCCAACCATTCTAGCCAAAAGTCCAAGACAACCTTTGAATAAATTATATAATTTAAATATGTCACTTAAGATGATCCTTCCCCCTTTAAACCATCATTTTGGTAATATTTAGATTAGGAAAGGATTTGAGGGAGAATGTCTAAATAGATTTAAGTTAAGGATGCCAACGGGACGGAGACAGGTTTCACTATCCCATACTCATTCTTGTAAAAGAAATTCATCTCCATCTTCATTCCCAAACTCAATGGATATTAAAGTTTTATCTCATCCCTATCCCACAGGGTAACGGGTATAATCTCGTACCCATACTCATACCCGTTTCCTTACTATTTCCATATAAATTTTAATTAATTTTTATAAAATAATAAAAAATTACGGTAAAGGAAACATAATATTATGAAATATTCAATATTAGGAGGATGATTGTTTCTTCGATATCAAATACTTTGAAATAAATTATAATTATTTACATTTTAGATTGGAATACCAAATAAAATTTCATAAGAATTAAAACATTTATTAAATTTGCAAACTGCAAACATTAATGAAACCTAGTTGATAAAATTTAAAAATATTTTTAAAAAAATTTAAAGGAAAAAAAAAATTCAAATTAAAATATATTTTAAATGTATATTTACTTCAATTTTTTAAATTCTAATGAATCTATTTTTTTATACACTAAAAAAATGATAATACATCACTTAATCAAAATGACGCAAATAACAAATAATAAACATAATAAAAAAATTTAACATGGATATTGTATCTTTTGAACTCCAATATATGTTGGATGGTGATAAAAAAATATTCATGGTAATTACATTAATTTTTGATATTGTAGTAAATAAAAGTTATTTATACAATTATAGTGAAAAATTACAGTATGATTGATAATGAGTTAGAAAATAAAAAATAATTAGATAAAATATACTAAAATAGTATTCTACATGATGAAAACAAACAACAAAAAAAAATATTAAAAAATTAACAAATGTATATCTTAGAAACTATTGAAAGAAATCGCACAAAGGAAAATGAATGTATAATTAAGAGTATGATAAGATGAAAAATACCTTAGACATCTAAGAACACTTTTCAAATATCAATATATATACTCAATGGTTGAGAAATAATTGTTTTAGCGAAACAAAAGAGTTCTTCAAATGAAACAAAAATTAATAAAAATAAGTAAAGATTTTTTTTATATTACCTAGTAAATGAAAGATTTATGTTATTAAACATTTAAATTGAGAGTATTAAACATACTCATATGAAAAGAAAATATATAATAAATAAAAATATTAAAAATAATAGAAATATTCAAATATGAGACATAATTTTTTTTTTTAATTGACATACATAATTTTAATATAATTACATAAATGTTATGATAAGATGAAAAATATATTAGAGATGCGAATGAGTTTCATGACAAATGAAATAATTATAAGAAATAAAAAATTTAATATATATATATATATATATATATATATATATATATATATATATATAATATAGAGTTACTTAATTAATTGTGAATATTTTAATAATGGAGATATGACGGGGACATATATTATGGCGGGGATATGTACATCCCCATAACCATCCCCATACCCAATTGAAAAAGTCGGGGATTCCCAATACCCATACTCATACCCAATCAATACGGGGATTTCTCATCAAAACGGGAACGAGTTCGGACAATACCCACAGAGACAGATTTATTTGCCATCTCTAATCTGAGTACATACACAGATAATTATGGGATTGTTTGAAAATTAACAAATTTGAAGGAATGAACGATTAAAAAGAAAGTCTCTAGTTGGTAACGCCTATGTACAAATTTCTTTTATAATAATTTAAAAATAATTTCTTCAATTGTTCAAGTTGCTAATTCAATTATACCAATTTATTAGAAGTCATTGTATAAAGAGCTATTAACATCAATTCAATTTTGAAATTAGGTCAATAGAAAACTTCACCTTGTGGTAGTTTACGTACTTGCTTTGAAAATACATCTTAGAAACTCCTTCATCATTGAAATCTTTCTTGTCTCTCCTTCCTTGTTCGTCTCTAGGTGTGTTAAAATCACATAATACTTGGTTCCCTCTTTCAACCCACTCAACACTTGGTTTGCAGATATCATTTCTAATCCTTCAAGTTTGTGAAAATCACTTTCCTCTTATTGCAATCGATAAAAATATAATTAACGGATATCTAATCTATTTCTAAGATTACCCTTGCGAAGGTAAACAAATCAATTTGACTTTGAATTTGTGTCCATATATCACAAGTGGACATCTAATACAAACTAAATTGGTTGATACTTTCCCTGAAGCAATGGTGGAAACTACAATGGTGGAAACTAGAAGCTCACACTACAACTTGCTTACATGCAAACCCAACTCTTCTACATACATGCATGACACAAAAAGATTGTGTCACTCGAGATTCAAACAATACATTCAAACATCTACAAATTAGGAAGCATACATCTTCTATAAAGTTAACTCTTCGAGTTGTCTCTACTCTTGTTAAAGTAAACACAATTCAACCTTATATTTTTAAAATCTCAGATGAAATAAAGTAAGATTTCAAGAAAATTCATTTTAACATTTCTTGTTACATACCGGCAATATGAAATAAAACTTAAAAAAAAAAAAAAAAAAAAAAAAAAAAAA
>Ga0214544_1007305_pt1 | contig 19521 bp, 8 predicted proteins | sample CNSS3metaG_FD_160074 | JGI IMG/M metagenome (GOLD analysis project Ga0214544, IMG submission 160074) | Root nodule microbial communities from cowpea collected in UCLA plant growth center, Los Angeles, California, USA - CNSS3 | ecosystem: Host-associated > Plants > Roots > Nodule | place: USA... | reverse complement strand
ATTTAAAATAATATATATATATATATATATATATATATATATATATATATATATATATATATATATATATATATATATGTGTGTGTGATGGGATGAAATGTGGTAGTTAAATGGAAAGGAAGAAAAGGAAAAATGGTTGAACATAAAATGTGAGAAAAACACAGAAAAGGAATAAACTATATAGATTCCATTGTTATTCCATAGTTTTGGGGAATGTTATATAGAAAGAAAGAGTTTCGCAAATTTGACTCTATCAGTCTTCAATTGATTTACTTCCTTTTATGAATTATTAGTGTATCTGTATGAACAACTTGCGTGGAAGTGCACAAATTCAATCAAACTTCTTTTCTTTCCAACTTAGTTTTTAGTCAATTATTTGTCGCAAAACATGCTTTATTGCTCCACCACAGAATTATCATCATCAATGTGTTTTCTTAATAATGCAATTTATCATTAAATCACATTTTACGGTCATTAATTATTGAATAAGCAGATAACACAGTTGAATGGTAAAAAGTATCCACAATCCTCATTTTCCATCGCTTCCACGGTTGTTCTTGTGCCACTTCACATGCCTCCATCATATCACTTCGGTAACAATAATTACTGAAACTATTTTTTTTTCTCTAAACTTTAGAAGAAAAAGAAAATGGCATTTTCTATGCATTTTTTAATAAATTTCAACAAATAATAATATATTAAAAAGTAAAAGTATGCTTATGGGAGATTAAGCAAGTGGGGGCACATCTTTTTTTTTCTCTCTTTGCTTGTGGCGGTTTTGAGAATGATGGCACTGAAACACCAGTACCTTATTTGTGGGGGAGAGAAACATGCACCGATTGAATCAAATTATAATTTTCAATACTTTTATAGTTTTTAAGGTAATTACCATAAAAAATTATTAAATTTTTTAAGCAGAATATTTTGAATTGAACAAGAGTCTAAAATTGTGTAGTGTTCTATCAATTAGGTCGAGTAACATTTTTAAAGTATTTAGTAAAATTCATAGCTCACTTAGATTTTGTCATTGAAAGATTATGTTTCATATTTTGATACAATCAGTCAGTTATACAAAATTAATGTTTTATTATGTTTTTAGTCTTTTAGATTAATATATTCTCATTTTTTCTAATGTGTGTATTTAATTTTCTTAACAAAATTAACAAAATTTTGTTAAGTTTATTTAATATTTAGATGTGTTCCTCAACTATCAATGAAGTGAAAATGTGTCAAATAGCATAAACATTCAAATATTATCATAAAATGTATTTGAAACGTAAAAAAAAAATAAATAAAATTTGATTAAAATGATTAAAATCATACATTTTTAAAATTGGAGAACTAAATTAAAAAAATTAAAAATAATACTAATTTTTAATTTTTACTAAAAATAAAAAACAAAAATATATTTAACCCGAAAATTAAAACGAAGAAAAAATAAATTTGTGTGGTTTTGTGGGGCCAGTGGAGCTGAAAAGCAACTTTTGAAACAGTAGAGGATGAGGAGTGGAACAGTTATTTTCCTGGGAAAGTTATGCAAGAAGATGTGTGAAAAGTGAATGTATTGCATTGTCCAACGTGCGAGACCAAAACAACAGGTATATCCAAATTATCCAATACTCTTTTTATTCATCCATTCACCATATATTGCAATCTCCTTTAAATCATGCCCACGCATTAATTTGGACTACACAACACAAATCTCATCATCAACTTTACAAATGTATAAGCATCTTATTAGTGAGTGGGTTGAAGGAAACTCGGTAAACAAAAATTAAAAAAGAAAGCGCACTTTTTTTATACATTTATATGAATTTAAGTATGTTTTAATTGGAAGTGCAGTAGTTAGAAGTATGGTTTGTTTTTAGTGTGTAGTCGAAAAGGGTTTGGAAAGAATTTGAAAAAGAAGATGGTTATGAATTATTGTGGATTTGAAGTTGAAAAAGATGTTTAAAGAATATTTGATCCTTTTTTAAGCACATATGGTTTGAGTAAACATAGCACGTGAAGAGCACTATAAGAAAGGCGAAAGAAAGCGACACTGAGATACAAGTTGGCAAGTTGATACTAAAGAAAGGAGGAATAGAAGCTACAAACACTAACTTTAGAGGACTCAAATGCTTCAATGCTTAAATGCTTTCTGTGTCTCAACATTTTTTTCCTATATTTTCAACCAATTTCCCTTTTTTTCTTTTCTTTTCATTTTTCTACTTAATTATTGCCTCTTCTTCTCTCTCACCAAAAAAGTAGTGGCCACAATCACAACCAAAGGCCCTCCTAAACCCAATCAAATCAGAGTATTTTTTTAGGGCCAAAAATATAAAATCAACTCCAATCATATTTCCTTCCTGTTTGTAGATGCTCCTATTACAATTCTCCAAAAGCTTTTCTCTCTTTTATTTTAAACATATTTTTCATAATAGTAACAAAAGAAAAATATGATCACACATAATACCATTATTATACACTGTCTTAATTATTCAACGTTTGAGAAAATTCTATTTTAGAAATTTCATATCAATTATAAATAAGATGAATTAATGGTACATAAATTATTACAAACCTTTGTGAATTTTGTTAAATTTAATTCGGTCTTAAAGTGATGTCAGAGTGTTTGAATTCTATCTTAGCAATATTTATTGTTTGTTAGAATTATTGTATCATCTCATTATTGAACCGTTTTGAGACCTTGGCTTGAGGGGTGTTAGAAATTTACATTAATTAAAAATAAGATAAATTTATAATATATAAATAAGTATAAACTCTAATTTACAAGTTGATTTTGTAAGATTGAATAATGAGTTGTTTCAAGTGCTTCAAAATATATATTTTGACGTGATAGAATATGTTATAAATCTTACATAAAAACACAAGTTAAATTTATAATATATAAATTAACGTAAATCTTGACATATAATATAGTTTTGTAAAAGTAAGATATACTTTATATCCATTTGTTAAACGATAATAAGAAAGATAAGTCGTAAAATTTGAATTAGCCTTCAATTTTTTAATAGTAAAATATAAAAGAAATAAATTGATGTTAAATAATTTTTATTATTAGTTATATGCGATAGGCCATAAATGTTTAGAAGTAAAGTATATGATGTAAGGGGGGGCCTTATGTCGGGAGTTAAGACTTATGAGGATGAATGAAGAGAGATTGTACGCAACTATGGGCCATCTATTATTTATGCTAATTTTTGTTGTTGTTAACCTACCACAACTTCAATTCATATCTCCCAAATCAATTTACCTCTTATCAAATTTAATTCAATTCGATAACAAAATGATTAATTCATTTTATAATACTAAATACATTTTTATTTTATTCAAATTTTTAATGTCAAATCTCTCACCAACAATCTCAAGTAGGAACTGCTTGTTTCATTCTAAATAGCGTGCTTTCATTTTTTGACCACAAAATTTGCATCTCCTTTATAATATTATTATTATTTAATAAAGAATAGAGAACAAAATAAGTTTCGTAATATATAATGAAAGCACAGTTATTAGGTTGGTTTGCAGCATTACTGTTTATATTTTCCATTTGTTTCTTCAGAAATCAAGCGTGTCAGATGCTCTCTCTTTCTTCGTTCTTTACAAATCTGGACTTGCAGGCACAAGCATTGAGAAAAGAATGTAATAAATAAAACTAAAACTAAAGTAAAAATAAGTGAAAATAGAGATAAAATATTGTAAAAGTTGTCTAATTCAATTGATTGGATAAAATAATAATATAAATTCACAAAATAAGTTATAATAATAAAATATATATATCCTAAACTGGTAGCATTATTTCTTCTAATACCTTCCTACTTCTGAAACAAGTGGGGAAAAAAGAAGAGACGTGGGGAAGAGTTTGAAATTTGTAACGAGTTTAGGTTTTAGGGTTCATTTGTTCTCAAGTAGCTGAAGAAAAACGCTAAACAAGCAACGGGAGACTTTTCTTTATTTTCTTCCCTCCATTTTACAAACTCACAGGTTTTTATTCATTAATAAATAATTGCATGATACTAAAACTGTCAATTTATTTCTTTTTAACCCAGCATACTAAGTTTTTTTTTTTACCTTTTATTCTTCTTTCATTTTTTACACTCTCTATTTCGTTCCTTCCCCAATAAACATATTATAAAAGTTTGGGGTTGTGAATATTTAGATTTTTTTTTTGGATAATAATTTGTACATGATAAAAGATGATTTACTATTAAATAAAGAAATGATTAAGATAAAAATTAAAACTTGGATTAAGATAAAGAATATGATGCACATATTTTTGCATGATAATAAAAACAATAAATCTAATTAAAAAATTAATATAACTATTATTAAAAAACAATCATCAGAACATAAATAGTAAACTCTTGATAAAATATATAAAAAAAAGTTTATAAGTGTGATAAAATTTCTATTAATTATTAGAATTCCAGATGATGTAAGGCCCCATTCTATTCCTGCCCTAAAAGTTAGTGGGCTGCCATACAGTATTGGGCCTAAAGGCCGACCCATAGGATAAAAACCTGTTTCAGTTGCCTTAACACACACACTTTCTTCATTCTCAGATTCGCAGCCACCTCCTTCCCTGTTTCCGCACTAGAGCTCTGCTAGGGTTTCGACGTTCTTCTGATTCACGTTCCATCTTGGTTTTGTTCTGCTCACGTAAGTACTCTTTCACCTTATCGCCTCTGTCTAGTGTAGTTTCGTAGTCACAGTGGGAAACTCTATAATGACTCGTTTAGCTTGCTGTTCCAGTTTGCGAGTTGGGTTCTAGAGCTGTTGTGCTCCCTATTTCAGTGTAGAAGTCCCGTGCAAACCCATTTCCAGGTAAGGGAAGCTAGAACCATTCGGTTTGTTTGGCACGAGTTTGCTATTTTATGCGGTTGGTGATCTCTTTATGTTTGCCTGTTGATATGGATGTATGATACGGTTGGATTGTTGCTTGTGGTACGTATTTGCGTCTGTTGCAGGTGAAAACAGTGGCGGGCACTGATAAACTCGCCCAAGCGAGCTAGTCTCGCCTAGGCGAGATTAACAGAGGCTCGCCTAAGCCTTTTTCTCCACGAATGGTCGCCCAGGCGACCCGCTGTGACTTTTGAGCGAGCAGGCAACTCGCTCAGGCGAGAGGGATCTCGCTTAAGCGAGATCCCGCGTTGCTCATGCTCTTGTTCTTGTGCCCTCGCCTAGGCGGAGGGGGGGCTCGCCTGAGCGAGACCCCTCAGCCTGAGCGAGGTGCTGAGCGAGACAGTGCTGTGATTAAATGTCCGTTTGTTCCTGAATGATCTGTTTTGGTTGAGTATGATTGTATGATGAATGACATGTATATAATGGAGCATGAGGTATGTTTGGCATGTTTCATGAATTGCGTATGATGGGTCGGGTATGTTATTGGCATGTGGAATGAATGAGTGGTTTGGACCTAACGGAACACGTGATTAGTATGAGATGAGGCCCTAGATTCATGGGGTGGTGATGATCAGAGGTATGGATTCGAAATATGATGCGTATGAGGAATTGATCTCAGGGGTTGGTTTGGAAATGTAAATATGATTTTATGTTCATTTATTGCTGAGCTATGAATGTTGGTCCGTGTCAGCGTATAAATTCCTTGGGGTCTCTAGGTGAGACCTCTGGGGTCGCGCTTCAGTGGTCGGGACGTAATTCCATGGCCCCTATTAGTGGGTGTCCATGGTGGTGCCCCATCTGTATAACTAGGTAAGGATTCAAGGTAAGGACTGCATCCTGACACTCTAAGGGGCCAATTAGTCTCACTTAGAGCGGACTGACCCCTGTGGTGAGAGTAGCAGGAGGCTTGAAATTCATTAAGGGCTAACCTTGTGGTGAGGGAAATTTGTTTCATCGTAACACTTGTAACACATAGCTCGGAGATGAGCAGCTCAGGGTCGAGCAGAGATATCCACCACAAGTGCAAGCATCCGCTGAATTCGACCAAGTTATACGTATCCGGATGAGTCGAGTCGTAGTGTATTGAAGGGAGAGTCATAACATGTTTGGTTGTTATATGGATATGAGATGATGAATATATATATTTGACTGTATGATGAATATGTGTTGGCTCTAGCTTACCCGTTTTATTGCATGGTTGTGTTGTATGTGGTTGTTCTTCCTTGCGATGATCATCAACTTGGTTGATGGGAGCAGATGGGCGCGGTTCTCGTGGTCAGCAAGGGAATGGCGATTCCGCTATTTAGTCATCGGGGTTGTATCTTATACTTCTTTCCGTCATGTTTCTTCAGGGCTATGGCCCCTGTATTGTGGTTATTTAGTTCATAAACTTTTAGTTAAATAGTTATTCTGCTTTTGTTGGCATCATGGTGTGTCTAGTTTTGTAGGGGTGATGTTGGGAACCCCAGGACTGCGTTGTTATACTATCTTATGTGTGGCGTTTTCTTAAATTGCGTTTATAAATTAAATGGGACGTTACAAATGACAAATTCCATCTTTTATTAAAAAAATACTAACATAATTATTTTAATTTAAATATGTTATTATTTAAAGAATAAAAGAAGAAAGAAAATATATAAAAATATAGATAAAACAAACAATTAAAATAGTATTATTAAAAGCAAATTACAATAAATATATTTAACTTTTTATTATTTTCGCTCATCACTCTGTCCAAATAATTTTTATTTTCATTCTTTTACTTTTCATCTCTTTACTTCTTCTTTTTTATCTCTAAACTCTATTCAAATAAAGCAGAATGGATTAAGTGTGATGGGAGATGAGAAGGCATAAATTTTCTATAAATGTGGGCGTTGATTTGATCGTGATGATTGATTTGAGGTGGTTATGGCTTCATGCTGATCTTCCATTATTTTTCTATTTCTATATTGGACTGTATAAATATCAGGAAAGGAAACTGACAGTGACAGGAAGGTAGTAGGGAAAATAATTGGAGATACTCCAGTAAAAATTGAAGCATATTTATAACAATTATAACATTTTTTCTGCTTTGCATATCAGGTCTTATTTTGTCCATTGAAAATGTTCCAATTGTTTAACACGATACTATCTGCACAGCTGCAGTAAAAGGGGTTTTCTACTATATCATTCATAACTCATTTATAGAGTATTTGCATGTGTTGGGAAAATAAAAATCATAGTTTAAGCAAAAGAAACAAGAAAAACTTTTCCACTGAAAATCCAGAAAATGCCATCAGTCTCTTGTTTCATCGGGCATGGAACTCCTCCAGAAAAACTCATATAAACTTGATTTGGATTACCAAATTATCAGCCTGTGTTAACATGTAGACATCATGAATTCAACACATGCACCTTAGTTTTTCATTATATAATTTCCTATTTTAGAGGAAACAAATCCTCTATTTTGGACGAATAAAACCCTCGTGCATATAAAGTAAAGTTGGTACATTCAGATGCTGAAATAAACTTTACAATGCACACCCATGAAAGAATCTAACTTAATATTTTGAATTACTCAATAAAAGCAATTATAAAGCCAGACTAATTTTAAAGTAGTTTCACTTAAGCAATGATAGGACATTAGTTAACGAATTAAAAAATGAAGTCTGAGTTTAGACCCTAATGCAACCTAGAACGAATGCATGATGGTGAGAAGACAGTAAACAAACCAATCCATATCAGATAGAGGAAAGACGTTAACAATCAAAAGCCTGTTAGGCCACAAAGCTAACTAATGCTTCTTCTCAACGCATGACACAGAACTGAGTAACCTACTTTCAGGCTCATGTTCTTGATATTATGCACATGCCCCCATGAGTTTGCAGGGGAGAAGCATATTCTGAGGTAGATAAAAGTTAACTTAATAAGAAAAAGAATGAGAACATAATCAGGGTCTCCAATGAATGATCAAGTGTAGATGATAATATGCCTAGTGGTTAAGTTACATCTAGTGATCTCCAAATGCTTAACAAAAGAAGAAACAACAAAATTAACCTAAATGATTCAGTCATGTAGTCAGCCATATTATTCTCTCCCTACATATTCCCTCTAAAGGAAGAACCCAGATTAAAAATGTACTCCTTTATACTGAATAACATATGGGTAAAGCATAAACAGTCAATCCCAAGGAAAATCATTTTACCTGAAAACAAGTCCAAAGAACGATGAATCAATCTAGTATAATTTTTCTTGGGCCTTTAGTGTGGCTCCTTTGTCCCCCAAAAGAGGCAGCTAAAGATATATCCACCAGCATGCCATTAAATCAAATGAGGAACTACTTTACATAAGAACAGTAAAATATGCTGCAGAAGTAAAATATATTTATAGCAAATCACATGGTAATAACCATAAGATCGTACTTCAAAACACCTTACATAGAAAAGATGAAATTAGCTATGAACTTTGAGATGTAAACCACTATATTACAAAAGAAGATGACATACACAACAAATATTGTCTGTAATCCTACTTCCTTTTGAGCTACAGATCAGTCTTCCATCTTACAGCTCCTGTCCAACTGCCCAATTGAGTTGTCTGATCTTCAATATGTATTGCCTAATGTAAAACTTGTCAAAGTAAAAGGATTGCAACCATTACGGTTGTCAACAAAAGAGAAACAAAGAAATGAGAAATGAACACTACAGATAGCCAAAAAGAGCTCTTACAACCTGATTGTACATCACATGCCAAAGAACAAGCCTAGGACCTCTTCAGTTAGAAAGAAGCAAACCCAATTAAACTTGTAACAAGAATTCAGAAGACTAGTGGTCTCTCCACCTGGGACTTGATATGGGAAAAAAGCCTGAAGGTGATAACGGAAACACAAGGCCAGGAGAAGGAGGAGGTTGTGGGCCAGGACCTAAAATCCCTGATTGCCCCGTGGACGAGAACGGAAAATTTGGTGTAAGCGGAGATGGGAACTGAATGCCAGGTGACAAAAGTGGATAAGGTGAGCGAGGAGATAGCAAATTCATGTAACCAGTTGGAGAAGGCAGGAGGAATTGAGAGGTTGGAGAAAGTAAAGGGGGAGGAGGACCATTTGCTTGTGGTGAAGGAAGAAGAGTAGGCATGGGAGTGTTAGTAGCATTCATGGGTGGAATAGGACCATTAAATCTCGGGGAAGGGAAGGTGGGCATGGGAGGATTAGGAAACACAGCAGACGAGGGAGGGGGATAAGGCTGCACATTGCCGGGTACTTGAGGTTGAGGGTACGGATGTGGTTGAGGCTGAACTTGGTTACCCCTTGAATTTGGATCCATTATTGAATTCTGAAGGTAACGCATGTAAGCAGATATGGGTGACTCGGTCGTATTAGACCATATATCCCCAGGACTAGGCAATGGTTGTCCATACTGAGCAGGTCTTGGCATGACATTATTGTGAGGAACTGGATGAGGGGGGGCGGCAGCAGGCACCGGCATTGGCGGCGGCATGCGAGGCCGATTGATTGGCGTTAACGGGGGAGGTCTAATTTTCTGCAGTCGCATGCTCTGTGGCTTCGGTGGATTGTGTGGAGGTCTAGGTGGATGATCCTGGGAGGGTGATCCAGTAAGCTGCTGAACAATATCCCGAAATTCGTTCTTGCTAATGTTGTAAACCTGAGGCTGAGGCTGTTGTCTAGCAGCGTTGTTACCAAAATTGGGCTGATGTAAAGGGCTCTTCCTTATATTTTTCCCCATCTTGTTAACACCCAGACTATCATTATGCCTGTTTTTGGAGTTGTCCATTTCCAAATCAAACCTTACTACACTGAGAAATCACCACTTGTTTTCCCCTTCAAGCAAACCAAACCAACGACACCCGCAACTTCAAAATCCAAACCTAAAGAACCCGGAGAATTTCGACAATTCTAATACACTACTTGAACAAAACCAAGCATGAGCTGTAATCTAAGCATCCTGAACTCCCAATCGACACCCAAGATTCCCAATTTCTTTCATTCCAAATAAAAACCAATCTCACCATCAGCATCAAAGTTAACCCTAGAGCCGAAGTAAGAAGCAGAAAACATACCCTTTTCGGAGCTTCGTCCGAAATTTGAAGGATTGGAAGAGCAGCTTCGGAAAATTCACGGGATCAGATCGAAACTGGGAGCAGAGAATAAAAGGAAAATGGGTTAACGGAAAAGATAATACCCGAAAAGGGTTGCTGAGTAAAAATACGAAGCTTTAGAGGGAGCAAGACTAATTCTTGGAGATGAATGTTAAGTGTGAAAAAGAGGAAATAGAAGAAGAAGCAGAGAAAACCCTAAGGATGGCGAATAGAAGGAGTTGGGTGAGAGGTCAATGGGGGAATGAATGAATGGATGGCAAGGGTATTTTAGGTATATCATATAAATTGCAATTTCGTGCTGATGTGACTTCCTCGATCCACATAACACAAGCCTGTACAGACACATACAGAGCAACTGCATTTAAATATAATAAAGTTAACATAAAAGGTAAATATATATATAATGTAATTACATTATATATATAATACATGTTAATGTATTTTTTCTTTGTCTTATTAGATTTAAAGGTTGATAATGAGTTTAGAAGATTAATCTTTTGACAGAGGTCATAAAAGTAACTAAAGTCTCTATTTTTATATGAATAAATACATAAGGATTTTAGGTAACTTTTTTAGTGATTAGAATAAATATAGGTATAGTTAAATATGTACTTTTTCCCTTGTTAAAAATCAAATAGAGTGTTGGACACCCGAGAATACACTATATTAGTGCATATTTGTTACTCTTGAAAAAAAAAGGTTAATTGACAGTTATAACACAACTTTTCTTTTGTTTTAACTCAAGAGTTCAGCATTCTAAGTTTTATGATTTAACTATAGCTTGATTTATTGAACTTTTATACAGGATAATTAATATTACATGTAATAATTTTAACATTAATAATTGTTTTAATGAAAATTAAATTTGTGACCTTAACTTATTGGATCGAATATTTATCATTAAGTCAAAATCTATAGTTAATAATTAACATATGACTTTTTATACTTCAAAACATAAATTTCTATGAGATAGTTAGGTAGTATAGGTACTTAATAATATAGTTTTTAATAGAGATCTTGTGTTCACTTATAAGAGATGACTTGTATAGTTCAACACATCAAGTCAACTAAAATCATCCTCTTTGGGTTTTATATATATATAATAATTTCAATCTTTCCTAATAAAAATAAGAATAATAATTTTGGTGATGAAAATTTATTACAATAATATTTTAAGAAAAAAGTAAATGCAGTTCCTTTACATAAATAAATACTAACCATGTCATAATATATGATTTTATGTGAGTAAAATAACATCATCATTGATTAAAAAATAATATTCCATAACTAAATTATTGAAATAAAATTAAATGATGATAGCAGTGGAAGAAAAAACATGTAATAAAAAAATATCCTAAAACCTAATATCGATGAGAGAGAAATGGTGAATATAAAATTATAAACTTTTAAATTTTAATATTATAAAACTACAAATTACTATTTATAAAATTTAAAAATAATAAAATTATATGTGGCGACAAATTAACAAGTAACATAAGAAAATAACCATCCAGTCATTTAACACATCACTAAGAATAAAAAATGCAAAAGAATGTTAAAAGTGATAGAAAATTAAAGTTATGGAAGACTCGAAATTTATTAGAAATACAAATAAAAGTCTTCAAATTTATCAGGTGACTTCCAGCATAATTAAACTAGGGTTAAATATGTTTTTGTCCCTCAAGTTTGAGCGAAAATTGGGTTTAGTCCTCATCAAAACTTTTGATCAATTTAGTCCTTCATCTTCTAAAATGCGTGAATTTAGTTCTTTTAACCAAATTTTATTAAGTTTATCTGACATTTCAAGCGCATTTCATGATAGTATTTAAATTATTTATACTGTTTAACACATTTTTGCTTCAATGTTAACTTAAATACTATCATGAAATGCGCTTGAAACGTTAGATAAACTTAACAAAATTTGGTTAAAAGGACTAAATTCACGCATTTTGAAAGATGAAGGACTAAATTGGTCAAAAGTTTTGATGAGGGACTAATTCCAAATTTCGCTGAAACTTGAGGGACCAAAAACATATTTAACCCATTAAACTATTACGTATAATTCTAGATTAGTATAGTATTATCATCAACATTGATTAAAAATATATATTTAATAATCAAATTATTGAAATAAAATTAGAAAATGATAATAATAGTGGAAGAAAAAACATGTAATAGAAAAATATTGTTGAAATTTATAATGGAAATAACAAAGAAATGATGAATATAAAATACCCCACCAAGTGAAAGTTTGAATAATTGATTATGAATATCATTAATATCTCTATAAGTAGTGAATCTTTTTTCATTCAGCTTGTTTCCTATAATATTTCACTCCTTCGAGTTTAAGTTATTTATGCTATCTAAATTGACATTAATGTTATTATTGGCTTCATTAACTATAATGTTAAACAATAAATTTGTTCTCTTCTTTAATGAATGATCTCTTCGAACGATTTCTCAGTTATGATTACTGCCAAGTCTTTTGGTCTATTTATAAGAAACATATAACAATTTCTTGCAAAAAGATAAAACTTAAAAAGATCTTAAAAATAAAATCACAGTTTAAATATTTTCTATTAATATTTAGATAATCAATAAAGATAGAAAAATACTTTCTAAATATTTAGATAATAAACAACGGTTAATATAATAAAAAATATATTAAGATGATAAGTCTAGATACTAATTTTTAAAATAAATAAATATTTGAATTTTAACTTTTTTTTATGTGAATTTTCTTAAAAACAATTTTAGCTATTAAAATTGACTTATAGATATATTATTTATCTCAATATTCCAAAAACATTAAATTCAATTAAATTTAAATTATATACATTTTATCTTATTTTAAATTTTCAAATCCCACATTCTATATCTTATTTTAAATTCTACATCCCACATTCTTATAAACAGGTACAAAAATATTTTGTAGTATTTATTTTATTTTAAACTACTTATATAAAAAAATTACTGCAATTATTATTCTCTAACATATATAAAATTTTGAACATAAAAATAATTACGATATATCTATAATTCTCTATAGTGGTAGAAAATCACTAAAACCATGTGTTATAAAATAAGACTTTAATTAATATAGTTTTACTTTTTTTTTTATTAATTAGTGTCTCATTTGAACTGAGAGGTTGGATTAAAAATTATTGTTTCTTGCATTTTGTTTTTATGAAATTATGAAAATTTTTAAATTTACGGAGAGAAAAGATGTCAAAATCCCAAGAAATATGAAACCGCTATTTATAAATAAAATATTTTAGTTTTACAAAATATACTTAGTTAAAAATAGCTACTATTTAGTATTATTATATATTAAATCATGCGTGACAGAAAATATATTACTTTTAATTATTACATTTAACTTATATATTTTTATTTTAATTATATTAGCCATTCAAAAATAATTATTGAGAAAACTGAAATTTTATATATGTTTTGTTGGATATAGAATGAGCAACGAACTTGTGAATTAGATAATTATTAGCTGTGATTGTTTTTTTTAATGTGATTTTTGAAACCTTTGGAACTTGTGTAAAACATGAGATGTATCATTAGTATGGTTAACATGGGTATTTTGTAGGTTTGTATTATTTGCACATCAATTTTGTTTGTTAATCAATTCCACTCTACTTGTAATTTGTTACCTAAAAATCGTGTTATCTGCAAGAAATTGGTTTTGACAACCAATTTGAGTTTGTTGGTAATTGATTATTAGTCGGAGAGTTGAGTTTTTCTATTTTTAATACTCTACAGATCTTATTTTAAAAATAAAATTTTCTTTGGTATCTTGAAAGGTTTATGGTTGCATTAATTTGTGAAATAATAGCCTCTACTTTTAAAGACTTATTATTGTTGTAAATTAATTGTGAAATAAAGTTGTTCCGAAGTTGACCAGGGCTTCAATGAAAAGTTTTGTAGGTAACATTGTGTAATTCATTTATGGGTTTTTCTATAGACAAAAATGTCAACAATCCTTTCAGTGTGGAAATATTGTTGTTTGATGGTAAGTAAAATCATTATATTTGAAAAATTAGTATTGTATCTATGAATTTTTGTTAAATACTTTTTTTCTGTACTTTCTACCTGACAGTATGAAAAATATTCATATATGTGTGAGGATACTTTTAATTCCAAAGTTTTTAGAGCTTGCTCGAAAAATGATATATTAAACATGCTATATTCTTTAAAGGAAAACTTTCTGTTTTGGTAGTTTTTTATTCGTCATAATAACAATGATAAATTTTACAAAGTATATGTTTATAAAAAAATGAAAAAAGAATTGGGGTGAGAGAGGCTCGAACTCTCGACCTCAGGATCACTCAGAATCTATGAGACCTACGCGCTAGCCAACTGCGCCACCACCCCGTTTTGTTACTTGGAAAGAATCTTTATACTAATTAATTTATTAATTTGAACAGTGATTTCTGTTCCGAAAACTCTGTAACCTGAACAAGACCAACTTTGTGTGTTCAGTCATCTTTTCTTCTGTCTTTGACGAACCTAACTACTCATTCATCACTGTTTCCAACACTTATTCTTCTGCTGTCGTTTCGGCGGTTTCTTTATCTGTGGATTGGTGTGGATCTTTACCCACCAAGGTAATTAACACAACTTTTTTCTCTTCTGCATTTTCTTCCACCTTTCAGCCACTCTTTAAATACACATCTATAGCCATTTCACCTAGGAATCTCAAAGATCAAAGCTTCTATGTTTCAGAGCCACCTGTGCCAAACCTGTGTTTGTGTGTTTTAAAATCTATTCTATAATCAAATTCGAGGATGACACCCATGTCACTTTAACCCCTCTGGATGACTAAATTTAGAGGGTTCAATTGCAATCTATTTAGCTGAATGACCCCATGACTGCAACGCTGTTGTCACTAATTAAAGTTCCTATTTTTCTTTAGTGGTTTATTACCGGTGCCACATTATACTGTTACTGGGGTAATTTATAGTTCACATAATTTGACTCAGATTCTTTGTTTTTTTTTTCTCTGTGATCTGGGTTTCTGTGACAGTTTACTTGTTGATTACTGAAATTGCAGGGAATGCATTCTGTGTTTTTTTTTTCATAAAAAAAAACTGACTTGCAGGAGCTGCATCTCAATTTGCACTGCGTCTTGGGAATTGTACTGTCCAAATCTCATTGGAAAGTTTTGGTCTGTACTTTAGTTAACTCTCACTGTCCCTCCATATAAGAACTTGTAAACCTCCTTTGAAGGTTTTATTTAATTGTGGTGGTTGTCATAGTCGTTATATTGTAATCCCTGACATGCAGAAATTTGCGCACAAATGCAGCGGATGTGGCTGCAATTACAGTCATAAACGGTTAATTTGAAACCTTGCCTCCTTTATAACTGGAAAAGGGGGAAATCTTAAAATTGGTCGACGGTATGTTTGCAGGTGGTCGTATTTACTTGTTCAAGTGTGCCTTGTTTTTTGGTTTTTTTATTTTCCTGTTCAGAAGGGAATACAAAATGGCAGCTACTTGCACATATGTGATAAAGTATTTGGATGGATTTATATTCAAATGCTTGTTTATTTGTTTTTTTTTTTTTTTTTTTTTTGTTGTTTTTTTTTTTTTTTGTTTTTTTTTTTGTTTTTTTTTTTTTTGTATATTTATGTCGAATGAAAACCTCTATGGGTAAGATGAGTGGTTGATGAGATATGAAGATCTCATGTCAGTTGAGTGTATGACCAATGTTGTCCTTGAGCTGTTATTTGTGGCTGAATTAGGTCTATTCCTTTCTCATCTAATACAATCTTTTGAAAGTATTTCAATTTTGCCATAGTTAACAAATGTTTGGTTAAGAAGAAATATTGTGGAGGGAGAGGAAATGAGGGAAGAGTGACAAGCAGCAAAATTGGAGCTGTTTGGTAGCGTGAAAAGGGCAATGAAATACTAACAAGCAGTGGATCCCGCAGTTTTGAAGTTCCATGATTTGCATGCAATCTTTGGTGTAATTCTCATTCGACAAAACTGGCACTGCACGAGTTGCTACTGGAGCTCAGCGGCACTGCTGGTGGTCGTCATCTTTGTGGAGTCAATTTTCAATGTTTTTGGTTGAAGGCATAATCCATTATGGTGCCACCTCATCAATTATACGTTCAACAAAAATTGGTTATGAAATAGTTGTTGGGTTTCTTGAGAGAAGATCACCGGAGAGATACAACAATGAGACATTAGTCCAATCCATACATAAAGGATTGACACCATCTTTAAACCAAAACCTTAAGACAATGGGTTTTCATCCTTATATGGTGTTAAACTTTCTTATTTTTACTCAACTTGAGACTTAGACGTACACTTAGATTTCCAACCGTACTATACCAATAGATTCCTACCATAATGTTAGCTACATGTTGGATCTTGGTTAAGTTTGATTTGTTTCATTTTCTTTTTTATTTTACCTGTCAATAAGTTTCAATTCTTTAAATCATGCATTTCATTCGATTCTGATTTTTCATTCCTTGTAAATTAAATGACACTAAGAAACATTAGGTCTATCCTTTCTACAACTTTAATTGGTAATTTCACTTATCTACAAAGTCAGTGGACTCAGGATGCATACTTGTTAAGAGCCTAAGTGATTGTTATGAAATTGCAGTTCCAGATTCTGATATTAATCTTCCATCAGATACACATACGATCAGACGAGAGGTGGTCAAAGGCAGAAGCACCCTTAAGGCACTGGAGGGGTTTTAAAACCTTGAAGCAAGGCGTGTTAGAAAGTACATGCCATACCAAAGAAAGGCATATTAACATTAGAAAAAGAAAACAGAAAAATATCTTACTGTTTCAGTATTCAGCATTGGTTTTCATAAAAGGTAATTACCAAGCATAAAATTCGTTGTAAAAATAGTTCTTTTACAAACGGTGTAAGTTCTAAGTTAGAAAGTCAGGTGGCTAGTTCTAAGTTCTTTTAATATTCTGGTTATTTGCACCTTTTAGCATCACAATTAGCCAGTTAGAGATGCTTCCAAAGTTATTTCTTGCATGAACTAGAAAGGCTGTGACTCTTTTGGTGCTGTGTGCCTTTTCATGCCTTTAACTACCCTTTTATGGTGTTAGGAAAGTTACATAAAAAAGAGGGATGAAAGACATTAAAGAGGACAGAACCATGAGTTTAGGCAGGATAGTTTGTGCATTTGTTTTCTAATTTTATGCTTGTTTACTTAGTTTTGTTTTTGTTTTATTCCATGTCTCAAATAAACAAATCTGTTATTGACATTTCTCTGGCATTTATAACTTGGCACATTTATTTAAAATTTCACCATATCCATTTTTCTTGAGGTTATTGATGATGCTCTGCCAGGAAAGAGGCCTTTCAGTGAAGTACAGAAACAGACTAAAAGGCTTGCTCACTCTAACAAAAGTATCACATGCATGCATCACAAGAAGAGTGATTTTCTAGATTCCTTTCTAACCTGAAATGAATACTGCAGATGCTAGTCCTAATCTGAAAATGGAAAACGATCAGAGAGCTGGTGGTACACAAGATAGTTCAATAATGAAATCTGTTGATCAAAGAGTGCGCTCTAAGGGGCGCAATGACATAATGACTCGCCGGCTGAAGAATCGAGAGAGGCAACGAAGGTACAGGGCACGGAAGCGGCTAGAAGCTGAAACAAAGAAGTCATTTGTTGTCGAAGAGACACCAACTGTGAAAGTTGAACAACCACCAAATGGGAACCACAACAACAACTTCATGACCCGAATATATTGCAAACGAGATTGGAAGAAGGATGCTAGACGTGCCCATGTGTTAAAACATCAACAAATGAATACCATAACTGGCATGCCTGAGATGTCTTGCTTAGCCATTGGAAATAAGTCAGAAACAGTGCCAGAGAAGAAGGAAATTCAGTCTGAATCTTCTAGTGTTGTTAGTACTGAAACTCCTAGAGTGGTGTTGAGTCGAAGAAATTGGAAAGCAGAAGCTAGAAGAAAGAAAAACTAGTTGACTCTTCATTTCGCGTTTTGAAAAGAGTACTTATCCTATTGGACTTTCTGTTCTATGATAGACATTATTATATAATGCTAGAATGCTGGATAACCACTGTTTCATTAATGGCAGGCTTTGAAATTATCAGCACTGGAGAAAATCTGCTTCATTTTCTACGTTATTCATTCATATATTTCATCACAGACGTAGAAAGGCCATTAAAGAAGATACCTGGCTGAGTCTATCTCATTGCTTGATCTTTGTCACAGAGTTAATCAGAAGATCATCTCCACAGTGAAACGGATTTTTTATGACACGTTGAGTATGCAGGTAGAGTTTTCAACTTTAGTGCAATGTATGCTTGAGAAACAAACTATCAATCCTATTTATGAATTTGTAATATATAAATCTTGATTTACGAAATAAGATGCTCTTAGAAGTCAATCTCATACTTTTTGTCTCTTACCATTCTCACTCACTCATCTTTACAGATAATGCGTTGTTGCCTTTCCATCTTTTTTTCATAGCCATTGAAACTAAGGAACCAATGGATTGTTAAAGGAACTGGTTGAGTATCGTACCATTTTTGCAATTTATGTTATTATTGTCACAATGACATCAACACTCTAATATTACACCCTATGAATAGAAATCGATGTTGAACAGACAATAAAACATAATCTAAACTCATTCTTTCTCAGATGAAATTAACAAGGTTCATTTCAACGATTCCCACTCATTTTAAATGACAATGCCAGCTCCTAGATCATAAGACATAAAAAATTTATAGATCATAAATCAAGAGAAGTATATCCAAATTACTAAAAGCTCATTACACATTGACTGTTTTTCCTTTTGCAAGCATGTTGGCTTATCCTTTAATAACTTTTCAATTGCATTCCTCTGGCCTTTGTTTTGACTTCAAACAAAATAGTATTCATAACATTTACTAAAGTTAAACACTATTTTTAGAAAACTGTGTAAAAAACTGAGATAACATCCAGACAAATTTTTAGACGCTATTTCGAGTCATATCCTTATTCTGCACATTTTTTAAATTCTAAGTCTATTAAATTTATGAAATTTACAAATATGGAAAATAAAGTTACTTTTGCGACTCAAGTTGTAATATTGTTATACCTACTATAATATTTGAAAAAGGTGTAAAGTGAATATTAAAAAAGGAAAACTTTTGTCTTTAAAAATTTGATTAAACTTATATTGATATTAAATTCCTCACAGACCACGGGTCTTTTAGTCGATTGGGTCTATTATCACTAGGGGTGGCAAAACGGGCTGGGCCCAACGGGCCAGCCCGTCAGCCCGTGCTAAAAGGAACGGGCTGGGTTGAAGATTTCAACCCGTCAGCCCGTTCTGGCCCGTCCCGTCCAGTCCGTCAACTTGACGGGCCAAAGTACGGGCTGGCCTGTCCTGGCCCGTTGGCCCGTTTTAAAAAAATAAAATAAAATAAAAATAATTAAAAAGATTAACTTTTTAGATTATATATTTTAAATGTAGAAATATATAATAGTATTGTAATTTAAATCATTAACACCTACAAA
>Ga0214544_1007304_pt1 | contig 19522 bp, 10 predicted proteins | sample CNSS3metaG_FD_160074 | JGI IMG/M metagenome (GOLD analysis project Ga0214544, IMG submission 160074) | Root nodule microbial communities from cowpea collected in UCLA plant growth center, Los Angeles, California, USA - CNSS3 | ecosystem: Host-associated > Plants > Roots > Nodule | place: USA... | reverse complement strand
GTACATAACACGAAAAAAAAAAAATATATATATATATATATATATATATATATATATATATATATATTAGTATTATTATTGATTTAATAATTATTATTATATCATTTTATATTTTTATTATTATTATATTATTTGAATAATATTTTCTAACATGTTGTCCACTCTGCTATCACTGCTATTAAAATAAAGAAACTGCATAAAATAATTGATTTTTGTGACATTTCTTGCAACACTAAAATAAAGAAGCTGCATACTATAATGCTTACGGTGTACATGTTGGTGTGCAATATTTTATTTCAAACTATTTATTCTTACTTCTAACTGACGACAATAATTCTATCTTGGGACTTTCATGAATGCTTCCATAATAATTGGATTTTTTTTTACTTATTGCTAAGTGAACAAATTTAACATTACTTGTGTATTGTTTTTAGTTATATTTTTTTGAAATGTTACAAATATTTATTTTAGAAACACATTTATAATGTCTTTATAGAAAAAATATTACCTAACTTTTTTAGTAACAATTTGAAAATATCTATATTTGAAAAAATGTTACTAAAGATTTGTAGTAGTAACATTTGTATAGTGTTACTTTTTTTATAAAAAATTATTACTAAATGGAGTTAGTAGCATGTTTTAAAATGTTATATTTTCATTAAATAAATATTTCTGAAAATATTTAGTAACAATTTTATAAATTTTTTAATTGATAAGTAAAAGTTTCACTAAAAGGTCATTATTAAGTTAGGATATATCTAGCATTTAATATAATGTTACTAAGTCATATTAAAAATGTTTTTCATAATTTAATAATTTTTTTTTGTTGTTACTAACGATTATGCAATGGTGTAATTAGGGTTGGGCAAAACATAATTAAAAACTGCACTAAACTAAAAAATGGTTCGTCTAAACTACACTAAACTGAGAAACAGTTCAGACAAACTGAACTAAACTGTTTTTTTCTCTAACAAATTGAACTGAACTATACTGCACCCTAATTTGAACTAAACTGTTATAAACTGAAATATTTTACAAACTACATTATTCTTTAATTGAACTGCACTATTTTTGAACCATTTTTGAACTACACCATACTAATTTTAAACCAAAAATATACTATTTTTAAACCGAAATGTACTTTATCATTTAAATTCTTAATAAATTATTACATCAATTTAAATTGTTGAATTTTTACTTCAAATCCTTTTTATTTTTTTGCTAATAAACTTAAAAAATATATTAATAATGAATTAACTTAAAGTATTTTCTATAATATTTTTTGAAATAACATTTTTATATAAGTAAAGAGTATTTTATGTATTTACAAAAATTTTAAATTTAAATAATATACAAATTTAGTTAATATGACGTGAATTTGTTACGTACTAAAGCAATAATAAAAATAAAACTTAAAATATTATTTCTAAAATTTAAGTCTCTCACTATTATACTCTATTCCATGAATAATAGTAATTATGTGATATATAAGAAAAACACATTTGAAAAGGGGGAACGAACAATAATTAAAAGAGACATTTGATTTCAAGAGGAAAAGAGGGAACAATAATTAAAAGAGGCAGGTATTTTGTGTTCGATATCAGAAAAAATATTTAGAAAATAAGTGCTGAAAGTATTAAATTTTCTTTATCATAGATAATTACATTAATTAATATAAATTACATACATACTATTTTTTATAAAATGAAATAATTAATATCAATGAAAATGTGGCTTATAATATAAAATTGTCGCTTAAATCTATTATTATAATATAATCTAAAAAATATTACATACTTTTATTTATTATTGAATAAGAAAAAAAAAAAAAAAAAAAATCAAAGAGCAATAAATTTTGTGTGTAGTGTACATGAGATGAGGAAATACGATGTCGTATATTATTAGCAAAGTGTGAAGCAAGAAGGATAAACTAAAATGCTCAATTCAGTTCAGTCATAGACAGTTAATTTCTCTAAGTTCAATTTTTAAAAACCCAACCGAAAACAGAATAGTTCAACTTTTAATACAACCAATTCAGTTATTTGAGTACAAAATAATACAGTTAACTGAAATACATTACTGTTAAGTTAATTATGTCCGGCCCTAAGTGTAATATTCATACACTTAACTAAAATGCTATAAAGGAAATTTGTGCTTTTATATTATATTACAAGAACAATTGGGTTAATTAGAAGAATTTATTTTGTCTAGAGTCTTAATTTTCTTTTATATACATTCAAGTCAATTAGATGTATCTTCACAAACTATGTTCCTAATTTTAGGATTTGTTCTTAATTTTGAACTTAATCACACTTAAACCTCTAAATTCTTCTTAATTCAGTGTTTTAACTTTTGGGCGTTAAAATGCCATTTCTCACATAAAAATTAAACTAAAATATCGTTTCTCTTACAAAAGTGAAACCTAAATTTTGATCTTGTAAATTGCTTCATAGGTTCATGTTGTAAAAATTTGATCTTAAAAGCCTCCCCTTATTGCAATTAATTGTGGGCTTCTGCAGGTATCTAGACCAACGTAGTGGGCTAGTAATGATAGTCTAAAAACTTTTCAAAACACATAAAATATGTTTCCAAAAAAGTTCCAAAACGAGTTTTTTTTTTCTTCATTCTCTCCCTTTCTTCTTCCTTTGTAGCATTTTCTCTCTTCTTCTTCCTCAACGATAACGACGTGATAATGACAGTAACGAAAACAGTAATGATGTAATGTGCAGTGGTGAAAGATGTTTGAGTCTTTCCTTATTATCGTGGGGATGTAGTTAGTAATTGTGGGGTACAAAAAGCAATAATGAAGAGGAAAGAGATTGTTTTGGCATCTGGCCATACAATACAAAGTGAGAGTGAGAGAGTTTTTCATATGGAGAAGGTAGGTGGGGCACCCAAATTCAAAGCTTAGTGGGGTTTGACTGCTCAATTGTTCACACTTTAGGGGACAAACACCAAAACATTGCATCTCCTAGGTCAAATCCCAAAACCCTAATATGCCTACTATTTGCATTTCTCAATCAACACCAAAAGGAAAATATATATATATATATATATATATATATATATATATATATATATATATATATATATATATATATATATATATATATATATTTATTTATAAAGAAATGAAAACCTGTTTGTGCCATTTGCTCCATAACCCATGGAGGAAAAGAAGACAGAAAACAGAAAACAAAAAAGTTAGTTCCATAAAAAGAGAGTGTATATGTGAATGGCCAATGGCATTGTGAAGAATCAAATTGGCCTTTTGTCGAACAAATGATCTGCATTTAGATAAGATTCCTTGGGTTCACTTGCAAATGCCAACATCTCCACCCCAACACTCCTCCTTTATTTAGACATTGCTTACTAAAGTTTTCACCCATCAACATTATTGCTATTATACAATAATATATGATGCATTAAACTAGTCCTAAACAATTTAAGAAACTTACTTTTCATAATAGGGTATGCTTAAACAAATCTTTATATATATATAAAGAAGTAAAAAAATGAAGTAAGTTTTTCTACAAGTTAAAATTAGGTTATCTATGAGCTAATTTGTAGAACATAGTTTCTAGTAGTTTTTTTTTTTTAATGTTTGTATATAAATTAATTTTAGTTTATTAAGAAATTGATTGGGTATTATTTCCCATTTTCCTCTTTTAAAAGTGTTAATGGGTAAGTTTTTTCCCTGGCAACCTTTAATCTAATAGTTTTAATGAGTTATTTAAATGGTAAATTAAGAATATGTTTGAATTTTTTTGATATAGATTATGAAAAAAAAGTAGAAAAACAATAAAGTGAACTTTTACATAAATTCAAATTAAAATTAATTTTGGTATAAGATAATTTGTAGAAGTTATCTAGTAAAGAATTCAAATTAGGAATTGAAAGTTTCATTTTTTAAGTGAAGATACATCAAATAAGTTATATATAAGGAGAAACATCTACAAATATATACAAATTATTGATTAAAGGTTTTGATTTACTAATGATGTTAGGTCTTTGGATGAATTCACAATTCATCAAATCCAAATCTTAGAAAGTCGCTAGTTAGGTGAAGATAAAAGAAAGGACTAATCATATTTAAATTTTCTTAATTACGTGTAGTGACTCTCTCCAATATATATGTACTTGAAAAGTTTAATATATCTCATACAACCTTTTAGATTTTTATTTTTTAATTTGTACATAAAGAAGTTTTTATTTAATCCAAAAGTTTATCAAAAAAATATGTTTAAACACGTGTTTAAAAAAAAACAAAAAAAAAACAACCCTCTTTTGTATATATCAGAAAGAAATGAACCCACCCAATTAATGCATCTCTCTCCTTTAAGGAATGGAGAAATTATATCCCTAGTGTGGTAATGCCCTTTGATGGGGTCATTGTTCCCACATGGAGCCACGTTTCCCACTTAATAGACCAAAGAAAAAGCGATTTTTATTCATCAAAGTGTCAATCTTTGAAGGACCCTCTTTTTATCCACTATCCACTAATCAACTTCAACCCATTTTTTCTCTTCAACACCAATTATTGATCACTTTCAAAGGACACCACCAACTAAATAGATTTTATCACAAACTAAAAGCAAAGAAAAAGAAAGTTCATGGTGTTCTCAAACTGTTCAGAAAATTTTGGAGTGCTATTAAGTTACTTTACTTTCTATTTACGAATACAATACTTTGGTGCATCACTCTATCCCCTTTTGGTTAGGTTTAGGCTTAGATTCATGAAGGTGGTTCATTTGTTGCCACCATATGTTGAACCTACTGTTAATTGCATTGGTCATGAAGTCATCATAGCCCAATAGTGGAATGGATGATTCACATTAATCTACACATTCTTTTTCAAGAAAAGTTTTTTCTTTTTCTGCAAAATAAGCTGTGATTATCTAAATTAGTGAATAATATCTCCTTTAACATGGCTTTTTAGTTCTAGAAAATGAGTTTTTCACTTTTTTAAATTGAAATTCTAAAGAGTTATACATGGTTTGGTTATCTTATTTTCGTACTTATTTTCATATTTCGGGAATGACGTATTAAGGTTTTGTCAAATTTTTGTCATAATTATTCATTATTCAATTTTTTTAAATGTAATCATTCCTTTTATTGGTACTTTCAGTTAAATTGATGGTGACACTATTTAGATAGAGTGACAATATAACAGTATAAATAAGATGGTTTAATTATGTCTTTGCTCCCATTTTTGAGTCAAAATTTTAAAATGGTACCCAAATTTTTAAAAGTCTCAAAATGGTCCTTTTTTTTTGTTGAAACGTCTCACGTTTGCCCTTTCCGTTAAGTCAAGGTTGACGCCGTTAGAGGGAGTGTTACGTGTCAGTTCTTCGATTTTTTGAAATTTTTTATTATTTTTTTTTTGAATTTTATTTTTGATTTTTTTAAAAAAAATCAAAAAATTGCCACGTGTCAAGCTGTCATCGTGCCACGTGGCAGTGACAGTGACACGTGTCAGTATTACACCACGTGTCATTTCCTTAGTCTCAATTTGGTCCCTTTATTTTAATTTGTCTCAATTTAGTCCCAATTTTTGTAAAAAATAGCAATTTTGTCCCTATTCAAATTGAAATCAAATTTAATTTTTATATAAATGTACATAAATATTTCCATCAATATTGATATTTCAAGTAAATATTTTTAACCAAATTAAGTTCATTTAATTAATATTTTACATTGAAATTTATTTAAAATGGTTTAAAAGTTGTTAATAGAAAAAAATTCATAAATTAACTAGTTCATGTAAAAATAAAACACATATAAATTTAAAATTTGAAAACAATTTTAAGTAAAATTGAATGTAAAACATAATTTTAAATAAACTTAGCTATGTTAAAAATATACAATAAAAATATCAATTTAAATAAAAATATCAAATTTAATAAAAATATTTGTATAACATTTATATAAAATTAATTTTTGAGACTTTTAAAAATTTGGGTACCATTTTGAGTTTTTGACTCCAACATGGGGATCTTTTTAATAAATTATCATACACAGAAGATAAAAAAAATAATTATACATATTAAATTTGTGACAAGAAGATATATAGTATCTGTACCTGATCGATACTATTTCGGTGCAGAACCAGACGATCTCAAGAACCCTCTGTGTCGAACCTCCTCTTGTTCCTCCCTAAACTCCTCCTGGATCTCCCTACTGTCTGCACTCCGGGGGTGGGGGTACCTGCAGACACTCCGACGCTCAAGTCAGAAAGTGATTCGATATGAGGCGTATTTGGTTCAGTGAGAAAAGCGTACCTTTACATGTTCACTAGGCCTTAATTTATACTAATTTCTTAATGGACCTGTTATTATTATTTGCGGGTCATTTGTATCCGAGGACCGATTCTTTCCCTTTCCGATTGAGGTTACACGCATCGGTTCTTTCCTTATTGGCTGAGATTGTTCTTTGTGTCTTTGTTAAAGATCAGCTCTTTCCATTATGAGATTTGTTCGTCTGTACTTTTGTCAAAGATCAACTCCTTCCTTTTTGGGGTTTGGCCGTTTGTATTTCTCAAATATCAACTTCTTCCTTTTTGGGGGTTTACCCGTCTGTACTCTGCCAGATATCAACTCCTTCCTTTTTGAGGTTTGGTCGTCTGTACTTCTCAAATATCAACTCCTTCCTTTTTTGGGGTTTGCCCGTCTATACTTCGCCAAATATCAACTCCTTCCTTTTTGGCTGAGATTGCGTGCTGCTCCTCTGTACCTTTGCGCTATAATCACATGTTCCATCTGCCACTCCCTTGGGCCGATATGTACTCGGCCAAAAGGGGTCGGGATATACCCGACCATCACACTTATTGGGCCCTCTGTGTTGTGTTGGAGAAAAGGTGAAAAACAGGTACCCTAGTGACTGGGCCACAACAAATGTGCCTCATACTTGGGCCGGGGTGATCCCGACCATTTCTGTCTTATTGGGCCGGGATGTACCCAACCATACACCAACACCAGCCCCTCTAGTCTCGTAGTGAACGAAGTGAAACAAGAGGCTAAAATGTGTAAAATTGAGTATGAAGGAAAGAAAGAGTGTGGTTGGCCGAGATGTACCTGACCATTCCTGGACGGGCTATACCCGACCATTCCTGGCTAGGATGTGGTTGTGACGCTGCCAACATGTGTCTTGGCCGAGATGTACCTGGCCATTCCTGGCCGAGATGTACCCGACCATTCCTGGCTGGGATGTGGTTGTGATTCTGCCAACATGTGTCTTGGCCGAGATGTACCTGGCCATTCTTGGCCGAGATGTACCCGGCCATTCCTGGCTGGGATGTGGTTGTGATGCTGCCAACATGTGTCTTGGCCGAGATGTACCTGGCCATTCCTGGCCGAGATGTACCCAGTCATTCCTGTCTGGGATGTGGTTGTGATGCTACCAACATGTGTCTTGGCCGAGATGTACTCGGCCATTCCTGGCCGATATGTGGCTGGCCTCTTGCCCTACTAGGTTAGTAAGTCCGCTTTTGTGAGTTGTTATGTGTCATTTTTGTCGTATTTATTTTATCATTATGGGGGGATCATCTAGGGCGATGAAGCTTCCTTTCCCATTTATATATATATATATATATATATGAGGGGATCATCTAGGGCGATGAAGCTTCCTTTCTCATTGATACAGATATGAGGGGATCATTTAGTTTGATGAAGCTTCCTTTCCCATTGATATAGATATGGGGGGATCATCTAGTTTGACGAAGCTTCCTTTCCCATAGAGAGAATGCTAAGAAAGTATTTGTTTGATACACTTGATTTAAATATGAGTGTGCTTCAGCGATGGAAAATGTAAGCGTAGAGTAATAATATTGAAAAATTATGCTTTATTCATTGCTACGATGCCTCATTAAAACCTTCTTGACCAAAACCCTCCTTAGGTTAAAAAAAAAAGATCAAGGTAGGAAAGAGTACACCACTTATTATGCAATCAATCCACAAATCGTTCGTAAGAAGTCTGAAAATAAAAAATAAGCATTTAACAAACTAACTGTAATACTTCAGATGTGAGGCGTTCCAAGTTGTTGGAATAGAGACACCTGATAGGTGTTCCTATCTGTATGCGCATTTACCCACAACTTCCTTGACACGGAGTGGCCCTTTCCCAGTTGGGTGAGAACTTCCCCTCGTGTTTTCGGGCAGCACTTGCCATTCGCCACACTAGATTTCCCTGGTGAAAAGACTTGGGTTTGATTTTGGTATTGTGGTGGTGTTGGGCTCTCAACTTGGTGTATGGGTCTTTCTCTTAAGCTATCTGCGTAGCATCTGCGCACAGTTGGCTGGTCTACATGTACAGTGACTATGTCTCCCAAAGTTGACAAAAATTTTATAGCTAAGTGATATGTGGATATCACCGCACCAAGCATGTTCAACGAAGGTCTCCCTAGCAAAATATTATAAGAGGTGTGAGCATCAATAATAAGGTATCAAATTTTTACCGTTCGCGTCGTTCTCCCTGCTCCGAATTTGGTGAACAAATCAATGTAGCCCTTTGTATTCACTCGCTCCCCTGAGAAGCCCATGATCGACTCTGAGTATTGTTGGATTTCTACTTTCAAAATTCTTAACTTTTTGAAAGTGCCCCAGTACAGGATATCCACTGAACTACCCTGGTCTACCAAGGTTTTACTTATTGCAAAGTCATCAATCTCCATTGAGATCACCATTGGGTCATCGTGTTGGGGGTCAATGGCTTGAAAATCATCATCACAGAATGTGATGGGTGGCATGTGCCGCTAGGGACATGTAGATACGACATTGACATTATGGATTGCTCGGATGTACTTTTTCCTCGCAGACATAATGGCTTTGCCTCGTGTAAAGCCTCCTGATATATAGTTGATCACCCCTCTCAATGGCTTCTCCCTCACATCCTGTTCATCATCTTTCTCGGGCTAAACCTTCCTTCTGGTACCTTCTTCTCGCCTCTCCTGGTACCCTGACGTTCTTCGTGGTCGCTCCTCATATCTACCTTCTCGCTCTTCTTTGGAAGAGAATCCTCCTTCCTCCTGTTTGACAAATCTTCTCAGGTGTCCTGCTTGTATAAGCTCTTCGATTTTATCTTTCATGGTAAAACAATCCTCCGTCGTGTGCCCATAATTCCGATGATACCGACAATGCTTAGTGGTATCCGCGTTTGGAGGAGTCGTGACCCTTTGAGGGGTTGCTATTAGGTCGGCATTCAAGGCCTCCTCCAAAATTCTCACTCTATTAGACACGAGGGGTATGTACCTATTGTACTTTGGTTGTCTAGAGTCCTTGAACCTACTGTCAGGTCGCGGCGCTAACACCCTTTCTCTGTCAATGTATTTCTTTTCCCGAGTGTCTGATTGGGTCGTACTGTGAAACTCCTTTAATTCTTCCATCTGCATAAATTTGGTTGCCCTGGTTCGAAGCTCGTCCAGATTGCTCACAGGCTTCTTGCATAGACTGTCAACGAACGGGCCAAGCTTTAACGCTGTTACAAGGTGGTGCATGGCGACCTCAGGATTTATATTAGAGATATTCAACAATATCTTCTCGAAGCACTCCATAAACTCTCGCAGAGATTTTCCCTTCTCTTGTCGTATATTTACTAACACCAGAGAAGTGAGATGGTGTGGCTTACTGGTGGTGAACTGAATGCCGAAATGGGTGACCAACGTATCGAAACAATCAATAGAGTTAGGTGGTAATCGTGTGAACCAGTTGAGTGCAGGACCCTTCAGGGACGTTGGAAACACACGACAAAGAATTGCATCATCTGAAGTGTACAACCCTGCTTGGGTGGTGAATACGTCCACGTGCTCCTCTGGATCAGTAGTGCCATCGTACTGGCTCATAGTCAATCCCTTCCAGCATGCAGGAAGTTCTACCTCCATGATCCCGTCCACGTAAGGGTGGCGTCTAACTGTTCTGGGTCTCGCGCCTGTTTGGTGGGTGGTGGTCTGTACCCTGAATTCATCTCGTCCCATGCCGCCCTCTCCTTCTCCATTACTGTGAGATTATTCCCTTTGTTGGGAATTTTGCTCAAGTTACCTTCGCAACCGCTGGTTCTCCTCCATCAGGGCATTTATCTCTTCTTCATTCTTGTGTCTTAATTCCTCCAACTGGCGGTTCATCTCTCGTTGCATCTTCGCTGCTATTGTATTTTGATCGACTGCTGCTCTTGTCGACACCATCCTTCTTGAGAATTGTCTGGCCCCACGGTGGGCGCCAATTGTACCTGATCGATACTATTTCGGTCCGGAACCAGACGATCTCAAGAACCCTCTGTGTCGAACCTCCTCCTGTTCCTCCCTGAACTCCTCCTGGATCTCCCTACCGTCTGCACTCCGGAGGTGGGGGTACCTGCAGGCACTCCGACGCTCAAGTCAGAAAGTGATTCGATATGAGGCGTAATTGGTTCAGTGAGAAAAGCGTACCTTTACATGTTCACTAGGCCTTAATTTATACTAATTTCTTAATGGACCTATTATTATTTGCGGGCCGTTTGTATCCGAGGATCGAATCTTTCCCTTTCCGACTGAGGTTACACGCATCGATTCTTTCCTTATTGGCTGAGATTGTTCTTCTGTGTCTTTGTTAAAGATAAGCTCTTTCCATTTTGAGATTTGTCTGTTTGTACTTTTGTCAAAGATCAACTCCTTCCTTTTTGGGGTTTGGCCGTTTGTACTTCTCAAATATCAACTCCTTCCTTTTTGGGGGTTTACCCGTCTGTACTTCGCCAGATATCAACTCCTTCCTTTTTGAGGTTTGGTCTTCTGTACTTCTCAAATATCAACTCCTTCCTTTTTTGGGGTTTGCCCGTCTGTACTTCGCCAAATATCAACTCCTTCCTTTTTGGCTAAGATTGCGTGCTGCTCCTCTGTACCTCTGCGCCATAATCACATGTTCCATCTACCACTCCCTTGGGCCGAGATGTACTCGGCCAAAAGGGGCTAGGATATATCCGGCCATCACACTTATTGGGCCCTCTGTGTTGTGTTGGAGAAAAGGTGAAAAATAGGTACCCTAGTGACTAGGCCACAACGAATGTACCTCATACTTGGCCCGGGATGATCCCGGCCATTTCTATCTTATTGGGTCGGGATGTACCCGGCCATACACCAACAATATCTAATAGATATTATAAATGTTAATTTTTAGGTATTTCATTTATGCATAAGGGATCTTCTCCCTCAGTTAGATCATCATAATTTAACTTGTTTGATCATATTGTCTCCTTTCTCTTCTATGTATAATTATACTAATAATGTTAAATAAATTTAATTTATTGAGAGCCTCTATATATAGGGTATTCATACTAATAGTTTAATATTAAACCAATTTAATTTATTGAGAGGATGATAATAATATATTTTTCTTTCCTCACAAACCTAACCCTTAAGTTTTATGCATTATGTTTCTTTTCTTATTAATTACCAAATCAACAATAATTTCTTATTATCTTCCCTTTAACTCCATTCAATATTGTTATATTGACTTGTCTCTATGCTAAACTAGATAAAAAAAATACAACTATGATACTCAATTTGTTGACTATCAAACTACAAATTGTTCAACTATAAATTTAAGTTTTAAATAGATGTTTGACATATTGCAATTTTACTTATCATTTATTGTATATATTCATATATATATATATATATATATATATATATATATATATATTGAATATTTAGGTTGATGACTTGTATATTCAAAGTATAGTGATGTTATATCTTATTATGAACTTACTTTAAAATATAATTGTGATCCTATTTTAATTATAATGTTCCAATAGTTAGATATGTGACTTTGGGAATTACATTTCATTGGAAAGTTGATGTTTTTGGTCAAACACCGATGTGAGACAAAAGGTTATGTTGAACATGTCTCTTTAATGTCTAATTATGTTTTTTCAAACATCATATGCTTTTATTATAGGTTCCTTAAAAGTCTAGAAGGAACGTATACTAAAAGCAAGTGTTGACTATATAAACAACTTAAATTGATTATTCCAATCACAATTTGATTATACAAACAAGAACAATAAATAATGATTTGATAAAGAGTAAAAACTAGACCAAAATAGATGTTAAAACATATAAGAAGACTCAAGAATGGAAGAATAGTGTGTCACTTGAAGAAGAAAAATATGACTTCACACCATCTAAAATAAGTTCTAAGTGTTGAATCATTGCTTAATTTCAAGAACTCTAAGGCCCTGTTCTTATGCGATGAAAGACTGTAGAAGCAGAATGGAGAGCGATGAATAGGAGGAGAAAGTGATGTTATTTTTTGGGAAAGGCAACGATGAAAAAGCGAATGTTAGCGAGATTAGTTGATAAATGAATCTCTCTTTTCTGAAGAGATTTGAGGGATAAAAGTGGCAAATTACCACAATGTCCTTATGAAAAAAATCATGTAGTTGCTCATAGCCATGGACGTTTTGTGATGTGCCACCAGCCCTCGACTTCAGCTCCGTTTGATGTTTCATTCATTCTACTTTCATTCTATGTGCCTTCACTTATGATTTTACATTTTCCATACTTTCCATACAATTCCATGCATGATATATGAAGAATATTGAAGAAATAGTTTATCCGATTTCATTTTGTGTATCCGGTTACAAGTGGTTGTATCCGGATACATGTTATTTGTATCCGATTACACACCACATGTGTATTCCATATTTGATTTGTTACTGTGTTAAGCTATGGCAGGTTCTGTCAATAGTTGTGAAGGAGTTCACACTCTATTCTTCTCATATAATGGTATGGTTGAAAATGTTTTTTTTTTTAAATTAAAATATTAAATTTTCTAAATGAAATATATTTTAATATTTTTCTTCAATTCATAAATATTTATAATATTTTTATTTATGATAATATTATATGAAAAACTAATTATAACTTATCTAAATATAATTTAATTATATTTTTTTAACACCAAGGACAAATAAGTCATTATACATTTTCATCTATTAAATTAAATTTCTTTTAGTCACATCAGTCAAATCCTTCATAAATTTTCACAAAAATTACTCTTAAGTACACTCCACTATCACTCTCAAATCCATAAAAAAAAACATAAATATCACCTTCTAATCAACCCAAATCAATCCTCTCCCTCTCTCTCAATTCATCACCCCCGTAAGAACACACCCTAAGAATGATCTTCACACACGGAATGTATTAAAATCTTAACAATCTCATATATCTTAAAAGTGATTATACAAAGGAAGGATGTGAATGTTAATTACAAGTAAATGAAATGTAAAAATTAATCTCTATGTAATGGATGCAAAGAATAAAGAGGAGAAAAATTTGAACTTTAAAAATTCAAATCCATTTATTTTAAGCATGAATCAAGGAATATAAAAACCATATCGCAATCACACTTTTCTTGTCACAATCACTCCCCCGATACCTTGTTATCCATGTATCTTGACTAAAGTTTGATTGGGCTCTCCATTGGACATGCTTCCTTAACTAAATTTATTACATTGATTTGAACTCTAACAAACCTTACAAACTAATTATGAACATATTTAAATCTAATAGTACAAGCCATAACTCCTAATTTCTACAAGTCTAAGAAATACAAAACAAAAAAGTTAAATCATTATTTTGGTGAGCAAGAACATTTTTTTCTTATCATAATTTAGTTACTCTTCTTGAAATTGTGTGTTCTTGTTCTTTTTCTTTCACCATTCATGCACTCATCATTTTATGACAAGACCATGTCCATTTGGATCCTGAATTATAATAAGAACATTCTTATTGCTTCTTGTAAACAAAAGTAATTTCTCCTTTCTTCGCTAAAAAAGTAAGCATTATTTATGTTTTACTATCTTATTTGCTTTAAAAAAAATTTGCTTTGCTAATACTAATTTCTTCTTAATCATAGAGTTACACTCCATTATATCCATTTCTTTACTATTGTAATATCATATCTTTATTTTATCATCAAGGATTCCTTTTGAATCCCACCACCACCCTCCAGTATAAAGAAAAATCATAAAGATTGGTAGCAAATGATATTGCCCTTCTCAAATAAAGTATTCATCAACACTATCATTTTTCTTATAATAAGTAACATCACCGACATTGTTCAAAAGTCAATGATGAAAACACAAATGTCACCAACAAAACTAAGATCTTTGTATTAATCATATTGAAAACTAAATATTGGAAGCAAAAGAGAGAATTTCTACTACTTAAGAGGATTTTCCCTCTTATAATGATCCCTAGTCATAAGTGGAGGTAAGAAAAGAGATGATAATAGATTTTCCTCTTAATTTCGGATTGAATTCGGTCAATACCTTTATGTTGTGTTTGGATAGAGTATTTTCATTTTTTTGAAAAAATTAGATTTCTTTATAATGAAATGCTCTGTTTGAATAAAGAAATTAAAAAGTACTTATAATTCAAGCATTTTCTTAAATTATTTCAATTTTAACCTAATTAGTACAAATTCAAATACCCTTAAAAGAGGTAGAGTTTGAAATTTTATTTCACTCACCAACTCACTCTGGGTGCTCTATCCAACTTACACTCTCCATTTCTCACCTGATTCCACACTCCTCCACAGGTATACACCCTTCCTCCCTCTTCCACCACACGTTTATTCCCTTCACACTACCTCAGCTCGCTCTTCCCATTTTCTTCTCCACTCTTTGTTCTATCTTCATTTTTACTTTTTTTGTTGGAGCTTTTGGGATTTAGGTTTCAAGTTCCAATATTAGTTTGATATTTTGTGTGTATCACGTCTTCCTCATTTTCCTACTACATGTTTATTGAAATGTTTGAGTCACAAATTGCACATACATAACCTTTGCAAATGACCCTCCTGTTTTTCTTTTAGCTTTTGGATTGTTGTGTGAGGTGTTAGAATTGGATTAGTTACTTGTTGAGTTTTGTTTGTTTTATATATCTAATTTTTCTTTATCATAAACTTTTGAAGTGGGTAATGTCCCGCCAGGCGATGGTGACGAAATCAGTGGCCTCCTAGAGCACGTCTGCCTGGTGGTGTGGGCTGTCCCGTCGGGCGGTGGTTAATGAATTTGCGAATTTGAGGCGCTTGGCGCCTGGCGATACGTGTCCCCCGCCAGGCGGTCTGGAAGTGGATAGCGCCTAACGGTACGTGTCCCCCGCTAGGCGATTTGGTTGTTGTAAGTCCTGGTTATTAGACTTTGTAGGGTGTTCTACAAGGCTTTTGGTGATGCTTCAAAGGTAAGATTGCTAGGTTCCTTGAGTTGAGCTTGGAACGTATCCCTTGACTTGAGCTCGGGATAGGGGTTAAGCACGTATATTCCTCGAGTTGAGCTCAGAATGACATCCCTGGAGTTGAGCTCGGGATGGCGGATGAACACGAGGAACCCTTGAGTTGAGCTCGGGTTGGCGAGTGTTGCCAGTGTGAGTGTGCTGGTTGTGGCCAGTACGGATGGGTCCAGATAGATTGCCCACCTCAGTAGAACGCTGACGAGTTTGGTAGTCTTGGGACATTACGGACTATGTTCGTATTTGGGAACTCCACCTGGCGTTACGGTTTATGATCCGTGGCATTGGTTCCCGCACGTGTTCTGTCGGTTGTGGCCGATAGGTTTGGCAGCAAATTACCTTGGGGTAATCACTAGAAGAGGTAGAACACGAACGGTCTGGTTGTGGCCAGATGATAGAGAATAGAGAAAGAAATTGTATTTTGGTTCTCTGCAGAAAATATAGTTTTATGGTCGGTTGTATATTTATTACTATGATGTATTTTGATTTCATAAGCTCACCCTATCTGCTTGTGTTTGGCGATGATCGTGTACACAGTACACGTGAGCAGATGATGTTGATGCAGGTGATGCCGGTGATGCTTAGATACGGAACGGGAGATAGCTTGGGAGACTTTTTATGACTTTATGTTATTTATATTTTAAAATAAAATGTAAAATTATATGAGACCGTTCTGGATTATTCAGTTTCTGTAATCTTGGATTTGGTTTTAAATGTTGAAATTATAAAATTCTAAATTTCCCGCATTTTTGGGAAATGAAGTTTATTCATAAATGCGACATCTTTATGATTTTATTTGTTTTATTTATTTATGTTGATATCGCGCAGCGGAATATTTAATCTTTGGTCAAAAACCAAGAGGGGGGTGAATTGGATTTTTATGAGTCTTAACAAGTTTTAAAATTTTTCTCAAAATTTAAATAATTAACTTAAAATCACAGTTACTTTAAATGCAAGTGTAGATAAATAAAAAGGTTAAAGGAGGAAGATGCACACTAATATTTATACTAGTTCAGATCAAAAGACCCTACGTCCAATTGTTAATCTCTTACACAAAGAGATTAACCCAATCACTATAATAATCAGATTACAATAGATTATAAAAGAGTAAGGATTAGAAAACACCTCTCTTGAACAACCACAAGAGATGAACAAAACGCCCCCCTATATCACACAGAGGATGACCAGCTTTCCTAGCAACAACGCAACACTCAATCTTCTAAGAACTCACTTAGAAAAAGTTATCACTCACTCACACTGGGCTTTCAAAGCTATTTTTTAAGAATCTCACAGAGCAACACTTTGCAGTCACGGCATAAGAACTCTAAATCTTAAAAAGGTTGTTTGAAGTTTGGAAACTGAGTTCTATTTAAAGAGGTTTTCGCAGGCTGAGTTAGAAATGAAGAGTTTAGCTGAAACTGCCAAGGATAATCGATTACCCAAAATGGTAATCGATTATCTCATGTACAAATTTGAAAAAATATTTTTATAACTGCCATTGGTAATTGATTACCATCGATTATTTCAAGTCATTTTTCAAGAGCCAAGTTATAACTGCCAGTGATAATCGATTACTATTCGTGGTAATCGATTATCTTAAGTAGGTTTTGAAAAATAGAATTTTTTGAGTTGGTAATCAATTATTATAAGTTGGTAATCGATTACCATACTAATTTTTGCAAAAAATTAGTTTCTCTCAGAGGAGTTGCGAGCTGGCTGTTGTTCTAACAATTTTGCACCTAACTAGAAAAAGCACCTAACTAGAAAAATTTTAAGTCTATTACAATAAGAATCTTTAAACATAAACTATATTGTCTTCAATATCTTCAAGTGTTTTCTTCAGCATCTTTATCATCATCAAAATCTTTTAATCAATCTTTGTCAATAATCTCCCCCTTTTTGATGATGATCAAATATATGTTTAAAGTTTCTGAACTTCTTGCAATTTAAACAACTTATGGGAATGAAACAGTGAGACAACCCTTTAAACCTTTTCTCCCCCTATTTTGATCAAAAGATAAAAAGGAGTCATGAAGGAGGGTAAGAAAAAAAAAACACAAGACAAATATAACATAGAGAATTTGTTATTTCAAAGAGAAAGTCATTACACAAGAAGCAATAACATTAAATTAAACAACTAGATCTCCTAAAATTATTCACTCATGTCATCATCATGAGTGAATGCATCAAATTTTGTTTCTAAATTGGAGAGTCTAGTATTGACTTCTCCAATGGACCTAAGGACTTCTTCATGGCGAGATGTAGATAGAAGAAAGAAGTCTTCAAGTCTTTGATTCAAGCCAGGAATATGGTTTTCTAAGGAGATGGAGGATCCTGTTGCAGCATTGCTTGAAGAACCAACATTGGTTTGAGGAGGGACAGGATATGGGGAGGAAGTTCCTTCATCATCTTCATAGTTAGGAACATCATCTTTATGAACATATCCACCTCGAAATTGCACAATCTTCATTTTCCTGACGGAAGATTTAGAGATTTCATTTGAAGGTGAGGTGCTTTGACAGAGTTCCCCCTCGGTTGGAACATGTTTGTACTCACAGATGCGAGATATGAGAAGAGAATATGGAAGAGGATATTCGGTAAGCTTCCTTGCCTTAAGCATATTCTCCATAAAAAACATTGACCAATCAATCATAATATGATTCATTAAACAATAGATGATCAGTAGGTCGGCTTCACTGCATTGAGCATGATTGGTGCCACGTGGGCACAAAATCCAGACAATGAGACAGTGCAGCAGCCTTGCCTCAATTGTGAGAGGGCCAGCCAATAACTTTTTGCTGATGTGCAAATCAGGCTGCCGTAAAAGAGACTGGTATGTAAGATTTCTATTGAATCCATCGATGTGAGTAGACAAGATGGATGAGCGATCAGCAGAAGGAGGAATTCGTGCTACATTGGTCCAGATATCATCATCAAGAATGATCTCTACTCCCTTGACTTTTGTATACCCAATGTTTCCCCTGAATTTGAGGTTGTAATGGAAAATGCGAACAAGATCGGGATGGTAAACACCTTGCATTTCTGTGAAGAATCGAATGCCCTTTTCTTCGAAAAGATCAGGGAAGGAGAATCCTTGGTTTCAGAACCAGCCATTATTGATGAACTTGGGCGTTTGCAGTGGTTTTTCTTTGAAGAGGGTGAGAAACTCTGGGCGTCTGCTTTCATCAGAGATCCAGCCATCAATGGAGGCATCTCTTGGAGGACGATCAACAAAGAATGAAGGTTGAGCACCTCATCGACGAGTGGGAATCTTCCTGCATCGTTCTGCCATTGATTTGTAGAAAAGGGGTTTTAGGGTTTTGGAAAAGGGAAAAGTGATTTTGGATGTTTGTGATTGAATAGTGATTTGTGGAAGAAGGATTTTATAACCGAGGGAGGGAAAAACGGTTTGATTTGGTGATTTGATGGAGAATCTCGCCGTTACAACGGCTAATTGAGGAAAGGTTAATGCGCAAAGACGAAGGATAATTGATTACCAAATGTGGTAATCGATTATTTGCTCATATTGCAAAGTCCAGAATGGGGCAACGAAGGTGGGTAATCGATTACCGTAAGTGGTAATCGATTATTTTCTCATAATCTGGAAAATAAAATGTTCAGAGAAGTTTGGTAATCGATTACCGTAAGAGGTAATCGATTATTTGCTCATAATCTGAGAACCCAGAAATAGAAAGAGGACATGGTAATCGATTACCATAAGTGGTAATCGATTATTAACACTGTTTTTCAAATTTTTTTTATAAAGTGCGAATTTGTGCATTTTTGTTTCAATTTGGTGCATTTTTAAGACACTTCTAAAATTCCCAGATCTCTTCTAAGTTCATAAAATCTATCTTTGGCTAAAGGTTTGGTAAAAATATCAGCTAATTGATGATTGGTATCTACATATTCTATCTCACAATTGCCTTTACTTATGTGATCCCTTAAAAAATGAAGTCTAATTTCAATGTGTTTTGTCTTAGAGTGCATGATGGGATTTTTGGTTAAATTAATAACACTGGTATTATCACATTTCAAAGGTATATGATTTAGAAAAATATTATAATCTTCTAACTGTTGTTTCATCCAGAGAATTTGAGCACAACAATTTCCAGCAGCTATGTATTTAGCCTCTATAGTTGACAAAGCCACACAAGCTTGTTTCTTGGAGTGCCAAGAAACTAATGAGCTTCGTAAGAGGTGACAAGTACCACTGGTACTTTTTCTATCTATTTTACAGCCACCATAATCAGCATCAGAGTA
>Ga0214544_1007302_pt1 | contig 19528 bp, 9 predicted proteins | sample CNSS3metaG_FD_160074 | JGI IMG/M metagenome (GOLD analysis project Ga0214544, IMG submission 160074) | Root nodule microbial communities from cowpea collected in UCLA plant growth center, Los Angeles, California, USA - CNSS3 | ecosystem: Host-associated > Plants > Roots > Nodule | place: USA... | reverse complement strand
ATGCACTCAATGGATAGAAAGTGGTTAAAACTAAGTAATGTATATATAATTTTACATTCATATTCATATACGTAGCAATTGGTAATATTAAATCTGATAAAATGTTTCATAATAGCATTACACTCATACTGTGGACACCAAAAAATGGTTATAATAATAGTTATTCTATTAGAAATGGAAAAAAAAGTATTTACTTAGATGATAAGAAAACCTTCTAAACAAGATACAGAATACAAAAAGGAAGAAAGTTATTTGTGCAAAAGAGATCCCTAATCCATGTATATGACAGACTCCTTACTATAGAAGAAAGTATCCGTAAGCAGGGAGAACAAAAGTACCGTTATTTGATGATGGCAAGCGTGAAACCTGAGCAGCAATTTCGATATTACAATGTTTCTCCGCATCATGAATCAGAGCTGCAGTAACCAATACGAGAAAGTAGCAAGTCAATAGTATACCTACAGCTATAAATAAATAAAACAGGAGTGGGGTGGGTTGGCCTTCAAGATATACTGGTATTTAGAAAAATTACAATGTTTTCTTCTCCACATTCTATCTCTTGAAGAATCTTGCAGTACCTGAGATGAGAAAACTCCAAGCTGTGTACAAAAGACATATACGAAGCAAATAAGTATTTCTGACTGCTAACTTTTTATATAATAAAAGACAACTGTTTAGTCAAAGATGGAAAAATACAAGTAATTTGAAGGATAAGGGAAATCCTCCATACAAAAAAAAAAAAAAAAAAAAAAAAAAAAATAATAAAAAACAAAAAAAAAGGAATCACAAAGTAATGGTGAAAAGGACAACATTAATGGAGCAAAGCTGGTCAATCTGTTTGCATATTGTTAAGAAAGCCCCACTATGAAAGACCATTTTTGTTCATATTCACATAAAAATATTATGGATTTGCTACCAGCTACTATCTTCAAATGAATTTGTTTAAATGAAGAAAAGCTGTACAACTTAAGATATTTACATTCATGTCCAGTTTAAAGAACCCAGATATGGTCCTAATTGTGAAACAAGGTTTTAAGATGATAAAGGATTCTAACATTTGGACATTTTAAATAATGTTGATACTGGAAATTTTAAACTGCACTTGCACTTCATATGAAGAGAATCTTATTAGGGTATTGAGATGGATATATTGCAACATAGATATTTTGATTTCCATTCCAACTTCAAATGTTTGACAGCAAATATGAGTAATCCAACAAAGAAAAGATCATTAACGGCAGGCTTATGACACTTAAAAAATCAAGCCCGTGAAAATGATTAAAAAATTTGGATTGAACCTATCCATTCTCCTTGAGATCTAGGACTTGAAAATATCAATGAAAAGAGTAAAAAAAATATCTGAAACAGGAACAGATATTGACCACCCAAATTGAAGTGCTGTTAATATTATTGTAAGCCATGTAATGCAATAAGATTATAAAATTTAAAAGATCAAGGATGCAGGAAATAACAATGTTACCAGATGATATGGATTAGATAATATATAATCTTCATTCTGATTCAGCTCCCCCTCTTTTCCACTGCAACATGAGGAAACAAGATATACTCTTCAGCACATTCAGATATTGTAAGTTTTACTGTATGGAAATATATGCATTTCAGTTAGACTCAAGGACTAAACAGACAGAAATAGTTATATTTTACTTCCATAAAATGGTTTACAGATCAGATTTGGAGAACAGGACATCAACTACAAAGAGTTTCCTCCTAATGAGGAATTTCCTCCTAAATCTCCACAAATAACAGACACATCAATCAACAACCTCCTGTAGGTCTGTCATGCAATTGCTTAATACAGAATTGCAAAGCCTACATTTTTTTTTTCAAACAAAATCTTCAATGGCCTCAGGCCATTTCTCTCGGCAAGCTCAACAGAACTTGGCCAGTCAATTTCATTCCAAACAGAATTTGTCTATGAAAAAAATGAAAAAAATTAAACAAGTATAACAGAACACAAAAACTGATTCAAGATGAAATGTCAAATTTGGACAAAAAGAAGTTTTAATTTTAAACAATCGAGACAATACAAATTTCATTGATGATATCCATGAAATTTACCTGTTGGCGACCATTCGAAGCTGTCTAAAAGGCCATATGTATACACCTTCTATTCTGATTTGGGCACCACTGACATCGTATTCATTGTCAAACACATCATGGAATATAACCACCCCCTGATGAAAAACAAACCAAAGAAAACTGTTATAGAGGAAAAAGGACTATTTTACAGAAACAGTAATAAAGATGTGATTGAAACTCTAATTCTGCACAAAATAAACGTATTATTGTATAGTGAAATGAAAGGGTCCATTATTTGCTCTAGGATATTCAAAATATAGAGATCTGTCCAGATTATTGTGCATTCGTTTGTGTATGTATTAGAAGTATGAAAAAATACACTTGGCTCAGCAACTGAGACTGACGCAGTAAACAAAATGGTAGCTAAGATCTCTACAGATTATTAACCTCTCTAACCATTAAATATGAATACAATACTTGTCCAGAAAAGAGTAAAACGCAGTATAATGACAACTAACAAAAGACAGTTTCATTCAATGGAGAAGGGCCATTGGATAAGTTTTAACTGTTCTTTTTCAAACATGGACAAATTAGAGACGTAATGTTAAATGAAAAGATGAAATTAGAGACAGAGAAAGCAAAAGATGAAAACCTAGAAGGTATAGACAAAATTAGAGATGTAGTTTTACTAATCACATGTCACATACTTACATTTCCAAACAAACTAGTTTACAAAGTTCATTATCATCAGAACTGCTGCATTAAGAAAACATAGATAGTTTACTCTAATCAAGGTCAGCCTTTTTCAAGTTTGACTTTTAAGTGTATATATCATGTGTTATAAATTTATAACAGTCTCTCCATTCAATAAAAACACTTAAGCATCCATAAAAAGACAACCTAATAAAAAACACAAGCTGACCTCACAATGACAGAAACTATAGTTTAGTAAATGAAATAATATAAGAGTGAAGACTTTTTAGTTCTTCAGAATAGAAAAATGATAAGATTCATAGGAACTTTAATAACTTCAAGCGTAATGCAAAAGCCATTGATATTTCAAATAAATGCATAGTAAGTGAATACAGTTTCAAGTAGAACAAATAAGAAAATATACAACATATGAAAACCAAATTCCTGTGAAATTAGCAATATAGTTCAACATTGCACCTGAACATAATGTACTCCGCTTATCTTTGTCGGAGTACTAACTAACTCAATTACAGAATTTCCATTTGTTTTTCTGATGTCTGGAAATCTGGAAGAGCCATTTGTGGTATCCAAAAATTTCCAAGACCCTGCATTTCAAGAGGTCAACATATAAACATCCTCAGACTTCAATAAACTTATAAATTTGTCCCACAGCAAATAAATTTGTTCAAATGACACCTTTTAGAAATGAAGCATATTTCAGTAAATTTCACATAATTACTTTCAAAATTACATGATCTTTCAAAATGCCTTAAGTTCATTTAGTTAATTTGAGGCAACATGTAACCTAGTTTTAGCGTGGATGCTGCTCCCTCTGCCTTTATTATGCTGTGTCCAATGGTAGAAGATTAAGAACATGTAAAAATAGGCATAAAGGTAACCGTAGCATTTAGCAACATGCTTGCTCCCAAAAAAGAAAAGACAATTAAAGTATGGACTAATTCAAAATATCAAGCAGACACAGAAAAGGTTTTTTAAAGGTCAATAATATTATAAACCAATAACTTCTTCATAGATCTGAGTTAGTTCGTTATCCAATCATAAATCCTCTGAACAGATATCAGTGAAACATATGTTCAGCATGGTACTTACATGAAACATGAACTGACCAAAGCTACAACTTGAATATAACAGAAAACCACACATACACTAAGGTTAGTAATGAATCAACACATACCTTTGTAAGTTCCTGTTATGTTCCATTGTGAAAAAGGACCTAAGTTGTTCTCGTCCTTTCTTGTAAAGAGCTGCTGAGAAAGGTAACATATCAATAACATACAAATGAAGTGAGTTCACCTTCAGTCAGATTTTGACTCAATCATAACAACCCCAATTTGTCAATTCAAATCATTTTTAATCATAAGTCAGGGTTTGGGAAAATTAATATCAGTAAAAACTAAAGAACAACTGAGTGAAAATCCTTGGACGTAATTATAAATCAAATAAAAGTGACAACATTATCCTCCATCCTTTACCACAAACCTGATTGCAAATGTATTATTTGTTTTTCATTTCAAGATTCAATGTCCTTTAGCTACCTTTTATACAGGTCCTAAAAACATTGTTTAACTAAAAAATGGGCAGAAAGATATTATTCGGACAAGAAAAAAGAATTTTACAAATGCCCAATACCAATTATGATTGCTGATTGTCGATTGCCCAATATATAAATCTATAATAGCATATATATATATATATATATATATATATATATATATATAATAATAATTAATAGTCTTGGACACCTTATGAGTTACATATGAAGGATAAATTCAAACGTATGACCATTTTCTGAGAAGAGTACCCTGTAAAGCCCCAAAAAAACATACCTAAAGCACACACTGGCATACAATTCTATAAATAAAACTTAAGTACCTTGCAAATGCAGCTCTTTGCTTATTCTTATCCTCACAGATTCTCTCCCAACACCATCTATAAACATTCTGACAAACTTAATAAACACATATCACTCTTCTCTCTAGGTTCAAACATTCTAAACACGCTCAATTAACATCAGTTTTAACAGAACTAAACTTTCAAATTTCCTGTTCCTAGGGTCTAGTCTAATTCACAAAATCACAACTGCATAAAGCAACATTACTAAATGCAATCCCAAACTGACAACAATTAAAATGCAGGCGCACATCTTCAACATTACAACTTAAAAAAAAAAAAATCAAATGCACGTGCATCCTAATTAGTTAAGTTAAATACTCATTAAAATAAACTGAAATTAAATAAAGCTCCTAAACAAACCTCATCATCCCAGGACCTAGTTCTCTCCCTCAAGGGTCTGAGACCCGCCACAGGATTAACCAACAGTAGAACCACCCACCACCCAACTGCAATCTGAAACAAAAATTCAAGCCCCCTCCTCTTCTTGCACAAAGAAAACTCCAATCTTTGAGTGGCAACCATATCAAATCCCTAAAATTCAACTCCAATTCAAGGACCCACTTCTCAGTCGAAGCTGAACAGAGGGAACCCCGGGGAAAAACCCAAGACCCACCATAGCAAATAGCTTAAAAAGGAGGCAACAATAAAAGGGTTGCTTCAGAAGAAGTCAAAAGGGTCAGGGGAAGCTTGATCAGATAGAGAAAACGATAGACCAACGACTTAATTGGTCACCAAATGCGATTTTTGAAGCAAAAAAGATGCGTTCACCACTTAGCTTTGCACCAAATTTAACTTAAGTTGTACTAATCACAATCACTAGTAGTAACAATTAAAAAATTATGGTTTGGGATTTGGGTTTGGTGCAAATTTTTGCTTCTGAGAGATTGCCCCAGAGTTGGTTGTTAACTAGTTTTCTGGGTTTTGGTTTTTTAGTAAAAAAAGCTCACGGTCTGCTCGAACAGAAGCAATCACGCTCTTTGTTAAGGCGATTCCTTGCACGCGCTAAAAACTATTACTTACTTTCCTGGTGGTTATTATTTAGTAGTATCACTAACACTATTATTAAGTAATAGAATATTTGGGTTAAGTATTTTTTTTCAACTCTCTCAGAATGACTCTGTACTGAAAATAATATTTAAATTATCTTTTTCAACTCTCTCAGTATTATTAAAGAACGACTCTGTATTATAAATAAATAAATAAAAAGGATGGTGGATTGCTCCCATCTCAATGTTAGATACCATTGAATTGGTCTTTTTTAATGTCATTGATCTCGAATCAGAATTTTGAGACCAAATTATATGTACTAGTGTTGTATATAATAATGATAATAATAAAAATAATTTTATATGTATTTAATTTAGGCTTAAATACATTTTTCGTCGTTATTTTTGTAGTGTTGGTTGCGGATGGTCCTCATTTTGACAATGTTTAAAGTAGTCATCATTTCTACCGAATGTTTAAAATGGTTCTTATTTTCGTAATTCGTGTTTTATTTGATCTTTTTCTGTGACGTCATTTAAATCAGTAACAGATAGGTGATACTGTTTATATTAGAGTGTGTTGCGTATACTGTACATGTGGTGATAATTAGATATTTGGGGATAAATAGGTGTGAGCTAGGGTTTTGGTAAGGAATGTTTTGACAATTAGTGAGTTTTGGCAATCTTGTTACTCCATTCCCAATTGGTGTTGCTGCAATCTTTTTCTTCCTGCAATCTCATTATATAGGTATGTTACGTCCCAATCTTCTTCCTTTACCTCTGATTGTAGTAGTTGGAGGCAATCATATCACTTCGTGCACGTTTGGTGGTTCAACGAGAAATGGATTAACCCCGATTTGTAGCTGCGAAGAGATGACAACTTTGAGGATGGCAAGAACTCCAAAGAATATTGGTAGGGTATAGGAAGATGAAGAAATCGCCTCCAAGAACGCAACTACAATCCAACTCAAATCCTAATTGCAAAATTTTCCCCAAATTGAAAAGTTAACATTAATTAACCATCTGCACTGCACAGTACACGTAACACACTCAATGCAACATAATACAAACAGTGCCACACGTACAATGTTCTGTTATTAATTTAAACGGTGTCACAAAAAAGGACCAAATAACAAAATATGACCAAATAAAATACGAATTACGAAAATGATGATTATTCTAAACATTCTGTAAATATGAAGATAATTTTAAACATTATGTCAAAATGATGACCATTTACAACAAACACTACGAAAATAATGATGAAAAATGTATTTAAACTTTTAATTTAATATTCAGGTTTCGAACTATAAATTATTTATCTAGAATAACTTTTTAGTACTCCCCCAACAAACTCAAATTAGAATAATATCGTTGCATAAAATATTCATATAATAATATTGCCATCACATGTGATGGTAGGTTAAGTCATAGATCATAATCTGTTCATAATCAATCATTGTTTAAATTATGGAATCAGTTACTCAAAAACCATTCTACAGAAAATGTTGTGCTACCTTTGCATGTATCTGGCAATCCATGATTTACACAATAATACACATCCTTTTTGTATTGTTGTTACTTTTTTATGACATGAAATAAAAAAATTCAATATAAATTGATTACATAAAAAATCAAAGAGTTTTATCTACTTCAATTATCTCTGTCTCTGTGTTTCTTATATAATAATGGTTCCTTGTTTCAGCTTCTGGATAGTGCAATGATGATTCATACCAAAAAGGAAAACATGAATAAAAAAACATCACATACTTTGTACTTATTAGATCAACATAAACCCTAGACATACTTTTTTTTTATTTTTATGATTTGGTTAGAACTAATACAAGGTGCCACTTCCCCAATAAAAGGTACAACATTAATTTTGTTTTCTTGTTGATAATTACGATAAGGGAAAAAAAACTGCAAAAAGTATAATTGGCCTAACAGTCTCTAACTAACCTAGATTGGGATATTCTTCACTTCAAAGCTTGACATTTAAGTGTTGTGATTAATATTCATCATTCCAAACGAAACAAACAATATGGCAGGTAATTCGATTGTTTGTATGTCGTTGTCTGATGGCATTAAGAAGAGAATGAAAATATAATTTCATATATTTCTTTAGATCTGGAAATTCGTAGAAATATAACTTTCTTTTTCTATCCTTTTTAATAAATGGTTTTTCAACTTTATGTATGAGAAGAAAATATAATACCACGAAGACTTTATAATTCTCCATTAACAAAAATACTAACAATTCATACTTTATGATAACAAAAAATAAAGATTCTACAATCTTTTATATCCTCTAATTTTACAATTAAATCAACTTTATAACTTAATAGTAAATGACATTTTTGTATTACGTATTCTTTTTTGTATATTTGGATTATGTATATGGGTTTGAACAACCTGTTACTTTATTTAATTATATTTATTCGTGCAGACAAAAAATAAATTCTAAATGAATTCAAATCTTCCTTTATATCATTGCCTAACAAAATCCCAACGTTCATTGTTCATGGGAATAATTGTTAAAAGGAAAAAAAGAAGCAATTATGGGTTCAATGGAGAAAAATCAAATAAATATAAATGTGAGGATATATCATATTAAAGTCTATAAATGATTTCATCAAGATTAAAAATAAAAGTTGCATACTTTGACAAAACTATAATGAAAACAAAATATACAAGTGAAAAGTAAAATATAATAATTTATGATAACAAAGATAGTTATAGTATTAAAAACAAATGTAACATATTACGAGGATGAAAAAAATATCTATGACTCAATTGTTGGTTATGAATTAATAATATAAGTTAATTATTTTTTTTCTATATGATATATAATTATTTGTTTAATTTCTTTATTATAGTGTATTTTTTTGTATTTATCATTATTTTTATTATAATGTTGGTATTATCATCACTTTTATTATAATTTTTTTTGTCATATCTTTTCACAGTAATTGTCATCAAACAACTTTTTATGTTATGCTATTATTATTATTATTATTATTATTATTATTATCAATGCTGTCATAATAATTACCACTTATATTAATGTTGTTATCACTCTCATATCTATTTATCATCTTATTTCAACTATTATGGTTATCATCACTTATCTCATTATTATGGTTAGCAACATTATTTAAATATCGTTATTTATCATTCTTATATTTATATCTCTTTTTTATTTTTTCCAAATTTTCATCTTTTCATAAGATTTAAGTGTGAACAAAATAATTCAAATTCTATTGCTACAAAAGATATACTGAGTAAAAAAACAAACTATATACCCATTAAAGACACAAACACTCATAAAACTTATTATTCATATTGAAACCGAAGGGTGATATTTATGTAGCTACATTAGTCAACCATATGAATAAAAAATTTGTAATAAAAAACTTTTTTTTGTCATTTTTCTTAGAATCTTAGTATGTAATTCTTCCTTAGATAATTATTTTCTATAAAATTATAAAATTTATAAATATTTTCTACAAAATTTGTTGCAAAAAATGTTCTATACAAAATATTTCGTAAAAAAATAACAATAATTTCTTGCAATTTTTTTATAACAAAATTTATAAGTATTTTTTTAAAAAAATAATCAAAACAAAATTAACAGAAAATATGAATATTTTAGTAGAAAAAAAGGAAAAAAAGAAATAAAATTTCTAATAGTAATAGTAAGAAGATATAAATGAGTTGAAAGTTTATATATATAAAACAAAATATAAAGAGGATTTCTTTTTTTTATCCACGTTTCATAATACTAATTCTACCTTTTACAATATAGTTATTTATTAAAGTTTTTAAAATTAACGGTTATTTTTACCTATTTTCTATAAAACTGTTTATTTTTTTTTATATCAACAATTAATTTCTCTAATCATTTCACTTTATTTTTAATAAATATAAATTTATTTTATATATTAATTTAATAACATTACTCTATTATCATCTACTAACATACTATCATTCATATTTTAAAAATACGTACACAGAATGCGATAGCGTCTGTGTGTACGTTAGTATATATATATATATATATATATATATATATATATATATATATATATATATATATATATATATATATATTTATACCTTTGCTATTATTTTAAGACTAACCATTTGCCTTTTTCTAGCAGTACGTTTGAAGATTTTTTTTCTTTCCTAAGAGGTTTGGTGAATGGTTTCATGTTAGTTTTACAAGATATGTAAGGTTTTTATACAATAAATACTTGTCACTGTCAAAATGGTTTTACTAAATTTAGTGTTTCAATTCAATAAATGCTTACCTTTATTTGTTAGAAATGTAAAACTTGATGTGGTTGAATATATATTTTGTGATTTTAATTTATATGTTGAGTACTTTTTACGTAATAGTAACAAAATTTGAAATAGATACTTAAAAAAAAGTGAAAATGTTTTTCTATCAAAGTGTAAATTATCCCGTTTAAAAAAAGTGGAGAAAGATTAAATACTAAGGATATCATATGTTAATTTGTGAAGAAACATTTTTATATTTTTCAATTGTCTTTCAATTATTTGCACTTTATTTTGTTTTTTAGGAATTGAAAAAATAATGTCCCTAGAACCATCGTCATTTTTTCTCAAAGAAAAAAAACAAAAATCTCAAGCTAGCTATAATTCACCACTACTAAATTTTTTTATATTATATGAGATTTTTCTTGTAAATTTGTTAAAAGAATATGTAAGAAAAGACTTTTTGTTGCCATTTTTTCTAAGAATTTTAATTGGTATATAATTTCTTGGGCTATTATTTTCTGTAAAATTATAAAATTTGTAATTATTTCCTACCATATTTGTTGCGAAAAGTGTTTTATATAAAATATTTTGCAAGAAAATTAGTAATAATTTCTTGCAATTTTTTTTCTCAACAAAATTTGTAAATATTTTTTACAAACAAATTTTCAAAACAAAATTGACAGAAAATATGAGTATTTTTAGTAGTGCACGACCTTCTATTACTATATTAAACATTCCAAATAAAAAGAAGCATTAAAGTCTTAATTAAATAAAGTTAAATTTGTTATAACAAATCATGTGTAAAATTTTAAAATGTGTAAATGGTTTATTTCTTAAACTTTTTTTTAACGTTTGAAAGAGAGTTTAAAAACGATGAAACAAATAAAATAAACAGAATTTTGAAATATCTATATATTCATAACGATATAATATTTGGATAACATGTTGTGCATACCAATATCTATATATTCACAAGGATCACCTCATTAATATGCAAACCTTTCATCTTTCTCTTTCTCACTTCATTTCTCAGATTAATTTCTTCTGCTACGAAGAACACCTCAAACATATGGAAATGGGGTACTCTAATAACAGATTTCTTGGCCTTTTTCTCTTCTTCATATCTATGTCCATTCTCTTTTCTTCACCAGCAACAGCATGCACATTTTTTCAACTTGATTGGGTCCCCAACCCTTCACAACATTACACTCACTGGGCTCAGAGAAACAGGTTTCAAGTCAACGACACTCTTTGTAAGTCAAACTTGCTTCTGTTTTCAAACCTAAAACACTACACTAATTATGTCTACAACGTTGTCCAATTTAGTTACATACACAATACTTCTTCAAATTTTGTCTTTTTGGTGGTGACATGCAGTGTTTAAGTATAAGAGTGGGTGTGATTCAGTGTTGGTGGTAAAGAAGGAGGATTACGATTCATGCAACACCAGCAACGCCATGCAAGAGATGGACGGTGGTGATTCAATGTTTACTTTTGTGAAATCGGGTCCTTTCTTCTTCATCACTGGCAACGCTCAGAACTGCAAACGTGGTCAGAAGCTAACCGTCGTCGTTTTGGCCGTCAGACATAACAAACACACTCACTTGCTTTCTCCGGCGGCAACACCGCCTACGGCGGGAGCCGAAACACCCGCAGAAAATGGGCCAATTCCAAGCTCCGATGTTAGCCCATCAGGCCCAACTTCTTCAGCGCCGTCTCAGCCGAAACATTCGGGCTCTATGAGGTTTAGGGGTTCGGTTGGTGTCGCTATGGGTGTTGTTAGCGTTGGGGTGGGCTTGTTCTTCAGCATCTTGGGCTAGTTTGCTTGGTAATGGGCCTCAATTTATTTGGGCTTTTGAACTTTGTTACCTATTTTTTTTTCTGAAGTAAAAAAGTTGTTTTTGGTTTCCGTTTTAGTGCATGGCGATGCCTTCAACTGAACATTTTTCCAATACACCATTTTTTTTTCTCACAAAAATAGTTAATATATTTTAAATCTAATGTATAATTCACTATATTAATTAAGTTTTACAAGATATAACTATAAATATCATACATGAGAATTAATTTCGTTGAATTAAATCGTGGTGGAATTGTGGTTGTTGTCTTTTGGAGTAGAGCAACTACACAACAATAAATTCAAAATTAATTATTTTAAATATTTTTTACTCTAATTATCTAAGAAACAATTTTCTCTACTTGTTTAAACAAATAAATGCGTGGGATGATAAACGAATTAAGTAAATGATCTAATTGTATATTTTTTTTATTGTTTTATTCAGAAGTTTAAGAATTTTGGTCTTACAAATAAGATAGCTGGGAACCAGCTTCAAAATAAGATATTATTCGTAATTGTACTTTTATACTTACGTATTAAATGTGACTATTTAATAAAATTAAAACATTATTAAATCGATGTCTCACATACGTAAATTTCACTTTTAAAAATTTATATTTATTTATTTATTTTTATTTAGTTATATTCATATTATATGATTTTATCATTTAAAAAATATTTATAAATATTGTATAATATATCGAAGTCAATATTACATATTTCTTAAATGAACTCAAATTTTTGTGGTGCTTACCTATATTTCTGTGCAGGTTCTATCTGAAAAATATTAAATGTAAATCTTATTATTATTATGATTATTATAATCATTATTACTACTGTAATTGTTATTATTATTATTATTTTCATTTTCCGGAGTGAGGACAAAAAGGTTTTAGTTGTAACAGTTATAATAAGAAGAAAGTTGTAAGTTCTAATAGTCCACTGAATACTTTTCCACCACAAAAGTTTTTCCTAGGTCACACACATTAATTACTTATGATAGTGAGTTTTATTATAAATTATATCGTTTTTAAAATTTATTTTTACTGAAACTAATGTCAAATCACAACTTATTCATATTCATAATTTTAAAATTTACTTATTTTGAAAAATAATTAAATGTGAAAATCTACAAGATCCCAGGACGTACTATAAATGAGTTTCATAAGTTCTTTTATTTCTTTTCACCATGATTCCTCTAGAACTTAACAAATATTCTCAAATATGTTAACAAATAAGTGATATATTTATCTTGATTTCAACTATATAATTTATAACATTAACGCATATTTAAATTTTTTATTTTGAACAATAAAACATGAGATTAATTAAAACGTTTGTAATTTTTAAATTAATTTATATCTTTACTTTCTTTTTTTGAATTTTAAATAAACAATGGCATTTTGTGTAGATATTCTATAAAATATTCAAAAGTAGATAAAAATAATAATAAAATCTAAATAAAGTGATGAAAAAAAATGGTAAAGATATAAAACTCGTTAAATTAAAAAGATTCATTTTACTTGTAAAATGTATCATTTATTTATTTTTATATATTTACTATGTTTTCTTAAATAATTAATTCTTTTTAACTTCTTGTTCCTTCTTTGTTATGAAATTCATCTTAATTTATTTTATTACGAATTCTTATTCTTATTCTATAGTTCATACTTTTCTTATGAACTTGAAATTGAAATCATTTACTCAAGTTTTTCATGAATCTTTCACGATTTAAAAAACAATTGGGGAGATTCAATGTATCTAAATGCTATGTTTTATATGTTAAATATTTTATGTTCTTATATGAATCTTATCAATAAGAGATGCAAACACAAATATGTAAAAATAAATAAATCTCAAATGTAAGTTTAGTTGAAGGCACAGTAGGTATATATGCTTGTACAAATTGAACACAAAAAGCACGTTTTCAAAATATAGATGCATTAAAGATACCATCACCAACTTTAATAAACAAACACAAGAAAATTAAGAATGACAATGATGTTGTTATTTATCTTTTCTTTTTTAATTATGTATTTGGGTTTATGTTGATGATAGTGAGTTTGAAAGACCATTAATGTGGTAAAATATTACTTGCTTTTAATAAACTATTCAATAAAATTTATATATTTTTGTATTTTTTAAGGATAAATAATTGATTTAGTATAATAAATATTGTCATATTTAATTTTTAGTATTTGAATATTGTTATAATTAGTATTTTTAATATGGTAAAAGTTTACATGTTTTTAATAAATTATTTAACAAAATTCATATATTTTTTATATCTTAGTTATAAATAGTTGGTTCAGTAAGTAATTTGCGATCAAACTTTTAAGGAAATAGATAAGAATATTACTCCAAATTTGCAAGGGATTAGTAATTTGCGATTAAACTTATTATTTTTTTCTCAATTTCTAATTTTTTTAATATATATATATATATATATATATATATATATATATATATATATATATATATATATATATATATATATATATATATATATATATATATATAGACACACACTAATCTAAAGAAACACATAAACAGATATCAACACGTGCGTTTGCAAGACTAGATTTTCATTATTTATTGTATATACCAAAATTTAAACGTTATTTATATTAGAATTGTACCTACATTTTTTATTTTCTCAGTCTCACCTTCTCATATCATATTAATTAATTATGTGATAGATGTGTGTGGATGAGACAAACTTAGGGTAGATATGTTTCTTTCCCGCTATAATTTTGGTCAACATTTATTTTGAGTGGATGAAAGTTAACTAAACAGATATGAAATTTGCATAGAAAAAAGTATATACAGATTTATAATATATTTATGTGATTTTAGCAAAAACATTTATTATTTGTTTATATAACGTTTGATGTCATTGATTGATATCAACAAATGAGAATTTACAAATACAGTTTCTGAAAACATTGTCTGTGTCATCAAGTTTCTGTAGTATATTGCATCACCAATTAGCACTATTTTTTAAAACAAAGATAAAAACAAAAACAAAATTGAAATCAATTAAAAGTTTGATTAAGGACTAAAAGATACAAATTTCAAAAGGCTCACAAAATAAAAAAATCCTCATAACTCTACCGCTTGGTTTGAATTACAGGAAAAATGAAATAAAATAAGAAAATGCGAGTAAGAAATTAAAGTTGTTTAGATTAAGAAAAAAAGTAAAAATATAAATAAAAATTGACTAAATTTTTTTATAGGTATTATTAATGTAATATTAAAAATATTAAAATTAATTATGTAATATAATCATTAACAAAAATGCTTTTCATTGTGTTTTAATAAAAGTGGGTATAAATTAAAATTAAAAATAATCATTTATAAAAAAATAACGAATTAAATATGTTTGTAGTCTCTAAACTTAGATGCGAAGTTGAAATTCATCTGAGTCCTAATTCCTAATTCTAAAAAATGAATGGATATATTGTTATCTTAATCCAACGATATTATTATTTTTTTTGTTATGTGTTAGAAGTTAGATATATCAAATGGTGTAAGCAGCTCAAATGCAGTATGAAACACCACTTCTCACATAAAAAAACTTAACAGACTTGGGTAGTTGGGTTATAAGGATTATATCTATTCATTTTTTAAGTTTGATGATCAAATTATATCAAAATTTGAGACATGAGTGAATTACAATTTCATATTTATGTATATACCAAATACAAGAACTAAAAACATATTTAACTCAAAATAATCTATGAAATGGAAACAATATTTTTTAAAACTATTTAATTTTTTAAATTGATTTTTATAAATAAATAATTAGCAATGATGATAATAATTTTCCAACAAATTTTAAAAAATAAAATAAAAGTGTAATAAAACGTTTTAAAATTTTAAAATCAAATTTGTAGATTAAATTTAAATATATAGAAAAAAAAATCCAATGTTCAATTGGTGGAATAAAATAGGTAAAGTAAAGAAAATTTTACTACATAAATGAAAAAAGAATTAAAACATAAGTGTACAATTATAGGAATAACTTCATTAAAAAATAAAATATATAAATGGTATGTTATAATTTATATTAGTTTTTCTTCTAGGAAGAAGAGACACATTGCATACTCCATGTCCACTAATAACTTGAATAAGATGTGGAAAGCATTTAATTAGTCATCAATAGCACACCACAAATGCAAACCGAATATTTGGTTACAAGTAGATATACGTGGACAACATATGGAAGCACATTTGAAGGTACATGTAGATATGAAACACAAAATGCTTTTTCAAAATACTAATATTTTCTATATTAAAAATAGTATCACTACCTTTTATAAAAAAACACGAAAAAAAATTTAAGATGTAATATTCGTTGTCTTTTTTTTTAATGATTTAATTAGTTAAATAATATTCATTTTTGTTCAAATATGTCAATTGTGATTTCGCAAAACTAATTTTTCTATGTTGTTGACATTATTTCTAACGAGGTAAAAGTTTACATTGTTAATAAATTGTTTAACGAAACTTAAATATTTTCATATTTTTAATTTAAAGTTATAGTATAGGGACATTTTGCTACAAATTATAGCTATGGATAGATTGTAGCAAAATTTGTTATGGAACATAGACAGATAATTTTATCTTTTAATTGATTTAGCTCTTATTTTTTATTTTTAATAAAGTAAAAACCTAAATAAAATAAAGAAGATTATAGAAATGGAAACAAAAAATGTACACATTAAAATGACTTAACTAAAATAACAAAGATTGAAGCAATACTTGTACATACAAACCAAAAGCCAAACAAAATTTTATCAATAAATTTATATATTATTGTTTTATAATTATATATTAGGGTTAAATATCTTTTGATGTTCCATAACTTTGATGTGAAATTGAATTTTTTTTTAAACTTTAATACATTTTAGTTTCACAACTTTAAAATTGAATTGAATATAATCTAATTACGTTAAATTTTTTTGACGTGTATAACATTGAAGCAAAATGTATCAAACGGTATAAATAATTCAAATACTAGCATGAAATACGTTTGATATGTAAAAAAATATTAATACAATTAGGTTAAAATGACTATATTTGTTTATTTTTAAAGTTTGAGAAACTTAAATGTATAAAATATATTTACTTGATACTATTTAAGCTATATGATGATATCATAAAGAATTAAGTCGAATTTTGAAAAGTGTTTGAGCACAATCAACACAATAAGTCCTGTAAATGTACAACAACTTATGGGTCAATTGAGATGCATGCAAGTAATAAGTTTTTATAAAAGTTAAAAAATTCTCGGCTCATCCTCTATAATCTTTTTGAAGTCGATACCTCAAATTTCATTGATCTTATACATCACTGTGATTGATTCTTTCATCATAAAAGGTATCAAGTCTTGTATACATTTACGAAGGAGAGCACAATCTTTAAAGTACGAAGATTTTGCAAAACTTGATTTGCAAAACTATTATATATGTGTTGGAAGTTCCACATCGACTAAAGATAAAGTCAATTCACAATATGTAAGTGAGTGCAATCCTCACTTTTCAAGTCGGTTTTGTGGGACCGAGTTAGGCTTAAAACCTACTTCTAACATGGTATCATAGCCAGGTTAGAGCCTATCCTAACGAACTTTTTTGGACATTCTATTCCACCCGATATCGAACCGTTAGTGGACCACCCACTAATTCCTTGTCCCACGCACGAGATGAATATACCTCGACGTGAGGGGATGTGTTAGAAGTCCCACATCGACTAGAGATAAGGTCAATTCACAATATATAAGTGAGTGCAATCCTTATCTTTCAAGCCGATTTTGTGAGACTGAGTTAGGCTTAAAGCCCATTTCTAACATGGTATCAGAGTCTGGTTTGCTCAAGGTTCAAGCAAGTAAAGTTCTTGTTTTAAGCCGTGAAAGAAATATCTAAAAAATATTCTTTTAGTGATAATTGCTTTAAGTCTTTAAGAAAAAAAATTAATTTTTTTAGTATTAATTATTTTAAGTTTAAAAAAAAATGTCTTAGGTATCATAAACCCTTAAGTTACTCCTGTGCATGCAGAGTTGTATCATTAGAAAACAATTGAACCATAGTGAGATGGAAAAAGTTATAAGTTATGACTTTGCTCTATAAATATATTGGCTAGAAGTTCTTGAATATATTTTGTTTGAGAAAAAAAGAGGCTAAAATCTCTGTTCCAAACAACTTCTATTCCCAGACAATAATGTAGAGAGTCAAGATCTTTTAATCTTAATCAACAAGATATATTGCTTAACAAACTAACTCCTAAGAATCTATTAAAAGCCTGTTTGACTAATATTATTTTAACAATGTTACTTTACAGTGAGGATAACATATGAAAAATTTATAAATTTTCATCCATATTTTCAAAATTGATTATCTAATAACTGACATAAAATATGGTAATTGAAAAGTTGCTGCAATACATACAAAATTGGCGATTCTAAGAAAAACACGTGAGTCAATGAAAAAAATGTTTCAACACCTACTAAATAAAATTAAAGTTTCCTAAGTGAATGTGATGAATTCACATTAAATTTCAAATACATGTGTGCGCTTAAGCTGAATCTAGCCACCTTGGAATTAAGTTCATTTCCATCAAGTCCAACCATTTAATACGAAATTTCCTATTCCTCCATGGAGAAAAAAATGCCAACTGTCATATATATATATATATATATATATATATATATATATATATATATATATATATAAATAAAAGAAAATATATATAAAAAGCTAAAACATAAAATAAAAAGACTCGATTGAAAACAATTTGTAAAAATATTATAAAAAAGAGGTTATAGTCGATAATATAACTCCTTAAAATGTACAAAATAGGCCATCAATTGAAAATGTGAGTTTAAAATTACAAATAAAGATTTATTCTGATAATATAATAATTTTAACCAAATAACGCACAGTGAATTCCTTTTCAAAAAAATAAAATAAATTAGAGTTATGTTTTAATACCTGGACATTATCAAGGGTTTGAATGTTGTTAGGTAGGATGCTATAATTGTATTAGAAGAATTTTTTTAATCAAAACTAGTCCAAGTTCATTAAATGCGTGTATGTCCCATGTTGTTGCTTTGCATGGTTATAAATAGCACTGCGTAGGACTCTAAAATAGACTCGTGCTTTCCTGGTTTATTTTGCAGACACATTAGCTTCGTTTGCAAAAGAAAAAAAAAAGAAAGAGAAAAAGATGAACTGCTTCGAGGAAGATGTTCCAATGCCTCTGAGTCCTATGGCAGACTACTTTAGCAGCTCTCTGATAAACGTGTTTGTCATGGCTGTTGCTGAATCTGAGATTCCAATTGATGAATCAAAAGTTTTACCTCTGCTTAAGAACAAGTTACTTCCCATCTGCTCCAGATTCTCTTCTATCATGGTACGTATAATTTATTATTAGACATCTATATCTATATATATATCTATCTATATGAAACAAAAAATATCATCTGATATTGTTACTGCATAACTTGAACAGGTTACTGAGAAGAATGGGAAAAAAGTTTGGAAACAAGTTGATGTTAATCTAAAGGATCACGTCAAGATTCCTAAGTTTACATCCAACAACCGAACACTCAAATTATACGACCAGTGTTTTGATGAATACATGGAAAAAATAGCAATGGAACAGATACGAGAAGATAAACCACTTTGGGAAGTGCATTTGTTTAAGTATCCAACGAGCAAATGTGAAGGAACTTTTATATTTAAGCTCCATCACGCACTTGGAGATGGCTTCTCTTTCATGA
>Ga0214544_1007300_pt1 | contig 19531 bp, 11 predicted proteins | sample CNSS3metaG_FD_160074 | JGI IMG/M metagenome (GOLD analysis project Ga0214544, IMG submission 160074) | Root nodule microbial communities from cowpea collected in UCLA plant growth center, Los Angeles, California, USA - CNSS3 | ecosystem: Host-associated > Plants > Roots > Nodule | place: USA... | reverse complement strand
AAAGAATATAAATATATATATATATATATATATATATATATATATATATATTATAATATTAACAGCTCATTTGTCTAAATTGGCTCATTATTTCATATATATATATATATTCCTCTTTTTTTTTATTTTCTAAACACGGTCATCAAATTGCAAAATATCAAGAATGATAAATTTGTTGTCTTTCCTAGTTATTTTCTTAAAAATCATAATTTTTTATAATTATTTAATGGCAAGAAAAATTTTACAGAAAAATCCATGCAAAATAAACTTCTTAAGAAATTATATAGGTTTCCCCTTAAATAAATTTGAAGTTCTTAATGTATGAAGCCATTTTTACTAAATAAATAAGAAGACAGAGAAGTATCATTCTACAAATAACAAAGTTTGGTGAAAAGGACAGACTAATAGAAATAACGATGAACCAAAGTTTTCAAAGACAGAATAAAAACGTGATTGTTTTTTGGCATGCGTAATAAGCTAACAATATTTAATGTCAAATAAGATAATAATGATGTTGGACACACTTTATCTTGATACAAGATATCTTCAAATAATTTTTTCTTAAAAGAATCTAAAAAAATAAGTTTTCTAATAAATTAAAATTAATATATACATAAGTTATTCAGTAAAAACAATTTATATAGATTTTAGTAATTTTAACTCGTAAAAAAAGTGTATTTTTGTATATTCTGTTTTATAATCCTAAAAATCCTTTGAAATTAATTTGTTGAAACACATGTTTTTCAAAAATGTACCTTAAAAAAGATATTCGTAATATGTTAAAAGTTTGTACTAAAAAAATTTAATTCTAAAAGTATTATCGATCTCAATTTCTCGTTTTCGTCGCTCTTCTTTTGGAATCTTTCTTCTCCTCCTCACCTTTAACAAGTATTAATGTTAGTAAAAAACGGTAAGAGTACCGACTGCCCATAACGAGTGCTACATATCGTTATCTCTTAAGAGAGTTGTTCAACATATGGCAACTCTCACATTCGATAACTCGGGGGTATACCACAAAGTTTCTAAAAACACAATGAAAATTATTTTTTGTATGTTTATCAAATAATTATTGCACAACAAGAAATTAATATGTTGTATTTACAATTTGTTAATATTTGATTTCAACCACTTCGTTCTCATGCATTATAAATTATCTCAATTCTTATTCATGTTTGTTAAAAATAGATCTGTCTAATTATCTTAACCACAAAGGGACCTGAATTGATTAATAGGCTTTTATCTGGTTTAAGATGAATCTTGGAAAGATCTTTAGGTTTTAAAGCTCAATTAATCAATTACACAGTTCTGGGTTAATGGACTATTTAAATCAATCAAGAAAGATTAAGGGAGAGAAGAAGGAATCAAGACACACAATTTATACTGGTTCGATTCAAGGCGAATCTACATCCAGTCTTCTCCTAAGCAACACACTTAGGAGGATTCCACTAAACAGAAATGTTCCAAGAATTACAAGCACACCTATGTAATTCTAACCCCCAAAACCCAAGAACTTGATTCACCAATCAAGAACTTTCCCTAGGAGCAATGCATCCACACAATTGCCCCTAGGCCTACACTTCAAACACTGAAGCAACTGTAATCAGAAATACAGAACAAGAAACGAATACACCTATACTGTGCAGATTTGACTAGATGCTCCTTGATTCAAGCAAGACCCTTCATAGTAGTATCAACTCTCAATCTTCTTGGATCTACACTTGAGTGATCTTCCAGAATATTCAGAAACTCTGTGACTCTCAGATGGCTCTGTCTCAGATGAAAACTGCGTGATCTTTCTAATTTCTCCCCAGCCAAAACAGATTCCAAAAACAGCTTTTATACAAAGGTTTTTGCTGTCACTAATTTGATTAGCAAATTACCTAATCGATTATCGTGAGTACATTTTCACTCACTTTGTGCCAGACTTCACAGCTAATCCATTAGTTCAGAAACTACAGCAGGCCTGAAATACAATTGATAAAGAGAAACTATTTGCCTAATGCATATCCTAACTAGACCAAGCTATGTTTTATCCCAGATCAGTAGACATCATCAAAATTGTTCTTCATTCATGGGTGAAAAGCTCCCCCTTCCAACAATGTTAAAATCAACTCATAAGAATACTCAAATTTTATTCTTAGGACCTTTGAGCCTATGATAACTCATCAAATTTCAATCCCTTGAATCCTCAACAAGTAAAATCATGCATTAATTTTAATAGTCTAAGATTACTAATGAACCAAGTTCTATTCCTAGATGCAAGTATCCATTAGGTATTCAATTTCATGTCTAGATTCTAAAGATATCTCCCAACACCTCACGAATCACAAATCAAGCATGGGAACAATCCACATTAAGTATTAAGCATGGAAATCAAATACTAACTTGAATTTGAAGACCAAATATATATATATATATATATATTAACAACACAATTTTATACAAAAATTCAGTGTTTTACATTTAATCTCAACAAATAGAAATTGCTCTCCAGGATGGAAAACCTATGGTTTTACAAAGTTGAAGAATAAGGAAGAAATTTGAACCATAAAGTAGAAGTAATTCCTCTCTCAAGGTTCTTGACAACTGCTTCATGTTCTAATTGTGCCACCAATTCGCATCTCTGCCACCAATTTCGTAGCTCATTATCCTCTCCAACCCAAAAGGGGCAAAATCTCATGTATGAAGAAGGACACCCAAGATCGAGAATGGATGGTTTCCCAACCCCCCTAATAGCCTCCAAGAACCTCTTTGAAGCACCCAAGGTGTTTCTATTCGTGCAAAATGATGAATTTCAACTTTCGTAGAAACATGATTAAATAATGATCATCGCGTATTAGGGTCGGCATTCTCGTCGAGCAACTTCATTCTCTCCTAGCAAGACCTAAAAATTGATGCTCTCTGACTTGAACTTCGCTAGACGAGCCAAATTTTCTCCAACAACTCAAATATCTGCTCACTACGATTACAAGGGGTTTCAATATCTGCTCACACCAAAGAGTTGGTGATCATTGCAAAAAGGAAAACTACACAAGAAGACAGACACAAACAGAAAGGGTAAGCTAGAGTAAAAAGGTTTTTATCATACAATTAAGCATGTAATTTAAAAGTCAAGAACACATCAATCAACCAAACATGTGATAGCAAACAACAAGACTCTAAGACTCAATTTATCCGAATACATATAATCGGTCAGATTCATTGGATGCTTGCACTTGTGGTGGCCTCTACTGCTCTACAAAGTCATTGCCAATGTGTTTCACCCTACCACGCACAAGGTTAGTCTTCAAACAAACATCTAAGGCCATTATCCTTCCAAAGAATAGGGTCTCCTGTTACTCTCACCACTTGAGTCAGTCCGCTCTACGTGAGACTAACTGACTCTTTAGAGTTTCAATATGCAATCCCTACTTGAATCCTTACCTAATTATATACACTACGACACCACCATGAAACCTTACCAAGAGGTTCATGGAATTACGTCCATCCCATACGGCACCACCATGAGATCTCACCAAGAGGTTCATGGAATTATGTCTATCACATCCAACACCACCATGAAATGTCACCAAAAGTTTCATGAAATTACGTCAATCTCATACCATAGCCATGTCTCACCAACCAACCATAGATTTATCAAGCATCACAATCTCATGTCAATATCCAACCAATGAACCAATCATGATTCATGCACTTATTCATACTAAGCTCATCAATTTCAGTCCCATTATGTCACATAGAACATACAAGGCACCATACATAAACTTTTTAAAGCAATAAACCAACTGATCATTAGAAACGTGCACTTATCCAACAAACTCTATCAATCTCGCTTAGGTTAAGGAGCTCTCGCTTAGGCGAGAGGAACCCCACGGTCAAGATACCAACTCTTGCTTGGGCGAGACTGCAACAGAGGGCACGTCGAGGTCTCGCTCAAGCTAGCCCATCTCGCTTAGGCGAGATTACTCTCGCTCAAGCGAGTGGCCTTCGCCTAGGCGAGTCCTCGAAACAGAGAGGGGGATGGGTTGCAGTTGTTCTCGCTCAAGCGAGAGCTTTTCGTTTTGAGCGACCAACAGCTCGCCTGGGCGTGTTCAGCAGAACCCCTTGCTCGCACGCGTGCAAAGCCAAAAATCCATCCAAAACAGTACGCAGATTATTTTCACACCATCAGAAGCACATCAAAACCATATAGAGCATCAAACAAAACCAACCATGCACTTTATTTATAAAAGCATGAAAAACCTAGCTTCCCTTACCTGGATAGATGCTAGTAAAAGATACATGCACCCAACAGATGTGCACTACAGCTCTAGGAGCAGATTTGTGACCTGGCAATACTGACACAGATTGAAAACGAGGTTACCATGATGTACCCTAATTGGAATCACGAAAATAAAGCTAGAGAAGAGAAGGTATGGGTTGAGGACCAACTTACGTGGAATAAAAATGGAGTTTAACTAACTTGACGAAGAACGGGCCCAAACCCTAGCAGAGCTCTATTGGAGAAAAAAAAGAGTGTGAGGGAAAGAGCTGTTTTTGCAAAGTGAACAGAATGAAAGGAACAAGTGGGTGTAAGTAGGGGTGGCAAAGAGGGCCAGCCCGCCCGTTTTGGCCCGGTATATCTGTGGCCCATAAAAAACAGGCCAGTTTGGGCTGGCCCGTCAAATAGAAACGGGCCAACAATCACAACCCGTTCTATATTGTACGGGCTAACGGGCCGGGCTGGCCCGTCCACTTTTTTTTTTCTTTTTTTTTAATTTTTTTAAAACTTTTTTAATTTTTTTTTAATTTTTTAATTTTTAAAATTTGTTTATATTTACATATAAATTATTGTTAAAGGCATATTTAATCAAATATAATATTTTTAAAATTTTTAATTGATTAGTTAATATTTAGTTAAATCATTCCAGAGGTCCCCATTTTTGTAGCAAAATCTCAAGTAGGTCCCCCCATTTTCATATGTCTCAATTGAGTTCCTACTTTTTAAAATTCATTGCAATCTTATTTGCTAGCACGTGGTCTTTTTGATTTTTTTTATAATTTTTTTTTTATAATTTTTTTTTATAATTTTTTTAAAAAAATTAAAATTTCCACGTGTCAATCTGACATTGTGTCACGTGGCAGAGACAATGTGCTGTGGCAGTGACAGTGCCACGTGTCATTGTTGGATGTGAAAAGTCTCAATGTAGTCCCTATATTTGTTATTTTGTCTCAATTTGGTCCCAAATTTTGTAAAATTGAATCAATTTCATCCATGTATCAAATTTATTTTTATATAAATTTTACAATGATATTTTGATTATTGTTGATATTTTTAACAAAATTGAGTTTAATTAAATGTATATTTTGCACTAATATTTATTTAATTTTTTTAAAATATTAATATATCTATAATTTATAGATAAATGTTAAAGTTGCTTTAAAAATAAAAACTTTATAAATTCAAATATAAAATTTTAAATATAAATTCTAACATTTGTCTATAAATTATTGATATATAAATATTTGAAACAATATTTAAATAAAGTTCAATGCAAAATATATATTGAAATAAACTTTATTTTGTTAAAAATATCAATTATAATAAAAATACCATTGTAAAATTTATATAAAAATTAAATTTGATATAGAGATGAAATTGATTTAGTTTTAAAAAAATTGGGACCAGATTGAGACAAAATAACAAATACAGGGACTACATTGATACTTTTCACATCCAATAGTGACACGTGGCACTGTTATTGCCACATCACATTGTCTCTGCCATGTGGCACAATGTCATATTGACACGTGGCAATTTTTTTTTAAAATTATAAAAATAATTAAAAATTAAAAAACAAATTAAAACAAATTAAAAAAAAATAAAAAAAACACGTGCTGACACATGGCACATAATTAACGCCGTTACTATACAACTAACGAAAAGGAACTGATTGCAATGAATTTTCAAAAATAGGGACTCAATTGAGTCAAATGAAAATGGGGGACCTACTTGAGATTTCGCTACAAAAATGGAGACTTTTGGAATGATTTAACCTTAATATTTTTAATTAAATAAATTAAAATAATTATTAACTTTACATATTAAATTTCTTAATTATAACTAATAATTGAAACTTAATTTGTAGGTGTTAATGATTTAAATTATAATACTATTATATATTTACATATTTAAAAAATATAATATAAAAAATTAATTTTTTTAATTACTTTTATTTTATTTTTTTAAAACGGGCCAACGGACTGGGACGGGTTGGCCTGTACTTTGACCTGTCAAGTTGACGGACTGGACATGACGGACCAAAACGGACTGACGGGTTGAAATGTTCAACCCAACCTGTCCCTTTTAACACGGACTAACAGACTGGCCTGTTGGGTCCAACCCATTTTGTCACTCCTAGCTGTAAGGAGTCTTAGGTACCCTATGGGCTGGCCTTAGGCCCAACAGTTAAATGATGACCCTTAAACATTAAAAGCATAAGAAAAAAAGTGGACCTTACACTTTATCTTATCTCTAATAAGAATATATGTTATATTTGATTAATTGCTATATTAGAAAGTAACTTCAATAATAGAAAAAATAAATCTAAAAATATTTTAAAGGATAAATTGAAAGAATCAACTTAATAATAGTGAGAATCAAATATAATTAAATAAATTTCAAAAACTCAACCAAATCTCTATAATTTATTAGGTAACTAATTTTTAATATATATATATATATATATATATATATATATTACAAACACCATAAAATTATTCATATCCTTAAAACCTTTTTAAGCTATTCTTCTCCTAGCTTTCTTATTTTATTAACATGTGAAGGGAGGGGTTATATTTTGAATGTAAACCATGAATTAAACAAAAGTAAACAGATAAAAAGGTATTAAATCTGAACTGCTAACATAATTTATCTTATTCTATATGCAACAGAACTTTTACAGATATGTAACTGTAATGGAAAATTAAGACACCGAAAGCAAATACAAATAACAAATTATACAACCATCTCCATCAGAATCTGGAGTACTTGAATTTCATCAAACTTATTTTCTTTTCTTGGTCGAAATCTGTTCACTTCACAACCTAAAAGGGTTCAAAGCATGGTTCCCATCAAGCCCCTTAGCAAAATGGTGAGCCATGATCTCTCCTATGGAACTGTTCCTATAGATCGGTGGATTTTCCTCTGACAATAACTCTTTAATTGGACCATAAACCTTCGTTATACCCTTTTCTGGATCGTGTGAATTTGAAAAGAAGGTAGCCACTGAAACTCTTGGTCCTCCACGGTTTGCCAAGACCCGGTGATAAACACTCGAAAACTTGTCATTTGTTATAAGCTGAAACCAAAGCTAGAAAATTAACACATATTCTCCTCACAGACTGTGTAATTAACAGGTTCATTGCATTCTAAATCACATGTATAACTAGAAAATAAAACATGGTTTTCCCATGTTAATCATTATAAGTCAACGATCGATACTTACTTGTAGAACATCTCCTACGTTTACAACAAGACCTCGATCCACAGGAGGAACATTTAACCATTGATTGTCATGAAGAATCTGAAGACCACCCAGTTGGTCTTGTAGAAGTATTGTAATGAAGGCCATATCAGTGTGCTTGGAGGTTCCCAAAGTTAATTCAGGTTGAGGACAAGGTGGATAGTAATGGCCCTGAATGAAAAGTCCTTCTGCACAATTCAAGTCTTTGAGACAAGATGAATTAAGGCCAAGAACTTCAGACAACAACTCAAAAATTGTATAACCCAGTGCCATTGCTTCCTTGGAATATTCAGTAATTATGTCTCTGCAAGTACATGGAAAATGTATCAGACATGAATTTTTCAGTCACTTGAAAACTAGTTCTCCATCCAAAGAATGCACCTAGATACTGAACTAAGAATAGAAAGAAAAAGGGCAACCGTTAAACCACTGAAAAATCTAAAAACTGTGTTAGTTCATTACCTAAACACTTCAGGCAATTCTTCGGGTTTGGGTGGATTGGGAGCCATAGAACATCCAACTGTGTCTCTCCAGTTAGTAAATTTGTCCATGTACAGGCTGGCGTTGGAAAAGTATAGAATTTTGTCCTTCAAATTTCGAGAGTAAAACTGTTTCCTTACATCAGCATCTTGTTCATGAAACCTTCTGATTCCATCGATCATTTCATCCATAACAGGAATTGGAATTCCATGATTGATCACTTGGAAAAAACCCCACTCCTGGCATGCACTGCGAATTTTTGTGACAGCTTCTTTTCGCAGATCAGGGTTGGTGTGTATGTTTTGCAGGTCTATGACAGGAACACTCAGCTTTGAGTCAGTGGCTATGTTTTCAGTTATGTCAATACCGGAATGGAACATACGAGGGACTTTTTTGACCCCAGAATCTACGAGACCTTTGACCCCAGTTTTTGTCTCATCAAATGCTTTGATTTCAGCTTTTCTGTCATAATCGGAATCCATGGCTGCTTCTATCTGGTTTGTGCTTTTCACCTCCATGGCTAGAGAATGTTAAGGTCAACCAAAATCCCAAATTACTCCTAGGGAAAGAAACCAATAGTCATGGAATAAATGGTAGTTTTTCTTGTACTACACCCTACGAAAAGTGAGCATTTTAATATAAACATGTTCTTCTTAAGTATGAAAAGTCCAAAGTTAATAAGAAACTTTTGTTTCCAGACAGAATAAAAACGTGATATTTTGTTGCGGATTATAGCGTGCCACGTCAAACAACTCTTATCCTTGTGCTAAAATAACTTTTACTTATAGGATCCAAGTCTTTCAAGATTACTTTTGATTTTGTGTTTCTGATAACATATGTCGTTATTTTGAGAAGTAATTTTTTTTTATAGATTTCATGATAAAAATTTTTGAAATGTAATTTATTTATCATTTTGGATTTAATAGTATTTATAAAACTAAATTCATTCTTTGTAATAAAAATTTCTAATATAAAATATTGTAACTAAAAGATTAATTATTATTATTTTTTAAATATAACAGACGATGTGACAACTCTATAATCGTGACTCTATGACCACAACTAGTTAATGGAGGAGATGGGAGAACGTGCATAAACGAGGAATTATGAAGCTGGAGAGACTTCAAAATGAAGTAATATTTAAGAGTACGACTTTGATTTTAAGATTATATATAAAATCGTGCTATGAAAGCAAGCATGATTTCAATGCGTTTTTTATTTTCGTTAAAAGTCGAAGTGGAAGAGATATTCTCGGCGGTGATAATGCAAGCGAAGGTGATAGTGGTTGAATTACGAATGTGATAGGAGCATAGAAGAAGGTAGTAAAGGGGAAAGAGGTGGTGATGTTGAAGGAGGCAATATCAATGGTAGTCGAAGCGATTGTGGTGGAAGCCAAAGAGGAAGACGATGCAATATTGGTGTTACCGGTGAAAGTCAAGAAAGAGGAGGAGGAACCAATATCTTGGAAATGGAAGGCAAAAAGGAGAAGGCGGTGCTAAGGATGGATATTATTAATATTCATTTTTTATCTAATAAAATGGATTGGATCTATAATCTAAATTTAGTTTATCTATTAAAATGAATATGTATTTTAACTACATCAATTAAATTTTAAATTTTTTCAATCTAATTTAAATTGGATTAAAATTGTATTTAATCCACTTTGTAACGAGAATAAATGTAATTATTAGATCCATTTGATATGGGTTTGGTTGACTCGTTTTTACCCTTCAGCTTAGATCAACTTAGTCAAATCCTTTGACATAGTCTGACTCGACTCGATCTTAGGTCCTAGTTGACTTGACTTAACATCTGGTCGATGTAATATCCAGGAAGAACTTTGAGTAATTTAGGTGGAGTTGAAGCCTACTCGACCAACGTTTGTTCGTCGGGCCAACTCGGCCAATGTTTGTCTGGCGGGCCAACTCGGCCAACGTTTGTCCGTCGGGCCAACTCGGCCAACCTTGCCTAAGACCAACTCGACCAACATCCGGTTGGGGCCAACTCGATCGAATATCAGTAGTACTTCCTCGATAGACCTTTAGTCGACTTGACTTGAGTGATTTTGATTAGGGCCAACTAAACCGAATTTGGATTGGGGTTAACTTGGTTGAATTTTAGTCAGAATCGATTCTTTAGAATTTCAGCACGGACAAACTTGGCCGATTTTCGGTCGGGGGCAACTCGGTTGAATTTTAGTCAAGGCTGACTTAATCGAATTTTAGTTGGGGACAACTCAGTCAAATTTCTCCCAAGTACGACTTGATCGAATTTCAATTCGGGGTGACTTAGCGAAATTTGGACCAAGGGCCACTCGATCGAATTTCGGTTAGGTCTAACTTGGATGACTTTCTACTGAGGTCGAGTCAGCTGAATTTCTACCTAGGCCGTCTTTGCCAAATTTTGGCCAATACTAACACGGCCGAATTTAGGCCTAGATTGAGTCAAATGATTTTTTTATTTCGAGGCCGACTTCGTCGAATTTCAGCCAAGGCCGAGTCAGTCAAATTTTGGCCTAGACCACCTTAGTCGAATTTCAACAACAGCGTTGACTTGATCGAATTTTGGTCAAGGAAAACTCAATCAAATTTCGATCAAGGTCGACTCGATCGAATTTTGATCCGAGGCGACTCTGCTGAATTTCGGGGAGGGTGTCTCCACTGAATTTTAGCCCGAGCTACCAAAGCTAAACACAAAGCTAGATTAATGACGGGCAGGTTTACCTAACAATATGGAATATATTTTCAGGAAACATTTCCTCTTGTTGCCAAAAATACCTTATGTCTTCTTTATCCCTTCCCTTTTCTCATAATTGTCATCTCACTCGACTATACATTAATATTGGTTTTCTATGTGGAAATCTTAATGAAGAAAATTTTTATGACCATTTCTCTAGGAGATATTCATAATTTTACTCCTACATCCAATGTCCCTTTAGTTTGTTGTTTGCATAAGTCCATATATGGTTTAAAACAAGCCTCAAGGAATTTCTTTCATAAGTTTCACAATACTCTTATTTCGTTTAGATTTTGTTAATAAAAATATGGTTATTTTCTTTTTACAAAAGGAACTGACACTAATTTCATTATTATTCTTGTATATGTGGATGATATTTTTCTTCCTAGTCCTAACATAAATTGTATTCATTCTATTAAAAATTGCCTGCAAAACACTTTTAAACTTAAGGATCTTAGTGACTTAAAATTTTTTCTTGGCATTCAGCTTTCAAAATCTAAAATTGGTATTTTTATGTGCCAATGAAATTACAATTTATCTCTTCTTGCACTCCTCCTGATATCCAAATTGTTTATAAACACCTGATTGACAAATTATTATACTTAACTTTTTCTCGCCCTGATATATGTTACACGGTTCATAAATTAAGTCACTTTGTATCTCACCCTTAGTCTATACACATGACCACTACTAATTTTCTACTAGGATATCTTAAACACATGACTAGACATATCATTTTGTTTAAGTTCACATCTAATTGTAATATTCATGCCTTTGTTGATCATATCAAGTTTCCTAGCCATATGCAAAAGCAATATACAAACATGAGATACATTGTATAACTAATAAAAGAACAAACTTTGAACAAAAAAAATCATCAAAGGTTGAAGCTTCAACATAGAACCAAACAAAAATCAAGAAAGGTTGAAACTTCAAAATAACAATATACAAAGAAAAACAAAGTAACCACAATTATAAGGTTGAAGCTTTCAACAAAAAAAAAATCAAGAAACGTTGATTGCAATAACATTAAACCAAAAAAAATCCAGAAATGTAAGAAAAATATTATGATAAAAGGAAGGAACTAACTCTAAACCAAGAAAATATAAAAAATCTTGCAAGTTCAAAATAAATATATACAAAGAAGATCAAAGCAACAACAAACGTAAGGTTGAAGCTTTCAACCAAAAAAAAAATTAAGAAAGGTTGAAGCTTTACAGCAGGTTGAAGAAAAAATAACTTTCAACCAAAGAATATCAAACCATCTACAAAAGGAACCTTTCAACCAAGAAAGGAATGAACTAACTTCCAAACAAGAAGGAAGAAGATGAATACGAACGTAGGAGGTGAAAATCTTTTAAGATTGAAGGAAAAAGATGAATATGGAAGAATGAGGTGGAAAGAAGGATGAAGTGAATATATAGAGTATAAAAAGAAGTTGACACGTGTTAATTGGAGAAGTGATATGCAAAATTATGTAGAATGGCCAAAAAACCACAAAAATGGACAATTATCAAGAAAATAAGTTGAGGTATTGAAATAATTTCCTTAGACTTAAGTTTTCTTAGTTATATAGTAGATGGTCTAAAATGGTCACGAAGATGAATGAGAGACTCTAATACAACTTATGCATATTTTTTTTTTCTCAAAGAACATTCATTGAGAAGAGATTATAACCCGAGCCTAACTAAAAAAATTATATTTTTAAAAGTAAAGAAAATTACATTTTTAGAACCAAAGAAAATCTATTACATATTAAGAAAAGAATATACTACCAAAATTACTACATTACCCATTCTCTTTTATTGACACGTGTCATAAAAAATAGTTTTTTCGTCATTTTAAAACTCTGGTACAAAAGGACCTGGGTTCAAATCCTACAAAAGTCAATTTTGTTTTTGTTTTTTCATTTATTTATGATTTCAACTATAATATTAATTATAAATAATATTATTATTTGTAATATTTTTATAAGTATTAGTATTTCTAATTATTAATAATATTATTATTATAAATATTATTTATAGTGATAGTAGTAAAATTATAACAAATATTAATATTATTATAATAATAACAATAATTGTTATTATTATTAACATTATTACTATTATTTGTAATAGATTATATATTATTACTATTAGTATTATTAACATTATTAGTAGTAAAGTTATTACTCTTATTTGTAATATATAATATTATTACTATTATATATTTTTGTTAGTAATTACGTCTCAATTTTTATTAGATTATGATAAATTATTTTTTTGTCTTCCATTTTCTACAATCAAGATTATCAAAACAAAATTCAGAATAAGATGAAAGATGAATTTCTTGAACACAATATGATTATTTACATTCGAAAAATAATAACTGGAGATTTTTATTCTGAAAAAATTATTGATGAGTTCAAATTTTTTTACTATAAATTATTTTGGCTCTTCCAAAATTATTGGTCAAGATCCGTCACGGGTTATTATTATCAACTATAACTAATAATCATTATTACTATCAACTATAAATATTAAATATTACTATAATTATTATTAATAATAATTATTTCTATTATTATATTACTATTATTATTATTATAAAGAACTATAATTATTATAATAGTTAATATTAGTATTATTTTTTTATTATTATTATTGTTAGATACACATTTTACTTGTCATTTTTATTTGTTTTGTTGTTCATTTATCTTTTCATTTGAACAATTATTTTAATTTAAAAGAATAGTTACTAAAATTAGTAAAATAATAAAATTAAAAAATAATTTTTTTATTATACTATAACTAATAATCATTATTACTATCAACTATAAATATTATTATCATTATTATTAATTATAATTATAATTATTATTATATTACTATTATTATTATTATTATTATTGCTTTTATTATTATTGTTAGATACATATTTTACTTTTACTTATTATGTAGGAATCAAATTTCAATTACTTGTCATTTTTATTTGTTTTGTTGTTCATTTATCTTTCTAATTGAACACTTATTTCAATTTAAAAAAATAGTTACTAAAATTAGTAAAATAATAAAATTGAAAAATAATTTTTTTATTATAAATAATTATTTAAATTTAAAATATAATAATTAAGAGGATAAAATTTATAAAATAAAAAGGACACAAAAGATGTTTATCTCTTTATATATAGTTGTATTAATATTAATAATATTATTAGTAGTAGTAGTAGTAGTAGTATTAGTATTATTTTCTTTTATCACTATGCGATATTATTATAGTGGTATCATTATTATTATTATAGTTAGACACATATTTTACTTTTATTTACTAGAGAATCATGTTTTAATTACTTTCTCTTTGTATTTATTTTGTTATTAATTTTATCTTTATATCTTGATATTTTTTGAACTGAAAAAAAATAGTTACTAAAATTAGTAGAATGATAAAACTGACAAATAATTTTTATTATGAATAATTATTTAAATTTAATAAATAATAATAATTATTAAAATTACTAGAAACGGGCCAATAATCACAACATGTCTTGTATAGAATGGGTTAACGGGCCGGGTCGAACTGGCCCGTCCAGTTTTTTTTTTTTTTTAAAGGTTTTTAATTTTTTTTTAAAATTTTTATTTTTTTTTTTACTTTTTAAATTTGTTTATATACATATAAATTATTATTAAAGTCATATTTAATCAAATAAATATTTTTTAAACTTTTAATTGATTAGTTAATGTTTTTAATTAGATAAGTTAAAAAAATTATTAAATTTATATATTAAATTATTCAATTATAGCTAATAATTCAAACTTAATTTGTAGGGGTTAATGATTTAAATTACAATACTATTATATATTTATACATTTAAAATATATAATATAAAAAATTAATCTTTTAAATTACTTTTATTTTATTTTTCTTAAAACGGGCCAACGGCTCAGGACCTCCTGACTCGTACTTTGGTCCGTCAAGTTGACGGACTAGACGGGACGGACCGGAACGGGTTGACGGGTTGAAATCTTCAACCCAATCCGTTCCTTTTACACAGGCTGACGGGCTGGCCCGTTGGGCCTAATCCGTTTTGTCACCCTTAATATCAACATTAGCCTTGATATTTGCATTGACATTAATATTTATAGCATAAACATTATTGTTATTATCATTTGTTTGTTGTTATTAATATCATTATTATTTTCATTATTACTATTACTATTCATAATAATGTTATTAGTATAAGTATTTTTTTTTTAATTATAAAAAACGTTATTATACTAAATACTTTTGTTAAATAGATTTTTAATATTTTAAAAATTTTATTATTTATAATTTATATTATTATTATTATTATTATTATTTTTAATGGTTAAATAAATATAATAACAATTATATTATTATTCTAAACAGATTTGAGATAAATAAAAAAACGTGCGTACATACACAGATCATATACTATTATAATTATTTTGTATAATCAATTAACTGCACCATATTATGATATTAATTTTATTTATTATATTTAAAAATGAATTTACTTCTTCATTTCATTTCATGATATTTATTATTTTATTTTTATGTTATTATTATTTATTAATTATAACTATAATTATTATTATTATTATTATCAGCTCTAATAATAATTATTATTATTATTGTTATTAACTATAATTGTTGTTATCAACTATAATTATTATGGTCAGTATTACTATCAACTATAAGTATTATTGTTATCACTATTAACTACAATTATTTATATTATTATTATTATTACTATTATTATTAATTAGAACTATATTTATTATAATAGTTATTATTATTATTATTATTATTATTATTGTGGTTGTTGTTGTTGTTTTTATTATTATGGTTATGTGCACATTTTACTTTTACTTATTATCTATGAATCATATTTCAATTACGTTACCATTTTATTTGTTTTGTTGTTTATTTATCTTTACATTTGAATAATTATTTCAATTCAAAAAAATACTAAAATTAGTAAAATAATAAAACTGAAAAATATTTTTTTTTATTTTAAATAATTATTTAAGTTTAAAATATAACAATTAAGAGGTAAAATTAAAAAAACAAAAAAGAACACCAAAGATCAAAGATGTTTATCTCTTTATATATGTAGTTGTATTATTATTATTATGTTTATCACTACGCGATATTATTTTAGTGTTATTATTATTATTATTATTATTATCTATTATTATTATTGTTATTATTATTATTATTATTATAGTCAAACACACATTTTACATTTATTTACTACGAGATCATATCTCAATTACTTACTTTTTATTTTTTTTTGTTATTCATTTTATTTTTATATTTGTGTAATTATTTGAATTAAAAAAATAGTTATTAAAATTATTAAAATGATAAAATGGACAAATAATTTTTATTATGGATCATTATTTTAATTTAACAAATAATATTTAAGAGGATAAAATTGTATAAATAAAAGAGGACACAACAAATGTATATCTCTTTATTTATGTATTTATTGTATTAATATTTTTTTTATCACTACGAGATATTATTATAATGGTATTATTATTATTATAGTTAGACACATCTTAAATTAATTTACTACGTGATTGTATTTCAATTACTTGTCATTTTTATTTGTTTATTTGTTAATGTATATCTTTATATATAATTATGGATTATTATAGTTGACATTAGCCGTAGTGTTAGCATTAATATTAATATTTATAACATAAATATTATTATTATTGGTATCATTATTATTTTTATTGTTATTATTAATATTCATAATGGTGTTATTATTATAAGTGTGTTTTTCTTTAATTATAGAAAAAGTTGTTATACTAAATACTATTGCTAAATAGAGTTTTAATCTTTTAAAAATTTTATAATTTATATGAATATTATTATTAGTATTTTTAATGGTTAAATAAATATAATAACAATTATATTATTATTCTAAAAAAATGTAAAATAAAAAAAAACAAAAAAAAAAATGTTCGCATGGATCATAGATTATTATAATTATTTCGTAAAATCAATTAACTGTATTATATTGTGATATCAATCCTATTTATTATATTTAAACTGAAATTATTATTGTATCAATATATCAAAATAACAACATTTGCAACAATATAACTTAATTTTCATAATATTTCATTATATAATACTTACACTATTTTATTATTTTAATATACAAAATAAAACAAATACGCCCGGTGCGTACGCACGGGTCAATATACTAGTTACATCTTTAAAACAAAACTCGTGCTTTAAAAAATACTTTATTCATTTTAAAATCATGCTTTTTGAACACGTTTTACCCATACCAATAGTTTTTTTTTTTTTTTTAATTTACTCATTTTCATAAATTCTACACAAAATTTCATCTCTCAACCTTTCATTTATATAAGTATCATTATTTTTAAAAATAATTAATATAAAATAGAATTTTCCTCAAACTTTGAAATTTAATTTTCACTTCTAATCAGTATATATTTAATTTTCACTTATAATAAGGGTAATCATGGATCAGATTTGTGAAGATTCAATCTAGATCTAGAAAATTGGATCAAATAGTGGATCCATATCTACTTTTGTTATGCAACGGGTTTGAATTATTTTTAATATTCAGATTCAAATATGTGGATTAAGTTCTAAATCTAGATTCAAATATTTGGATCCAATTTTAATCTAGATCCATTTCTAATACCGTAATTTTTCTTTTATATTAATTTTTTTATAAATCTAATTTTAATTTTAAATCTATATTTTAAAAAATAAAATAACTATTTAATTTAATACATAAATATAGGAGAATTTAAACAATATGTGGTATTAAATTTTTAACAAAATTAAAAATTTTAGAATCCATTTAACAATAATAAAACCACCACCGAAGTTTATTCTAAATTTATTTACATAATGTATTTTAACTTTATTGTGTAACCTATGTTTATCGGATATCACACCAACCCTTGAGTATTTTTGTTTTAAGTTTTAACGTTTAAAATTTTTAGATGAATTTAATATTAATCTTCATCATATATTTGAAGCCTATTATACTATATAAAAAGAAAAAAAAAATTCAGTGTTCATTTTTTTAAAACACTTGCTCTTGATTTAAAATAATGTAAATATGTTTTGCACATCAAAGACCATCTCTTACATCCACACATTTGAGTATGCGAATAAAATGTTTGATTTAGCATTGATTTTTCATCGGAAATACCTAAATTTCTAAATACGGAAATGATATTTAGACATATATTTTGAACTTACTTTTGACATAGGTGACTTGTCAATCATTTTTCTTATTTATAAATTTATTTTATTTTAAAAAAAAAAATTAAAACACGTGTGGGAGAAGATGGGGAAGAGGTTCAGCAGAGAGAACCCATAGTTTTCTCATTTGGCAGAGAGAATTGCAACTTGAGAAAAGAGAGAAGCAATGCCTCGCGACGTCATTGAACAGAGAAGTAGGGTATGAGGTTTGGGTTCTCAACGGCGATGGGTGGTGGTTCGTTTTGACTTTGTTCTTTGTTTCACTCTCACAATCGCCAATGATTCATTTTCGTTCAAATACCATACGTGATTGAAATGTTTGTGGTTGGTTGTTTTGTGGGTGAGTTGTAGGATTTTTCCAGTCTATCGTTGCTGTTGGTGTAGATATCATTTAGGATTTAGGTTTTTTCTGAGTTGAAGATGACGACACTAAAACCACTCTTAACGGGAAAAAATATGACAGCAAGAGTCACACAATGTGGGGATCTATGTGCAAATAGGTGGGGAGTTGTGTTGGAGTTTTTGTACAAATACTGGACAGTTTTGCAAGTATGAGACATCATATTCAATCTACCTAATATGAACCATAAAATGACATTGAAGTCCTCATGAAGAACTAAAAAGTATGTTAGACCCAATCTTAATGAAAGAATATGACAACGAGAGTCACTAACATGTGGGGAGCCATGTGCAAATAAGTAGGGAGGTGCGTTGAAGTTTTTGTACAAATACTAGACGATCATGTAAATATGAGACAACAACTTCAATATACCTAATGTCAACTACAAAAATCACATTGTTATCCTCATGAAGAACAGAAAGCTTCATTGGACCCAATCTTAACGAAAAAAAATATAACAACAGAAGTCACACACATGTGGGGAACTATGTGCAAATAAGTGAGGAGTTACATTGGAGATTTTGTACAAATACTGGATAATTATGTAATTATAAGACAATATGTTCAATGTAGTTAATATGGATGACAAAAATGACATTGTAGTCCACATGAAGAAAAAAAAAATATGTTGGACCCAGTCTTAACAAAATAAAATGACAGCAAGATTTTTTTGTATATTTGGTACAAATACTGGACAATTCTATATTTGTACCAGAAACTTAACGTAACTCCCCACTTATTTGCACATGGTTCCCCATGTGTGTGTGACTCCTGCTGTCATTTTATTTTGTTAAGACTCGGTCCAACAGATTTTTTTTCTTCATGTGGACTACAATGTCATTTTTGTCATCCATATTAACTACATTAAACATATTGTCTCATAATTACATAATTATCCAGTATTTGTACAAAATCTCCAATGTAACCCTCCACTTTTTTGCACATGGTTCCCCACATGTGTGTGATGTGACGCCCCGACTACTATACTAAATAATTATTATTTGATAAAAAGATATAGAATTAATTTTTTTTTCCATAAGATTATCCTTGAGAGAACATTAATAATAACATAACTTCATATTCATATATATAGTATACATCTCTATAATTGTTCATGAAATGTTACAAAAATATGTATTTGTAA
>Ga0214544_1007299_pt1 | contig 19540 bp, 10 predicted proteins | sample CNSS3metaG_FD_160074 | JGI IMG/M metagenome (GOLD analysis project Ga0214544, IMG submission 160074) | Root nodule microbial communities from cowpea collected in UCLA plant growth center, Los Angeles, California, USA - CNSS3 | ecosystem: Host-associated > Plants > Roots > Nodule | place: USA... | reverse complement strand
AAAATAAAAAAATAAAAAAAAAAAAAAAAAAATATAAATATATATATATATATAAATATAATTTATATATATATATATATATATATATATATATATATATATATATATATATATATATATAACCTACCTTTTTCCTCTTCCTTGCATTTGGATGATTCTACAATGAGTACACTGAAATTTTGCCGTGGATGGTTTGTTACCATTTTCCTCTGTTCCCAACAGATGTGAATCTTGTTATACATATTTTTTTATTAATGCTTCTTCCTCTTTTCTTCTCCATTTTCCAGCAACAATGTTCTATTCCCTACAGAGGACAAGGAGAACAAGGTTCTTCTCCACACTTGCCGCAACTGCAATCATGAGGTCCTTCTTCTATCTTTCTTCCTTTCCATTTCTAATTTCTTCGACTATCTTTCCGTCAATCCATGCTGCGATTCGTATTTTTAAACCCTAACTAGTTGTAGTAATGAATGATAATCTAGTTGCTTGGGTTTGGGAATGAAATTAATATGGTATTGTTGCTTTTGAACATGCCCTTAAACCTTAAAGACTTTGATACTCTTTGGAGTCCCACATTGGGAAAGATAAGCTAACTGCCTTTATAGTTAACCCTTGAAGTTCTCTAACTTAATGAACTAGTATCTTGGGTTCGGTACTCTTGTTAAGAGATAATAAGCTACGGAAATTGTTTCCTTGGATTAAGGTGCAAACTAAATACTAGTAAGGGCTACTACCACTGAGTTAGTTTGGACAAAAATGAAGTTACTGTTGGACACCTTGGTCCTGAAAGGGTGACAGCTATTGGAATCCTCATTAAGTAAGCTAAACTTGGTTGTAAGTCTTGAATTCTTCTAACTAGAAGACTAATTCTTTTGGTATATCTCTCCTATTGAGCTTAAGTCTTAACAGATGCCTTCAAACTGGAGATTGAATTTAGGAATCACTAATAAGAGTGACATTTTCTCGATTTTTCTGTTAGGTCCTTTGGAAAGCACCCCATACCGATTTAATGTGTCAAAGAGTTTGTCTTGCTTACACTGACAATTGACTTGTATTTGTTTAGGCATTTGACCTCTGTACAGGACTGGTTTTTTAATTCTGACTTTCCAGTTCTAATGCCATGCATAGTGAATATATGTGTTTCAACTTCAAGTAAATAACAATGAAGTATTCTTTGATATGTCACGTGTCTTACCATTGTTCCTAGGGCTTAAAAGTTACTTTGAAGTTAAACCTTAAACCCTAAAATTTTTAAAGCCTCATTTTTAGAATTTTTCTTCGTTTAAAATGCTTATCTTGAAATATTGTTTTGTCCAGCTTCTCTTTTTTAAAGAGTAGCTCGAAAAGTTGAACCAAGTACCACCTTAAAATCTCTCCTTTATTATGTATTCAATGTCTCTTTATTTTCCTCTTTACTTATTAAGTTTGTTTAGATCACTAATATTAGTATTGAATGATGAACAGATCATTTTGGGGCTTGACTCGGACCATGAAACACCTCAATTTATGAAACATCCAAATCACATTTTGTGTGCTTTTATATGTATTATTTAGTTTTATATATTAGGTTTTATTTTTGATTGTGAATTTCGTAATTTGTGGTTTTGGATTCACAATTTGTAAAATAGATCTTTTGCAACTTGATTCAACTACTGGAACAGTCATGAGTGAAATTCTTTTTACTTATCTAACATACTAGTCTTGTCATCAATTGGTGTCATGGAAATTAGATATTTACACAGCTACACTAATTTTTGGAAATATATAAATCAGGGCAAGAAAGTCCTTTTCATTTTATTGTTTTTGCTTTAACTAATTGTCACCATTGTTTTTCTGATGAAGAAACTATTTTGAGGGACCAGTATGATGTGATCAGTTTTTCTCTTTTGAGCAGGAGCGTGCTGATACTAACGTTGTTTATAGAAATAAGTTACATCACTCTGTTCAAAGACGCACTCGAGAGCTGGAAAATGTAGCTGCAGATCCAACACTTCCTCGCACCAAGTCTGTTCGCTGCTCTCAATGCAACCATGGAGAAGCTGTCTTTTTCAAGGTTAAGTCTTACTGACTATGGAAGAGAAGATCTATTTTCATGCTTATGAGTAGAATGTTAATTCCACATGATTAGTATTTCCATTGTGCATATTTTCAGAGGCCAGTGTGTATTCTGGTACAGTGATATCTCTTCCTCCTTGGTAATGCAACTTTATGGCCAGTTCTATGGGCTGTACATCCATTGTTCCAACCATAAGTTTTTTCCCCATGGCCATCTTGTGTATTGCCTCTCCTCAAGTTGTCTTTCTAGCTGTGGTTTAAGGAGATAATTATTTTTAGGATTTTTTCCGGTTGCATCTTCAGGAGTTTTTTCAACTTTAGTATGGTGTTTATTTGTAACAAGGTTGGATGTACTCGCTTTGTGTTTAAACAAATTTATATTTTTAATCTTACTGATTGAGCTTTTTGTTCAAAGGCAATTACATCCTAAAAATAATCAAATCCAAAACATGTATTTAATGGTCTGCAAATAAACTTATGTTTGAGAAATCATGTTAGGATATATCTAGTATTTTAGAATAGCTTAGGACATCTTTAAAAAGATATTTAAACATATTGTTGAATCAATAGTTCATCTGATTGACAAAGCTTGTATAAGTCATTTTACACGAATACTTTATTATCAGTACAAGTAAATAGGACTACTGGATTAGTATTTGCATCACATGGGCAGCATCATTATATATTATGTCAATGTAATAGAATATTATCGAAAACCTCATTTTTCTTCCTTCACTGCCCAATCTCTGTAATTTCTTTTAGTTTTGGGAAGCTTGACATGCTGTCAGCATGGCTTGTTAGTGATCTATGATTCATAATATAGATGATTGCAAATTTCGTTGTTCTTCAAAGATTGCCGAAATGCGTAGTGCAGGTTTTGCCATTTATAGTTTTTATTAGTTTCATTGCTGAAATCAGAAGATGCAATATTATAACCAAATTTCTGATAATACTTTTTACCCAATAATGAAATTAGTTTTCTTTTGTTGTGTAAGAAGTCTTATATTTTATGGAAGTCACTTTCTCTGTTGAAATGCTAAAAGAGCTCCTTAACAGTGGACACTGGACAGAGAACCCCAATGAGGCAACTCTTATTATTTGTAAATATCCATGAATTAAGCCATTTCATTCGAACATGCTATCAGCTCACAAATATTAATACTAATACATATATGATGTGTAGGTGAAATAAGTTCATTGTAACTTCTTGAAATGATTTAATATTTTGATGTAACATTGAAGATAATGCTGTTTTCATTGCAATTTAAAACTTCATTGTGCATGTTCAGGAATAATGAATGTCTCTAATCACATATTAGGATAAACATCTTGTTTCCACTATTCCTAACCAAAAAAATCATCTTCTTATCTTAATCCGTGATTAGAAATTCATCAATAAACCATGTTTTAGTTAATTGGGGGTGTTCTGAAATTTCTGAATATATGTAGGCAACGGCCAAAGGGGAAGAAGGCTCGGCACTCAATTTTGTTTGCTGCAACCTGACTTGTGGCAACCGTTGGAGAGAGTAGAACTCTTCATATCTTGCTCAACTCAAGGTTTACAAATTCATCACTCTTGGATAGGTGAGAAACTTTGTTTGTATATAAATAATTGACTTATGTGAAGACGTTCATAATTAGTAGTTGTTCTCACACCTTAAATTCCTGAATCAAACTCTTGCTGGCTTGATTAATGCTCCAATACTTTACCGAATGGGGGTTATGAAAGAAATTTTCATTTTGTTTATTGGAGCTTCAAAACATTTATGCAAGGACAATCCGTTATTAAAAAAACAAAAAGTCTAACGAAAGTTGTCATGATTTCAGTAAGTCTAATATAATAATTTATGAATGTTTTAGTTTTACATGGGTTTTTTTTAACAAATATTTAATTTTCATTTATTCTAATGCATACCTGATGCCTAATTTTCCACCTTTTCCATTAAAGACAGTTCCTGCTATTTTTTTAATCGTTTACTTCGTACCTTATGTTGTGGACGTGAACTGATATTTTATTCTTTTAACTTTAATTTAGGCTTCATTTGATTTTTTGCTCAAAATTTGATTTTCTAATTTTATATTTCTTTGTTCAATTTTCTCTTCCATGACATGGGAGGATTATAATTGTTTTCTCGATCGCACTTTCTTGAAGAGTGTGGCTATTAGAATTTATTGCAGCTAAATTCGCGTTGATGGAAGGAATGTTGAACAAATTCACAACTTCAAAATTCTAGGGTTAAATTAGCAATATTTATATACGCGAGATTTAATTTATACGAGAGTTTTAATAACATTTAAACTATCTTTTCAATTAGCAAGTGAATTTGTATGCTGTAGCAACTTAGGTTATAACTTGTTCTAAGCTGTAGATAATATTATTACACAATGACGCGGGACAAGCAACCTGAAACTTCATTACACGAACATGCCCTTATTATAGTACACTTTATTTATAGAGAGTAAAACAAGATTTTATATCTTTAAAACTAGTCATATTAAAATTAATATCTCTATTTTTTTTTCAATATTTTTGCATTCAACATCTACTAACTATTTTCTTGAGATATTAATTTTAATATGAACTAATTTTGAAAACATAAAGAGATTATTTATATAATAGGACATTTTGATGGATAAACAGTGGTGTTTTTCATTTGAAGTTTCCAAGGGTGCATGCACCATTACCATCACCTTTGACTTTAACGTTGGTGTTGTTGGTAATCCCAAATAGCTTTTGATTGTCTCCATTGAGAAAAGCAGATGCAGGAGGTTGAAGAGGAACAAATGGATCAGTGTTCATGTTGGGATTCATTTCAGGATAACTGTTCATACCTCTGCCACCGTAGCCTCCATCCATCATGTCTGCAAACCCTCTTACAAAACCTGCCATTGTAAGGAAAATTAACAAGTAATATAGAAGAAACTTTGTTTTGGTTTTGGTGTTGAGGGATATTAGCATTTTATAGATGCATGAAGAGAACATGTATTCTTGATTTCCTTCTCTAATTGGCCACATGATAGTGATGCATATAGCTTCAATGCAAAGCTAGTATCTTCGTAGGGTTACAATATTCTCATATATCTAAATTTGTGATAACAACCACAATGGCATATGCTGTGAAGGAGCACACTTATCCAACATACAAGAACTTGGATTGTTTAAGTCAATCATTAACAAAATTAACCCATAATTCTTTGATGAAGTTTTAATTGACATGACCTGAAATTCTTGCATCATTAAAAATAAATTATCATATTCGATATGTTATTGACTTTGAAGATATGTTATTCAATCTGAAGCTTATATTTCTGATATATTTTTTATTTATTTTTTGTTTTTAAAAGAAGGTAAAGTGATGTTGGAACTTGTTTTAATACATGAAGTAAAGATTTTACCTTGTTTTTATTCACAGACAATAATAGCTTTAGTTATTGAAATATTAGAACAAATGGTTGAAGCCTTCCTACGTAATCATGCACGAGGTCTCATATGTCACTGGATGACGAATGTATTAATGTCTAATCAGTAGGACCAAATTCAAAGATTAAAGGAATATTATGTAGAAAAGTTCCACGGTGTATTATTGTCTTTAAAAATTATGCATCCGTCCAATGACTTTTGATATTTAAAGAAAAAACAAAAAAGGAGGCATGAAGTATAAATAATATATATATCATTATAGTAAAGTTAGGTTTGTCGAAATATTTTTTCTTAACTAATATAAAGGAAAATTATTATTAGGGTATTCTCTATGTATAAATTTCTTTATAAGTTAGTAAAATGATAAAATAAATTCGTAAAAATTGGATAATATATATATATATATATATATATATATATTAAAGTGAGTTGAAGAAATTATTGTTTATGTATAAACAAATTTTAATTTGCTCATTTGAGTTTTAAGTGTCTGAAAAAAAAATTTAAAAAAATTGGGACCAGAGAACTAGATGCAAGATGATCATTCGAAGGCTAGTTGTGAACAGAACTTGGCATAACTCATCACGACGATATTTTCAACAACACATAATTGCTCTTCGTTTATCAATTCATGAAGAGGAGGAGGATCTCCAATTTTAGAAAGTGTGTATATAAAAGTACAAAACCATTTTTAAAGTTTAAATATTAGGGTTTAATAGTTTTTTTTCAAAATTATATTTATTTATAAATTGTTTACTAATTCATCAATTAATTTGAAGACATGCTGTAATGTTTTTGGATTTTTTTATTATTATTTCCATTCATTCACATTATATTAATTTGACTTTCATTTCTCTCTCTTCAGGTTTCATCCTCCATGATTTTCTAAATTCCAAACAAAACATAATTAGATATTATTTTTATCAACAAAAACAAATATATTAATGGATTATTGGATTACTCCAACCCATATACAACAAGATCAACCATAAGAAAAAGAAAAATATAATATAATAAGACACTAAGTGTTTCCTATTACAAGAAAAACCCAACAAAATATGACAAATGTTTATTTTTTGGCTATAGTACTCTTTATTACAATATGTCAAAACTCCTAGTTCCTTTGTTAAAATAGTGTCTTTACCCCCTAAAAAAAATGTAGCACTTGTGCTATATTGTTTTCCAGCATTAGATTTTGCATTGTGTTTGTAACAAGTGGTTGTTGATTTATCTTAAAATTGCAACCTACAAAAGGGTTATCTACTAAAATCCATACACATAACATCTCTTAAAGACAATTTTCAAAATTAATTTAGAGTTATGCATATTAATATCTAGAGCCGTCAAAATAGGTTATAACCCGCGAGTCAACCCGGCTCATCACGAGTTCGGGTTGGATTGAAAAAAATTACAAATTTCAGTACGGGTTAAAAATGGACCCAACCCATTAAGAACCCGGCTCATTTGGGTTGAACTCGTGATGAGCCGGGTTGGTACCAATAAATTTTAAATATTTAATTAATATATATATATATATATTATATTATATATTATATATGTATATTATATATATGTATATTATATATATATATATATATATATATATATATATGTGTGTGTGTGTGTGTGTGTGTATGTATGTATATATTGTAGATGGGGATAAAGATGTTTCAAGAGCTGAAAATATTGTGGATTTATTCATTCAAGATTCTAATACTATAGTTTGATAAGTGACAATAATGATTTGATGTAAGATAGTAATTTATATTTTTGTGATTTTAGTTTGTATTTGGAGTTTAACATAATTTGGGATTTTATTTGGATTGTATTAAAGTTTATTTAGATTTTTAATCAGAATTATAATTTAGTTTTCTTGAGATTGAAGAAAAAAAATTGCGTGTTTTTTTTTAATTAAGTGAGCCAACCCGTGGTGGGTCGGGTCAAGTTCTAATTTTGTTAGCTCGCTAATAAGTGAGCCGGGTTGGATTGACCCATTAAGTGGTCAACCCGTCGCAGCCCGAGCTGGGTTGGATCGGGTGACCCGTTTTGACAGCTCTATTAATATCTATTGGAAGTCCCACCTCAATTAGAGATAAGACAATTATATAAGTGAAGTGCAAACCTCATTTTATAAGTCGATTTTATGAGATTGAGTTAGGTTTAAAGTCCACTTCTAACAATATCTGATGCCACCCCCGGGGAAATTTGTAGTTGTAAGTCCTTTTGACCATGTTTTTGTAAACAAGGGTTGGTTGGAATTTTTTTTGGTAAAGTAGGTTAAGTTGTTATGGTAAAGTCGTCCTTCCCCAAGCCGATTTCTTTTTTTTTTTTTTCAAAAAAGCAATGTCAGTCAGAATGAAGTGCGGTTTTTGTATATGTAAGAGTGAAGTCATCGTCTTATATAACGACTTCATCTTTAGTTTTTATTTCTTTTTTTTACGTTGTAGTTTTTTTCTTTAAAAATTTTAACTTTTCAGTTTCTTTTAAACTTGTAGTATTTATATATATATTTTTTATAAAATTTTGTTATCAGTAAATATTATAATTATTTTTTTGGTAATTATTTTTTATTGGTATAATAAATTAATTTAATAAAATATATTAGAAAATAAAAATGACATAATAAAAATGAACTAGAAAATTGGATAAAGTAATAAATTACTGGACAGTTGCCCTTATAATATCTTTTATTTCTACGATATCAACATTTACTTCGTTTGTTGGAACTAGAGGACATAGATGATTCTTTTATTAATTTCTACTAACTTATATTTTAATTTTTAATTAATGTTAAAATATATTTTTTTTATTCCATTTTTATTTTTTTTATCACTAAAAAAAAAGTCGCAACATTGATTTTCAAATAAAAAAAAAAGAAACCGGTTAGGGGAGGACGATTTCACCTTTAATGTCGTCCTCCCCACGACGACTTAACTCATTTTTTCAAAAAAAAAATTTCAACCACCATTTTTTACAAAAACATGGTCAAAACAACTCACGAATACAAATTTGCCTGCCACCCCCATGAAATATAGTTTTATATCTCATCATACACAACAAATATGTTTCAACTGTCTTACAACTCATAAGAGTATTGTTTGTAGGCATAAAATTGGGTTTAAACACACCGTCTGAATATGAGAATGTTGCTATCAGATATTTATTTATAATCCAAGTCCAACTTTTGATCTGAACTGGTGTAAATATTTAAACATCAGGTTTAAATTGAGGTAAAACACCAGTCTGATTTCTAATAGGAAATTGCAGTAAATTCCGAAGAAAGCATACATTTTATACGGTGGAGGTATAAAAACCTCAATTTTATTGTAATAGCAGAGGTACCACTTAGGGTGATGATAGATGATACAGTAGAGAATGATCAATTGGTGGAAGAGTTGAAGCCACCAAAAACGATGGATCCGTTGCCGTTACCCTTGGTGTAACCAGCGTTGTTTATAAGACCTCTCATGTTTTGCGTGCCTGTGTTGTTAAAGGAGGCTCTTGGTTCCTCATTATGAGCAGAACGAGGAACAGCAGAAGGATTCTGAGACCTTCGTCGTGGCTGTGTTGTCTGCATAGGTTCTCCATCATCATTAAGTAGCCCAAACAGTTGCCCGAAAAGACCTGCCATTTCTTACTTTACTTTTCTCTGCGCTATCTTACATTGTTTCGGATGCTTTTATAAGCGGGGTGAAGCATATTGGGGTTGCAGCTTCCACGCCAACCAACTATTAGTTTCGACCCAAATTAGAATTTATCTTTCATCAAAATTTTTATATATTTTGATCTTTAAATTTTAGCACCGAATAGATATAATTTTTTTTAATTTTTTTATACTTGTTAAATGATATTTTAAGTTGATATTTAAGTTAAATTGTGTTAAAACGACATAAATAAATTAAATATCATTCTAAAATATATTTGACACGTTAGAATTGAGTAAAATGAGATTACAATTAATATATTTATTCATTTCTAAAATTTAAAAATTATATTTTTGTAAATAACACTTTTATCCATTCGATGTGGCTTAGATAGACTAAATTAACCAAGCTATACATCCTAGATCATTCACCCAATTCACATGATAAGCTCAACCCATTTAACAATCTAAGTTTGGCAATTTCGATGACGTCTCAAGTATAACTACTTCATTTCAAGAAATCTATCCATCGTACAAATTCATCAATCATACACCTATCAGATTTATTTGATTCAAAATAAAATCACACAAATTCACACATAATTGAGCATGCATATCACAACTCCAAGTTGTTTCAATCAATAATCTTAGATATAATTCAGTCATGCCACTACATTGACTCTACAAGACAGTATATTCAATCAAAGTATTAATGTATCAAAATAAATAAATAACACTATCTTCCCTTATTCAAAGTAAAAACCCTGGACTCAAACGTTATTTTTAAATTTTTAGTTCTCATAAGATATTTTAATAAACAAAGAAAATCCTACAAAAAACCAGAATATATTCTTATAATTTTATCATAAACAAACATATATTTGTAACAAGACATTACGACTTTACAAAAGGTGTGAGGGCTAAATAAAAAATTAGAAATATATTATTTAATATTTTTATTTTGAATTGAATTATGAAGTCCAATCCCAATTAAACCTTTATCATATATTGTTTACATCATACATCATATGATAAAAAATACAAAAGAGTTTTATTTTTGTTTTTTAAAATCTGTTGTCTAATTAAACTATGAGATGCAAAAATTGTCAAATGTTGCACAAATATTTTGGAAAACAATACTTTAATTTTTTACTTCATTATCTATATAATTTGGTATACTTGTCGATCTCCAAACTACTCCTCTTTATTATTTTCTTACTCATTATTACAACTTTATAAAATTATCCTTTAATTCCTAGTTTTATAATATATGAGGAACTTTAAGTGGTCACATAATTTTCTTCTACCAGTGAAGTTTCTTGAAACAACTAAGTAACTGTGATATATGATGTAAAACATCTGTCATTGAAAATGCTTCTGTATTGAGGAAGAAAGTGAGGATTCTAAATTCCATTCCTTTGGAAAAACGTGTCTTCAAATTCTTCATGATCAACTGGAAATTTCTGCACACTTGATTTTGTTAGCGCTTTTATTCTATACAATTTTCCAATGTTTAGCTGAATAAATATTCCCCCGGATAAGAGGATAACGTATATTTAAATTAAAGCATGTATGATAAGAATAAGCCGTCCGAAGAACACTGGTTTTGGATGAAAATATTCTTGTTGGATATGTGTGCCCAAAATTAGTGATATAAACATAAAAATTTCATTAAGTGATTTAAGATTGAGACCCTTCGTGGAGTGGAATGATATCACCAATATGAAATTATAGTAAACGTACATTAGGATAAGATTATATTCTAAATTAATACCAATTTTATTATTTAAAAAATAATAATTTAATTTTAGAAAATATTTTTTTTAATAATCTAAATTTTATAAGACACTTTCGTGAAAAATATTGATGTGTCATAATTTAAAATATTAAATTTTAAAAAGATAACTTTTTTTTTTCATTCATAATACTGAAAAGGATAAAAATATTATTCTCTTCTTGTTACCATGTTTTGCGGTTCTTAATTATTGGACTCTCTCGATCAATGAGAAAAACATCATTCAAAATAAGTGATTCCATCCATTAGAAAAAGAAAAAGAAAGCATCATTATAATATGAGTGATGAGTCATTTTCAATTTTCCAACTGAGTTCATTTCCAACTGCGAACTCTATTGATATTTTATGCTTAAAATACGTAATGATATAAAATCCTGCTGTATTTTAATTAGAGACGTCAAAAACAAAATTCTTTAGCATACTTACAGATAAAAATAAATAAACAATACATAAGAAAAAAAATGCATAAATCTATTATCTTAAAATTTTTGAGTTGAAAATAATATTAATTTCTAATATAAACTCGATTCATATAGTTAATAATACTAATAATAATTAATATATTATTATTATCATAAGGTTTTATTATTTAATGATTATCAACTACACTCGAATATGGATATCATAGATTACAATTGTATAAAGCAAGAACTCATTTAGAATATGTCTAAATATTGAAAAAAAAAAAATATCCGCAACCCCAAATTCAATTTGACAAAGGCTCTTTCCTAGGCTCACCAGAATCCAAAATAATAATCATATCACAGGGAATATTACATAGGACGTTAAAAATTAAACTAAAAAATAGTTAATTGAAATAAACTATAAAAACTATTACTATTTTTAGTAAAGATTAAACTGTATCGTTTTTTTAGTTCAATTTTAAAAAGAAAAATAAACTCCCAAAAGAGTAGTCTAATGCACTACTTAAACTGTTTATCTGTTTCTAGTAAAAGAGTCTAAACACCCAAAATATTTTATAATAAATTAATATTTTTCATTGCTGCAAAAAAAATATTGCTCTGCTTCAACTGCTGAGTGTAAAAGGAATTATTTACATAATCATCCCCGCCGCTCTTAAAGTTAATTTTAGGTGATATTTTATGGTTTTTATGAGTAAAGTTAAATTCAAGTTGTAAATTTTTTTTTGCTAAAAAATGTTTAATGCATATCAATATACTAATAACTATGTTCCACTATTAAAAGATGACAACACTTTTTACGTTTCAATGATAAAAAGCTTTAGAGGAAAAAATGATATCAAAATCGGTTAAATGGTGACGCAAAGCCGACGCTTAACGAAAGATAACAGATAACTTTGCACTTATGTTTTAAAATTAACCGACTCAAGAAGAGTGGACGGAAATACACTCGTGTTGGTGAAGAACAAGAGATGCTAATAATGCCGACGCTTATGATGTAAAAGAATGGTAGCAAGTAGCAGTTTAATTTACAGAAATAGGTTAATAAAACTAAATTCAGAATTAAATGGATTAGAATACATTATATTAGTATAATATCATCTAAAAGCTAGTTAAAATGTAAACATGAATTAGACACTCTCAGATTAAAATCCATCCAGAGACAAATTAAAATGCTAAGGCACTCAGTGTATATCCCCATTATGATTTTAATATTTATATTAGTTCAATAGATACAATTTGTCTATTGATGCACTCTACATCGTTTATGAATAAATTCATAAATACGAATTTATTTGGAAGGAAATTTTCTAATGTTTAATCAAAGTTTAATTCGGATAATTAAATCATTTTAATTTATGAAGTGTTAATGTAATTGTTTTATGGGTCTTTAGTCTATTGTATCCAAATGTGAGACTTTGACTTATACTTGGACTATTCTCAACAATTTCTTCTTGAGTCAAATCCTTTTTTTTTTCTTTTTCGTATGATATATTTCTCTTTGCAAATATAAAGACATTTGACACCACTTTTATACCAAAACCTTAAGACAATAGTATTATGTGTCTTTATTTTTATATAGTGTTTAACTTTGTCTATTCCATCCAATATGAGACTTTGACTCACACCCAGACTATTATCAACAAAAGTGGAAAATGGGAGAAAAGATAGGGGTGAAAATATTCTGGCTTAAATCCTCAATAAGAGAGCAATACCATACAGCTCTTGTTAAAGTTTAATGGTTTTCTCTGTTTTCGGTTAACATGGCTGTTTGGGATTCATCAGATTAATTAGAAGTTTTAATGCTGCAGAGGCCAATTTTTTTCTTTTTCTGGAAAACATTGAATTCAAAAGATAGTACTTGAAGAAGGCTTAAAACATCCATCTTATTCTTCATACTATGATGTCTTTTCAAGTAATACATGAAAAATATATAGTACAAGTAGGCAACAGAACAGGAGTAATTATTTAGTTAATTATTGAGTTGCCTCAAGCTATATATTTTCTTTTTCAACATTCATCTTATGAACTGATATCGATTACGCTTATGGTTGCCTTGCGGAGGTTCTGAGCGTCCCAAAGTTGATGGTCCCATTAGCATTGCCCTTAACATAACCTGTCTGGTTGGTAAGACCCTTCACATGTTGCTTCCCAGAATTCAAATACGCAAACTCTTCAGAGGGCGTAGGGTTACTGTTGTTCTGGTCATGAGTGGTCGGAGAAGACTGAGATTGAGGTTGTCTTGCTCGCCGTGGAGCCTCACCTGCACCAACGGCAAGCACGCTGATTCCATAAGCAATACCTGCCATTCGATGTTTCGGCTTCTATGTGTAATATTAGGGTTTTTGTTGCTGTGTTGTGAGAATGATTTTCTGTGTTTTTCCCCTTTTTATAGACTTCATTTGGTGTTGGTGAAAAGAGTTCTATTCTATTCTATTCTATTTTATCAGTGTGAATGCATTCAAAGAATACGAATACGAATCCACTAAAGAAGTGGTGATTAACTTTAATCACTCATATACGCATGTCCAAATGCTCAGAATCATTTTTTCTTTTCTGATTCATCTTGAATTTATTCAAAATCATTCGTTTTAAGGATTTTAATTTTATTTAATGGCTTTCTATTTCTAATTTTATTGTTTTTAATGAAAAGTTTATGAGACTTGCTTCAATACAGTGGAGTTATTCTTGGTTTTAATTCAATAATAGCCGTGTCTGTGGAGGAATAAAAAATAAAGTAAAAGCAAGCATTTTATTTATTCATGCTGTGTCACTGTATAAAAGGAGAATAAATGCAAGTGAGTTACTTTCCTTTGCGTATTTTGTCGGAATAAATTTTATTGCCTTTTAATAAAATCTTATTAAAAAGATATAAGTTTTGTGATAATCTTTCTTATTGTTGATTTTATGATTTTTATTTATGTAAATTTATTAAAAAATAAATTGCTATCATTTCTTTTGTTAAAATAGGACATCGTTTAGTCCTATCCCTCCCACAGGGAGAAGGCTGTTTAATTATTCCTCTTTCGTTTTCAAAATTATTTTTCTTATACTACTTTTTTCTTTTCCTTTTCAAATTACTTATTCTCTTTACATGAATAGCTAAATACCCATCTTTCTTTCTTGTGAACGGTCAAAAATGCACTCATAAAATAACAAGTTTTACCAAAAAATTTTGCTATTTTATTTGCATTAATTGACAAAACTTTGTACATACAACAAAATTTCATCAAATAATATTGCTATTTTATTTTAAGCTACTTTAGTTTAGGAACACGTCAACTTCTAATCATGCTGTTTTTTCCTTTGTTTTTGAGAAATTAATTTTCAGTAAAAATAATAATATTTTAAACTTTTGTATATCTTCTTTTATTTTAATGTTTAGTTTTAATTTTAATGTACCTATTATAACTTTATTATTTCTAATCGTAACAGTGAAGTAGTTCATTAAAAATAAATTAAAACCAGCAAAAATAAATTACAATATTAAACAAAAATACAAAAATTCTCAAACAAACGTAACAGAATCAAACAAAAACTTTACTATTTATCTATTAAAAAGGATTCACAAGCATGAACAAAGAGAATTACACTTATCTCTTTAAAATTAAATTAAACTAGATACGATGGCTATATCATCTGATTAATTGAAAATCTAAGAGAAGAGAGTCAACTGAAAAATTTTAAACTTTTGAAGATGAACTTATTTACAAGTTCTTAACTTTTTTAAGAACTTGAAACTTAATTAAATCAATATATTTATAAATTATCTTTAGTGTTAATAAATGAGAGATATGAAACTTTTGTAAATATTAAATGACAAATACCGCAGGAGACTTGTAATAAGAAATTAAATATTAAACCCTAAACTCTACGTATAAATGTAAATGTAACATCTACTTTTATTTCATATTTATGGGCCCTATACGTATAAATGTAAATTTAACATCTACTTTTATTTCATATTTATGGGCCCGTTAAATTAAAAAGGCCAAATCAACCCATTTTTTTAGAAAACCTTTTCGGTTTTTTCCCTTTACTTTTTCAACCAGTTTCTCTCATTCACTCCCAAAATAGTTCACTTCCTCTCCTTGAGTTAGGGACATTGCAAAATTTTCCACAAAGCTGAGCGGAGGTCTTCCTTTCTGTGTAAGTCTAGCTCTGGACCTTCATCTTCTTTCTTTTTCGGTTTGGAGCTATGGTTCTACTTTGATTTTAGTTTCACTCTTCTTTCCCGTACTCTCGTGTTTTTTAGCTATTTAGTTTGTTTCTGGAGCTGTAGTATTCTTTCGTTGGGGATTGTTTTTGCTAGGTAGCATATGTCGAGATAAGGGAAGTTGGAGTTTTAAAGCTTTTAGTGTCTTGCATGTTTTTTGTCCTAAATCAAGTTGAAATGCTGGTTTGATGTTTGTGATTATGTGGAACATGAACTGTGTGTGTGGTTTGGATTAGATTTCTGAGTTTGCATGCGTGAGTAGGTGAGAAACCTGCTGATCTTGCCCAAGCGAACAGTCCTTGCCTAAGCGATAATAGTAAAAAACTCACTCTTGCCTCTGTTCGAGTTGTTGCTTAGACGAGGAGCTTCAGTTTTGAGCGAGAGCAATCTCGCTCAGGCAAGAACTCACATAATCTCACAGTGCCCTCTATTCTAGCTCTCACCCAGGTGAGAATGCTTAGCTTAAGCGAGAGAACTTTTGTCGCTTAAGCGATGGCTTCTAGCTTGAACAAGATTGATGTAAGGAAATGTTTAATTGCTTGATTTCTTCTATGATTGGCTGTTTTACTCTTCAAGGGTATGTTGTATAATATTGTGCATGTATGATGTGGTGTATTTGGGACTGTATATAATGTGATTAGCATGAGATGATAATGTTCTGAGATAACATGTGGAATATGTGTGAAATTTCATGCAGATATCCCTTGGGTGATAAAGTAGCGTATGTAATGAATTAAGGATTCAAGTAAGGTTATATCCTGACACTCTAATCAGTTAGACTCACATATAGTAGACTGATTCATGTGGTGAGAATAACAGGAGGTCCTAGTCTTTGGCAGAATAATTGTCTTAGATGATCATGGACTAACCTTGTGTGTGGTAGGATGAAACCCATTGACAATGATTTTGTAGAGCAGTAAAGGCCACCACAAGTGTAAGAAACTAGTGAATCCTATTTCATTACATGTATCCAAACAATTGAGTTAGATGGTCTTTTATTGTTTGCTATCACATGTTGCTTGTGCTGATTAACTTGCTTATTTATTTGTTAAAAAAAATATTTTTTCACTCTAGCTTATACCCTTCTTTTTTTTCTTAGTTTGGTTCCTTATGTTTTTCTTTTTGTAATGATCACCAATTTTAGTGTGAGTAGATAAGGGAGCCCCTGGTGATCGTCAAGACATCTTGCTCTTTGTTGTTGAACATAATTTGAAGAACGATCTTCCTTTTTATTTTGTGCTCTGTTGAGCAAGCTTTTGAAAACTGTTCTATGTTTATAATGTGTGTGTTTATGACATTGTTCTGAGTCCATGTTACTTTCTAGTATATCTTGAATGATTATAATAGTTATTTCTAGTATACTTTTCCACTTTTTGCACTATTATATTATATTATATTAATGTGATATTTTTATTTATTAGAAATTTCTATTTGATGGGATGTCGCAATAAACATAGAGTTGGAATTTCTCAAATGCTTCTATTCGATATATTTTTTTCAGATAAAAAAAAAGTATTTCATAAATAAAAAGTATTTCATAAATTTGGTCTCTTCTAACTAAATTTTCCGTGAATTTGGTTCCTTACTTTTTCTCATTTTTATTCTATCATATATTTAATATTATCACCATTTGGATGCGTAATATTCATGGAGTCGTTTAATTATGTTCATTAAATAATACGTAGGCTAAAAGAATTTCACAGTAAAAAAGATGATCGAATTAAATACAAATATGAAAATCAAATTCCCAATTATCCATAGGCGTAGACATCCTACAATTAGATCTTTAAAATATATTAAAAAGTGATAAATTTTATTAAAATTGAACAAAACTTTTTATTTAAATAATTTTTATACTATTTTAAAAGTGAATTTTAAATTTAGTTGAATTTTACAAATCAATTTTTAAGATAAAATTTAAACCCATTTATAAAGTTCATAGTTTACTGTGAAAGTATGAACTAACATTTTTGTGAATTGAATTTTCAAATTGACAATAGCATGGGCGTTCATACACTGTTTGAGGGAGCACTATAAGATTACCTCAACAACATAGCATTGGTACATATGATGCCAAATCATATCAGCTCATGTTAACAAGAAGTTAGTTTCAAATTCAATGAGATAGGCAAGAATTTAGGTGGATTGAAACATAAGGTTATTATTATTATTATATATATGTTGTATTTTCATGCTGATAAAAAAGTATGTTTAAATAATTATGCAAAGCTAAATTTTATTGAATAGCAACATTTGCAACATTTTGATCTTAGATAATAGTGGTACACCCATACTCCTGTTTTGTTTTATTCCTAGAAGATGGTTTTGACAAGTGAAATGAAAACATATGAAAACAACATAGAGGCAACATGAGCAGCACTGTTATTTAGTTAATTATTGAGTTGGACAGTAGGAGTAGAGGCTGCCAAGGAAATGTCCCCGTTATGGTTGCCCTTCAAACATCTTGTCGGTGACACCTTTGACACGCTGCGTCACAAATTTTATATAACAGAACATTTCGGCAGACCCATCACTCTTATTGTTACTGTCGGTGTTGGGTTTGGTGGTGTCGGTGTTCTTGGTGTCTGTGTTCTTGGTGTCGGGAGTAGTTTGAGGTTGTTGTGATCCGGATTGAGCCTCATCTGCCATTGGAAGCAAAAACTGTACCTTCTGAACTTTGTATAAGAGTTGAAGATGGATATGGGTAGGAGAAATGGGTGGCACCTTTTTATACTCTCTGGGAGAATAACATTTTAGTCAGAGATGTCATTGGAAAAGATAGTGATCAGAATATTTTCACTTCAATTACACCTTCTCTATGCTTTTCCACATTGTTTGATTTGATCCAATATTGGGGATGAGTCATTCCAAACTTTACCTGTTATTCCATCAACTTAATTATATATATAGGGATATGTTAGTAATTTTAGGTCATGCATATATATGACACATAATTATATGTGTTAGGGTCATTATTTATAAAGCTAAGATCTGACTAAATTAAAGATTTAGTTAAAGACATATGTCATGAAAATAAATATTGTGTAGAGATCAGTTAGTAATTTCTAATTTAATGAGGGGCCAAATTAGAAATATTAAAACTTAAGTAATTCAGTTTATAAATGGTCGTGGTCCCCTCCTGAGAGTACACACAGAGTCATAACGTACTCTTCCCGTTCCTTTCTCCCTACCTCCATCAAGAGAGAAAACCAAAGGGGGAAATAAAGGAATAAAGGTGCTCTATAGGAGGAAGATCAAACCAAAAGGAAATCAAGTGCTATACAGGAGGAAAATCAGTGCGCATATAGGAGTGCTCTAATATTATCGTTATGGCCAATTCAGGTACGCTTCCGTTTACTATTTACATTTACAACATGATTACCAGTATGGGTATGAGATATTGTTTATGAGTTTATGATTGATTATTAGAATCAATATTATGATCATATTCTGCGGTTATGCTTACATGGTATCAGAGCCACCCATACTTCATTCATGTTTGTCTTTGGTTAATTTAATTAATTTCTATTCAGAACCCTAAATCCCTAATTCTGAAACCCTTAATCCCAATTTTGTTTCTGGGAGAAAAACCCAAATTGAGAATCCTAGGGTTTCTTAAAACCCTAATTGAAATAAATTATTTTAATTAATTAATTTTGAATTTTGGGTTCAAGACATTTGAACATAAGAATTTATATTTTAGAATATAAACAATTTTATTTATTTATTTTATATATTTTTTGGTTGTTTAATGTATAAAATAAATATATTTGGTTTTGGAATAAATAAAAACCTCAAATTGAGAAACATAGGGTTTCTTAAAACCCTAATTGAAGTAAATTATTTTAATTAATTTTGAATTTTGGGTTCAAGACATTTGAACATAAGGATTTATATTTTAGAATATAAATAAATTTTTTATTTATTTTATATATTTTTTGGTTGTTTAATATATAAAATAAATATATTGGGTTTTGAAATAAATAAA
>Ga0214544_1007294_pt1 | contig 19551 bp, 16 predicted proteins | sample CNSS3metaG_FD_160074 | JGI IMG/M metagenome (GOLD analysis project Ga0214544, IMG submission 160074) | Root nodule microbial communities from cowpea collected in UCLA plant growth center, Los Angeles, California, USA - CNSS3 | ecosystem: Host-associated > Plants > Roots > Nodule | place: USA... | reverse complement strand
ACCTCCCCGCTCATATCATCACATGTCATTCGCCATCCATGAACCTACCCGCTCATGGCACAGCATCTCCCGATCCAAGCAAAGTATCATCGTTAATTGAACAACACACCAAGAAAGTAAAGAAGAATAGTATTTTCGCCTGGCCCTGCCCACGCGCCGCCAGGCGAAATTGCTTCAGACCACCTGGCGGTATTCACCCACCGCCAGGCGCTAACGTCGTTCTAGTGCCCCCTGTTCCCTTGTAACCGCCTGGCGGAGCTCGACGTGCCGCCAGGCGCACCTCAGTACTAAGCGCTCTCCTATTACATCCATCGCCTGGCGGGTATCAGTGTACCGCCAGGCACCATACCAGAACAGCACCTTACTTCTTTATGGTACCTTAGTTAGTCTAATTTACTGGATAACTCATTTTCATGACCAAATAGGGACTCTCATATCAACGGCTCTTTGTGGTTAATCCATCCATTAGTACACATAATCAAGTACCTATACTTAAAAAAAAATGATCAATCCATCTAATCACTTTTGTTCAAGTAACAAGAATAATATCATACCATAACGACTCCATTCCTCCTATGAACTTGCTAGCATCCAATTTCTTAACACACTGAACTGACCAAGCATTCACTTCCTGTTGGACATCAATAACTTATAATTTCGCTCTTCCCTTCGACTCACTATATGTATATATGTAAAATCTACCACTTTTCCACCTAAATATCCTCCACTCAAGCTACTCCGCTTCCCCAACCCCTCACTCATAAATTCTCTAGTTTTCACTGTACCAACTACTCCATCACCACATATTCCTTCCCCCTCTCGCACTATCCATAGCACAGCATCCCACCTGAACTGCTACACGCCATCGCCTAACGGCCAGCATGGAGCCGCCAGGCGGTATATCAGATACAAACCTCATCTCGCATTTTCCTTACATACTCCGAGATCTCAACTCCCTACTTTTCTCCCACGACCACCACCACATATTCATTCACAACTTTTTTAACACTCGTTCTGACCAATATCATTTTATTCGCATTCCATGTTCCCAATTACATCTTAATTAGCCCATACCACCCAAGATTTACATTCATTCCTAGGTTTCCACCCAAACTGCCCATACACAAAAATCCAATAAAATCACAAGCATTCCAACATATCAATTCGGAACGATAAAATATTACAGATATATATGTATACAATCACTGAACCTCAGCAATTGGTTACATTCACCCAAAACAACATCAAAATCATCAACCAGAACTCGAACAACGTCGCGCCGCCTGGCAGGAACTCATCGCCGCCAGGCGATTCAACCCAACATAAGAACAGTTGCTCATCTCTGATGAGCCGCGTGGCGGTAGGGCTTGAACCGCCAGGCGGTTTCTGGGAAAAACCCAGAAACCCAATCAAACAGTGCAGAAAAACGGGTGAAAGGCATGTAGTTTCAATCACCAAAGCACATTAGCCTTTGTTTCCAGTCCAATCCTTGGTGATTTCAGCCCCACCACTTCTCTCAATCAGCCCCCAAAACTCTGAAAAACCCTTGCTTATGGTGAGTACGAATTTACAGTGCACTCTTTCTCTTCTTATGACCTTCTCTCTCACAATCACTCTCACTTATTACCCCTTTAGTGCCTTACACGAATTTTTAATTAAGAATTACACCAATGCTAGTCCAATGTTCAATTAACCCTCTGTTTTCCAGCCCTTAGGTTACCTCTCCTTTGGCTGCTAAGTTTCTAGCCCTTTCACATTCATGCAAAAGGAAAATTTGGCAAAAAGAAATTATTTAGTTCTCACCAAGTTTTGAACCCACACTCATGCACATACCCAACCAAGGCCAAACCATTCAACCAATCCTTATTTCATGATAAGTCCTGCAATTCTAAGAGTTTATCATGACACCACGCATTCAATATATAATTACATAAAAATGCATAATTTAATAACATCCAAGTGACACACATAGGACTCGAACCCAAGTCCCCACACACAATAAAGTACTCTCAACCACATGAGCTAGCACTTTTCCACGTCATAGCTCCTCACATTTATTGCTTTAAATGTTCTCATTACCCGTCCTAATTAAATAATTAATTAAATAACTATTTAATTTTCCCGGGTCTTACAGCTGCCACACCTATCGGCCACAACCGATAGAGCACGTGCGGAAACCATGCTACGGATCACACACCGTAACGCCAGATGGAGTTCCCAAGTACGAACATAGTCCGTAACGTCCCACGACTACCAAACTCATCAGCAACCATTGAGGAGGGCAATCCATCTGGACCCATCCGTACTGGCCACAACCAGCACACTCACACCGACACACTCGCCAACCCGAGCCACAACTCAAGGGAAGTCATTCCGGGCCACAACCCATAGAATGCCACGTGATTAACCCCTATCCCGAGCCACAACTCAAGAATACGTTCCGGGCCACAACCCATGGAACACCAGCAAGCCCACCATTAGGATTACCTTAGAAGCCTTATAGACCACGCATTACAATTTCCATCAATACAACAATAACTCAGGCTTTGAACGCTCAATAACACCCTTGCTCACTTAGGCCAAAAGCCTTTGTTCCACCAATCTAGCCTATATCGCTTAAGCTAGATCCACTAGCTTGGGCGAGCCTCTAGAAGCTCTGCAGTACACGTACTCTCTCTTAAGCGAGCTCACCCTCGCTTGGGCGAGACCCTCGCTCGCCTAGAATCATAATTCATCTCGTCCAAGCGACGAGTTCAACCAAACTGCACAAACCACCATCGAAATCTCGCCTAGGTGAGAGACTCTCGTCTGAGCAAGATGTCCCCAATAGCACCCTTCAACATGCTCGTATCCTCGCCTGAGCGAGACACACTCGCCTAAGCGAGATGACCTGTTGCTCAGGACAAGACCCCCTCGCCTGCGCGAGATGATCGCGTAACACAAGGATATCCTTTCTGCCACTCTCGCCTAGGCGAGCCTGGCTCGCTTGAGCGAGAAATACAGACCCCAAAATCTGTTCACGCACACACACCAACAACCCTGCCCAATTCAACACTCCAAAACATACCAGAACAGTGTACACATATTGCAACAACACATAGGCATAATTTTGACTCTAAAAGGTTCTCAAACTTCCAGTTTACACAATTTTCATCATAGGCCGTGCATGAACCCATTATATTCAAAAGCTTAGGTCAAATTTTTAATAAAACAGTACCAAACTCATAAACCCCAAGTCTCACCCCCTACAGCACGGATTCATGGTACAAAAAATATCAAAATCACAAGCATACAATAGTTTAGACGAAAATTTGGGTTCAGCTCCCCTAACCTGAAATTTCCTCGCTTAAAGCTTGAAATTGAAGGATTGCTTTGATCACCAAGGACTGACCGTACCACCACTTTTGTTTCCCCTCTCTACTTCACTCCCAATTCTCCTTTCACTCTCAAATTTCGTCCTCCCTCTAAAGCTCTCAGAAAAACAGTTGTCCAAACCCTATTCTCTTCTCAAAAGTTTCCTTTTATAGGTCTTAATACTTGGTAAAGTAAAAAACAAGAATGTGATTGCATTTTTGGGTTTTATTGCTATTTAAGGGCCATTGCTTCGAACCCATGACCTTCCCAATGCCAAATCAAAGCTAAACCACCAGGCCAACTTATGTTTCTTGCTAACACACAATTGGCATACATAGGACTCGAACCCAAGTCCTCTCACATAATAAAGTACTCTCAACCACTTGAGCTAGTACCTTTCCACGTCATACATAACAGAATTTAATGTCATAAATGCATTATCCTCCCGCATTTATTAATTAATTATTTATTTAATTAATTAAATTCCACGGATCTTACAAAGTCCCATGTATGCCATTTATGTGTTAATTAATTGATTATGTTTAAAAAAATGCTTGAACATGTTGAGTGATAATATATTCTTAGAATTATAAGAATTATCACGAAACATGAATTGGTTGAATGGTTGTGCATTGATTTGATAGTGACATGGATGTGGGTTCGAACCTTGGTAAACCCAAATTGAACTCTTTTTTTGCTAAAATTAGTTTTGGCATGAATGTGAAAGGGTAGAGGAAACCCTAGCTGAATGGGTAGCCAAAAGGAGGCTGGAAAAACAGTCCTTAATGATCCTTTGAATGGTAATTACCACCCACATTAAACAAATTTTCGTTTTATTATCATTAAGCCTAATCAAGCATGAATAAAGTGATCAATTAAGGGTGAGAGAAAGGTTTGTTGGGGCTACACTGGTGCATACGTATAGCAGAGTAGTTTTAGGGTAAACATTGTGTTAGTAAGGGAGATAAGGAGCTGAAAGGAAAGGAAAGCAAGGCAGACCATTCTTGACCAAGAAGGATTTAGAATTCTCAATTTTTTGAAAGGAAACCAGGTTAGGGGAGTTTTACGCATTAATCTTTAGGTTTAAACATAAATTGTATGATAAATATATTGTGTTTATGCATGAACCCTTCTGCATTATTTAAATTTCATGTTTCTGGAAATTTCCAGAAACTGTCTGGCGGGCCATGAACTCCTGCCAGGCGACGCATACCATTTTATGTTTTTTGTTGGGTTCTTGTGAGGAACTGCCTGGCGGTGAAGCCTTGTACCGCCAGGCGACACAAGCATGTAACTCAGTTCTGGGTTTTTCTTGATGAACTGCCTTAGCACCCGCCAGGCGACGCGAGTCGAATTGACTCGGTTTTGATGCTTTGTGCGTTCTAGGGAGATTCTGATCGGGGGAAAAGAAAGTCCTAAGTAATTTTTAATGATTTGATGTGTTACATTGTTGAATTACGTATGGTTGGAGGTTAAATTTGATAAAATTGCTATGAACACCCTTTTAGGGTTGAATATTTGGGGGGTTTTTATGATTCGAGGATGAATATTATGAATTGGTATTGGAAATGTGCTGGATATAGTTAAGTTTGAATATTTGGGTCTCGGTTACCATGCTCAATTACGAAACAGCGAAGATAGGCAAGGAAAAGTATCAGAAAATGGTAGAAGGGTGGTTGCAGGTGCAAGAATTCTGGGAATTTGCCCAAAAATGCATGCACCGCCTAGCGACACAAGGCCTACTGCCAGGCGCCATCATAGAGACAACCCTCTTTGAGTGGCTGCGGGAATTCTGATGGTTTTGGAGTTCGGGGGAAGTTAGGTTCCTTTAACTGTGGGGTTAAATATAGTATTTGAATAATAGCCTTGGTGTTGACTTGTGCAAGTTAGAAGTAGGGATTAATCTATTCTTTTGTGAAGCGAGGGTTATTATAATGCAGTAGGTGTAGGATAATATGGGGTGATGTTTAGTGAAATGGGAAATTGTAGTTATGAGTGACTAATGACATGATGCAAGGAATTCATCGTAATAGGCTAGTGACATAAATTTATATAATAGATTGGATGGATCCACTTAAACTTGTTAAGCCTTGGAGGAGGCTAACATTTTGAGACAAAACTGACACAAGATGATTGGGGTAGTATCAGTAGCATTCCAATATAATGGCGATTTGTGTTCATATCAGTTTTAAAAGACATAGGATTAAATTAGGATTAAGTGATACTAAGGATGACTAATAACATGATGTTAATATGGAAGTACTTGACTAGGGAATTAAGGTGATGGTAAGGCATTGTAGGCACTATTATTGTACAAAGATATGATAATTTAACTGGTTGAGTGAATATGTACGGGAAGGTGTGAGAAAGGGGGCCTAAACCTAAACCAGAAGTTGTAGTGTACAAATATTGATATGGCACCTGGCGGTAATGTGCGAACTATTATGCAATAGTGGTAAATTCAAAGGGCAACCTACTCGCGTGCCGCCTGGCGGTAGAGAACGTCCCGCTAGGTGATAGTTGCAAAGGTTGGGATAACTGAGGCGCTTGGCGCTTGGTAATACGCATCCCCCACCAGGCGGTCTGGAAGCGTGGTGCACCTAGTGCCTCGTGTATTACGCTAGGTGATGTTGTGAAACAAAGGTGCTTGATTGCTTTTGTTGTGCATGGTCTACAAAGCTTGGGTCATACTTCAAAGGTCGGCTTGCTGGTGTTCCTTGAGTTGTGACTCGAAACGTATCCCTTGAGTTGTGGCTCGGGATAGGGGTTAAGCACATGGCATTTCTTGACTTGTGATTCGAAATGACATCTCTTGAGTTGTGGCTCGGGATGATGGATGAACACGAGGAACTCTTGAGTTGTGGTTCGTGTTGGCGAGTGTTGCAGGTGTGAGTGTGCGTGTTGTGGCGTGTACGGCGGGTCCAGATAGATTGCCCTCCTTGGTGTGAGACCAATGAGTTTGGTAGTCTTCGGACATTATGAATGTTATTTGTATTGGGAACTCCACCTGGCGTTACAGAGTGTGGTCCGTAGCATGGTTTCCTGCACGTGCTCTACCTGTTGTGGTTGGTAGGTGTGGCACCAAGACATCTTGAGGTACTCATCAAAAGATGTAGAACACGGGTAACATGGTGGTGGCCATGTGATATGGAGTCAAATGATGGAATTACTTTGGTGTGTTTGTATTTATATATATGTTTTATATATATGATTGTTTAATTGTTAGCTCACCCTATCTACTTGTGTTTGGCGATGATCGTGTATGCGGTACATGAGAGCAAATGATGTTGCAGGTGGATTTGGTGAGGTAGAGAGCCGAAGCGAGGCTAGTATGGGAGAAAAGAGTTTTCTGACTTTTATGTTTTATGTTTCTAAATAAATTGTAATATTTTATATTATTAGACTTTGATGATTCTAATGAAGCTTATAATTATGGTTTTAAAGTTTATTCTATGATGAATGAAAGTTTAAATTGCCCACGTTTTGGGGAATTACAGTTATACTTAATGAGGTTTTAATATTATTTTATTCTATTTTATTTAAAATTTGTAGTATCCGGGCGGGATGTTACAACGTGAGCCCCAACCAACTGTACCTTCCCATTACACACATTAAGAGCCCTGACGAAGCGTACCACTTTGCATTATTCATGACATGAGCCCCAGCCAAGTGTACCTTCCATTACTCATATTAAGAGCCCTGACGAAGCGTACCACTTCCCATTAGTCATCTCGTGAGCCCGACCAAATTACTCTTTATCGAGAGCCCCGACCAAGTCCACATCAAAACAATTGTGCAGAGTTATATTGCATTACGTTCGTAACCACATATGACCCACCTCCTGTTGCTCATACATAAAAACACAAACACATGAATATCTTTATTCATGATAAGTAACCGCAAGACATATAAATGCCTCACCATTACATGTATGCCAACCCATGAACATCATACCCTTCTTACCTTCATACATCCTAAAGAATCATAATAAATTCACATAAAACCATCAACAAAAAATGTTATACCCAACACACAATCATGTACAACCAAACAATATATAAGTAAGAAATAACTTACCACCATTGTTCAAAATGTCGCACGAGCAATAATAATAATAATAATGATAATAATAAAAAAAATTATTATTATTAATAATATTAAAATAAAATAAAATAATAATTATAATAACAATAATAAAATAAAAATAAATAATAATAACAATGATAAAAAAATAAAATAAAACAACAATAATAATAGTAAAAGGTAAAACAATAATAATAAAATAAAATAAAATAAAACAATAGTAATAAATAAATAATAATAAAATAAATATAACAATAAAAAATAGTAATAATAAAATAAAATTAAACAATATTAAAATAATAATAATAATAATAATAATAAAATAATAATAATAATAATAATGTAATAAATAAAATAATAAGAAAATAAAATAAAACAATAACAATAAAATAATAATAATAATAATAATAGAATAAAATTAAAAAACAAAAATTAAATAATAATAATAATTAATAATAATAAAATAAATTAAAACAATAATAATAAAATACTAATAATAATAAGTAAAATAAAATAATAATAATAATAATAATAATAATAATAAAAATAATAATAATAATAATCATAATCATAATAATAATAAAATAGTAATAAAACAAATTTCTAACTTTTACACACTATTAACTTTGATTATTATAGATTTAGTTATCCAAAATATGAGAAATAATGAAATTCAATTAAAGAAGAAACCATATATACCATACACTCACCAAAATATAACTTTGATTATTATAGATTTAGTTATCCAAAATATGAGAAATAATGAAATTCAATTAAAGAAGAAACCATATATACCATACACTCACCAAAATAACAACAAATTCGTATCTCTAATTCATACATTAACCATCATTCATTAATTTACAAGATCGCAACACATGACAATCTCAATTGGTTCATATCTAATATTTAAAAGCAATTTTATGGATTACACATTCGATGTTCATATCTCAATTGAACCAAATTCAGAAAACGAAAATAAGTGGTCATTCCCAACCACAAATTTTTCCAAAGCCCTCATGAATACCCCAACCATGGAAGTATCATCATACATATGAACAACCACAGAAAATTTCAGAGTCAAACAAGTTATCTCACCTTACCTTGAACTCCGAGCTATGAATAATGACAATTGTTTTAGGCTACGAAGCGTTCTCGTGCTCAAAAATATTTTACGGTCTATAGTCTCCTTATCCCAAGCTATCCTCGGCATCAGAAGCCCTAATTTTACCTAAACCTAGGGATGGAAAATAAATCCTGCCCCATAGGTTTTGCTCGAATCCATCCCCATTTTGATGCGAAATCTCCACATTAAATTGGTATCAGTATGGGTATGGGGAATCCCGACTTTTTTAACTGGGTATGGGGATAAATATGTGATGTACATATTCCCCCTGTCCTCGTCCCCATACCTGTTAAAATACCCATCCCCACCATATCCTCGTCTCTGTTTAATTATTAAAATATTCATAGTTAATTAAGTAAACTTTCTATATATACAAACAAACACACACACACACACACACACACTTTCTATTTTCTATATCTTCTAATTGTTTGGTTTGCCACAAAATTCATTTGCATCTCCAATATATTTTTCATCTTATCATAACTTTTATGTAATTATGTTCAAAAGATGTATGTCAATTAAATATTTTTTATATCTCATATTTGAATATTTCTATTTATTTGAATATTTTTATTTATTGTATATTTTCTTTTCACATGAGAACATTTAACACTCTCAGTCTAAGTGTTCAATAGCATAAACCTCTAATTTACTACGTAATATAAAAATTTATCTTTTTCACTGTATTATTGCTATTTTTTTTTCATTTGAAGAACTATTTTGTTTCACTAAAACAGTTTTTGTTATTTCTCAACCATTGGTTATGTTGATATTTGAAAGTTTTGTTAGATCTCTAAAGTATTCATTTTATAATACCCTTAATTATATATTTGTTTTCCTTTGAATGATTTCATTCAATGGTCTCTCAAATTATTTTTAAGACACACATTTGATAATTTTTTAATATTTTTGTTTGTTTTTTATTTTTATAATGTAAAATACTATTTTGATATATTTTATATAATTATCTTTTATTTTTTAACTCATTATCATTCTATGATTTTATAACTATAGTTATATAAATAAATTTTATTTACTATAATATAAAAATTTAATGTAATGTTCATGAATTTCTTTTTATCATCATCCAACAGATATTGAAGTTTAAAAGATATAATATCTACGTTAAAATTTTATTATTATTAGTTTAATATTTGTTTTTTGCGTTATTTGGATCAAATGATTTATTATAACTTTTATTAGTGTATAAAAAAGAGATTCATTAGAATTTAAAAAATTGAAGTAAACATACATTTAACATATATTTTAATCTGAATATTTTTTTCCTTTTATATTTTTATTAAAAAAAATTAAATTTTGTCAACTACAATTCATTAATGTTTGTAAATTTAATAGATGTTTTGGTTTTATGTGGTATTCTAATTTGAAATGTATATAATTAAAATATAAATATTTGATTTTGAAGACACAACACTCCTCTTAATATTGAATATTTGATAATATTTTGTTTCCTTTGTTGTAATTTTTTATTATTTTATAAAAATTAATTAATTAATATTGAAATAGTAAGAAAGCATGTATGGGTACGAATCTATACTCGTTACCTAGTGGGGATGAGGATAGATACAAGGATGGGGATGAATTTTTTCGATGAGGATAGGTATGAGATAGTAAAACCCATCCCTGCTCCATTGTTACCCCTACATAAAATTAAAATTACTGTTTCTAACTATTTTATTTTATCCTAATAATAAAAAAAGAAAATTAAAATACATAAATTAATTAAGTAATTATGCTTATTTAAACCTATTAAACACATTTAAATGTCAATTATATTCCTTGTCGGAATTGAACGCAAAACCTCCCAAACACAATTAAGAGTTCTTAACTAATAAAGCTACACATTGTCCTGTTGTCATAAAACCACTTATTAATTTTTTATAATTAACTTTATGCTCCAATTTCCATTCTTTAATTTGATTAAATAATTAATTAATTTTTCTAGGTCTTATAAATTATCTTTTCTCTTTTTTTTCTTTTTTCTTAATTCTGCTTCCTTTCCTAAGATTTTTGTTTTTTGTTTTTTGTTTTTCCTCAAAAGAGGTAAAAATAAGGTGTGTTTATGCGAGTGATAATAAGAAAGAAAGAGAGAAATGTAGAAAATGTTTTTTTTTATATGACAGAATGTGTATTTATATTCAAACATTTCAATACCAATGTAATCATGGCCTTAACTGTAATGAACAATATAAGAAAGGAAATGATCATGATAGTAGCACATTACGGGAATCAAATAACAACAAGTCAGAGCATAATATCAATCATTATCAGTAATAATGATTCTAATCATATCATTATTTTCTCTATCAGGAACAAATGGTAGAAAAGTAAAGAGTGAGGACAAAAATATGTTAGGTTGTTAGGCTCATGAGAAGGAGTGTGATAATTAAAAACAAATTTGGATATTCCTTTTTTTTCCCATCTCTCTCTTTTTTTTTTTTTGCTTTTTTTTACAAAAATTAAAGTTTGAAGAGCTCTAAAGAAAATTTTATTTCCCTTTTTTTTGTTTACCATTAACCTAAAAACATTTTTTTTATTTTTTATTTTTTCGAAAATAAATTTATTTACCAAAACAAAATGGGGTGTTGACACATGTATTTTTCAGCTTGAAATTTAGTAGAGAATTGTTGCCAAAATGTGTGCACATCTTCTCTCCCTTGAGCTCACTCTAGAGTAGACTCTTTGCTAGTCTATTCTAGCTTCATTCCTTGAGAGTTGACCTCACCTCTCTTAAGAAATCTTTCACCTACACCAAACCAAACACTTTAAGCCTCTTTCCTTCATGCTTCCGCATCCAACATCAGCCATGGAGCCTTCCATCTTCATGCAATCTTCTATGGGGCAAAGAAGAAGCCATTGTGTGGTATCATAAGCCTTAGTTGCTCTCAGCTTGGTTGAGTTAAGTACTTCTTCTCCATTTTTCTTTCAATTACGAGTATGTTCCTCTCATCTTCTACTTGTCTTAATGTGTTTGTACCGATAGGTACATGTAAGTAAATGGATCATATAAGTATATAGTTATTACTTTGTAAGTTATACAGTTAGGAATTAGATTACATTAAAATGAATAATCATAAAGTAAGAATTGTTAGTGGTTGGATGATAGAACTAATGGAAGATATTAAAATGAATATGCTATGTAGGTACACTTAATTAATAATATCAATCATTAAGTTTATTATAAATATTGATTTTGCACTCTAAAACAAAGGTATAAAAGGAATAGACACAAGATAAAATTAGATAAGACAAGCCAAGATTCCAATCTGTACACACAGAGAAAAAAAGTATTGATAGAAGTTGAAATGAAACCTAGCAGGAAATAGGCAAAATCTAATAGATTTTTCTTTTTGATGGCTTCTAAGATGCTAGTTCAACATGAACCAACCAATTAAGAAGGAAGAGAATGTTATACACCATCATAGAGGGCCATTGGAAATTGGTGCTCATATCTTGATGCTATCCATGTTGGTAGTTCCATGGACAGGTAGACCACTTGAATAGTATCCCAAGTCATAGTTTTGCAGTTCAAACAGATCATAGCTTGAATCACTTTCTGCACCATCCTCAACCTCTTTAAACTTCCTGATTTCAAAGATTTCCTTCTCCTCTAAAATCCTATCTTTCTCAACTGACTCATGACTACCCTTGTTCCTTTGTTTCTCTGATGATGGTAAACCTTTGTTTCACAAATACTTTCTCAATTTGCGAAAGTAGTTGGAAATGCTAAGCAACTATGTAGAGACATTCTGAATGGTATACAAAGGATAAAAATCAAGCTAAAGGTTTAAAACATAATACTAAAATAAAATATGCCTATAAGAACCTAGAAACTACACTACTTAACAGCCAAATAAAGCACAAAAATAGGTTGACCTTAAAACTGCCACCTTAATCTATCGAGACTACTTCCTACATGTTTAAAACTATAAAATAAGACTACAATTAAAGCTAACTACTGAAAAGTATACAAAAATACCACCTACAAATGCACCCTAAACTAAGCTAAAACTAAAACTTTACAAAATCTAAGAATAAAATTTAACTAAAACTAACTCTATGAAAATGTATTTAATTCCTAAAACTAAACCTTAAAACAAAATTTCATTATCGCAAGCTAAGACCACTCTAGAACTACTCTAAAAATCTAAAATTGTAAAACTACACTAAATCCATAAAAGAAATTGTATAGAAACTCTTAAAGCAAGTATTAAATGGCAAAATAAAGTTAGGAATCAACTCAAGTTCTAAAATACACATAAAACTAGACCTTTGACTATCTAAGACCTAAACCACAAGCTACACTAGTCTAAAATAAGCTATAACTTAAGAATTGAAGTCTTTATGAATTTAAGCGAATTCTATATGTTTTTGATCATTCTTTCTACATATTTCAGTGTATTAAAACTTTCTCACACCATTCATAGTTCAAGGAACTCAGATTTAATATTGACATGCATAATTTCATCAATTCGTAGTAGATAGTTTGCATTCATCTTGGTTCAAATTTTGCAATTTCTGAATTCATGCATATCTTAAGCATTTTTGTGTTTTAATAGTTAGTTTACATCATATTATACATGCTCAAACGATAAAAACAACATCTCATACATAGCACACAAATAGAATACGAAATATACACCAATTTTCATGTGTTGTGAAACATTTTTTTCACTAAAAGTGTTGTCTTGCTTTGTTTGATAGGTGACTTTGTGATTCCAACATATTTGATCATGTTTAAGCATTTCATTCCCATGCTCATGCATAAAGAAACATGTCCATATGCTTTTCATTGCATCTAGAGTCAAAAATCTACATGAAACTCATTTTCTAAAATGCTGTCAAAACTAGTTTTGGTGCATTTGTTGTCTAGTTTAGTTTGACAAATGAATTTTGAGCATTTGAAGTATTTGGTTCAATTTGATCAATCATTTTATGAATTTCTACATATATAAATTTGTTTAGCTCATTCACATTGCATAAAACTTGACCTTTGATTATCTAAGACCTAAACCACACAAGTTTGACTAGTCTAAAATAGGCTATAACTTAGGAATTGAACTCTTTATGTATTTGGACTAGTCTAATCCTAATGCAGTAGTAAAGTTGCACCTTGATTACCTATTGATCACTATTTTTAGGATGCCTTGTCAAAGCCTCTCACTTACTCACCCAAAACTTGTTTGTAGATTTATTACAACATTCCACTAATTTGTATATTTCTTCTTTGCACTTGCACGTATGTCACCAGGAGGTAATAAGGAAAATCCTAAACCATCTTTGCCTATTGACATAAAGGGGGAAAAAAGGAACAATGAAGGCAAAATGACCAAAATATGTTCTTAAATTACCATTACAAAAAGCACTTGTACTTCAATCCCCTATTGTTCAAGAAAATCCTTGTACAACTCTAAATGTTGCATGAGTTGCTTACCAACCACCAATACCTGAATCTAATCCTTCCTAACCCTCCCTTGATCAACCCATGCCTTCCCAAGCCCTCACTGTCCAACCTATTCAACCTGTCCAACCTTATGTTAATGAACCTAAACTTTCATCTGTGGCTTCCCAATGTGTTGGTGCTAGATTGACATCATTATCTTCCCCCTCTCAACAAAATGATTCACCAACCTCGATACCATCCCGACTTATTCAAAATGTAGATCAAAAAGACCAATACATGTCAAACGAAGTAGGTGAACTATCCACTAATGTTGACGATGACCCTCCCATTCGTGCAATCCTTGGAACTATTGAACCTTGTAATGATGGGTAATAATCAACAATAGTCTTAATCCTTTTTCTTTTATATTATATGGGATTTTTCATTAATGTGTTTGTAATTTTAGGTTTTACCTTAGTAAAGTTGCCTCCAAGGAAATCACAAAGATAATTAAGTAACAATATGTTAAGCCATTCTTGACTTGGGTGTTGATATGAGAAGCCAAGGTGGTTTCCTTCTTGAAGATTTGATGAAGATTGAATGAAGCTCTTTTGAACTATCTTGAAGCCATTACCATTGAAATGAAGCCTACATTGATGAATGAAAGGAGATTTGATGATATCTGTAAGACCCGCAAAATTTAATTAATTAATTAAATAATTAATTAATAAATGCGGGTGGGAAGATCATTTATGACATTAATTTTTTATTGGTATGACGTGGAAAAGTACTAGCTCAAGTGGTTGAGAATACTTTGATTGTGTGAGAGGACTTGAGTTTGAGTCCTATGTATGCCAATTGTGTTTATTTAATTATTATTGTTTTGATAATATGTTTAACCATGTTTCTTATGATATAATGCTTGAAGTGTATTAGTTAGCAAGAAACATGAATTGGCTTGATGGTTTAGCATTGATTTGGCATTAGAATGGTGATGGCTTCAAACCTTGGAGAACCCAAATTAAAACCTTATTTTTTGGTATTTTTGGCTTTGGTTTGAATAGGAAAGGTTGAGGGAAAACCCTAGTAAGTATGGCAGCTGAGAGGTGGCTGGAAAATAGCCATAATGAGATGGTAAATGTCATTAACCACTAATTAAAACTCAATTTTCGTTTTAGGTAATTAACCTAGCTTTTAGGCACCCTTTAAAAAGCAAATTTGGGTTAATAGAGAGGGTTTTGCAAGGCTGGAAAATATACCTAGAAAGAGAGCACGAAATTTGAGATTTTGTGAGGTTTAAGTGAGATTCTTGGGGGGCTAAATTGAGAGGAGGCTAAGGAGCACTTGGTGTAGGGAGAACTTTTAATCGTTAAAGCTTTAAGCGAAGGAAAACCAAGTTAGGGGAGTTTTACTCATTTTTTTGATATGCATGATTAAATTACATAATGTATATCTTGAATTGTATGATCAATCTTGGATTCTGTTCGAATTGTTGTGTTTCTGGAAAAATTTCCAGAAACCGCATGGCGGGCTACGCATAGCCGCCAGGCGACACATCATGTTCTTGGTATTTCTAGGTTCCTGCACGGAACCGCCTGGCAGTAAGCTCCCGACCGCCAGGTGACACAAAGCTTTTCATCAGTTTTCTGGGTTCGGGATGAAGGGCCTGGCGGTGACTGTTGAACTGCCACGCGACGCGAACAAGTTCAGGCCGATTTTGATGATTTTGAGGTTCTGGTGTGTTTTTGATCGGAGGGTAATCATGTGATAGCTGCTAAAGGGGGATATAAATTGTATTTCATTGATATTTAGTGTAATTGATGGTGGAATTGAATGGAACAGTGGAAAGAGGTGTAGGGTTTAATGGTGTGAGAATTGTAGGTCTTGAAAATCAAATAGTGGAAACTTAATTGAATAATTTTATTATTGTAATGGACTAATCATTTTGTTGGAGTTGCAAGACAATTTGAAGAGTGTGATCAATCTGCATTGGGAAAGTATTGGAAGAAAAGAGTAGTGCAGATGCGGGAGTTCTGGAAATCTTCCCAGAACCGTATGCACCGCCTCGCGGCACGGGTCATGCCGGTAGGCGCCATCTCAGGAAACCAGAATTAGAGACGTTGCGAGAGCTGCTGGAAATTATTGGATTTTGAAAAAAATGAGGATGTGGGTTATAGAGAGTTGGAAATGTTAGCGTAATGATAATCGTGTAAGGAGCATGACCTTATAACTTGAGAGTGGAATAAGTTGGAGTATTGTGGAATTTAGAATTTGGAGTGTGCAAAGATTATAGGTATAGAATGTGTACATTGGATTTAGTACAAAGGTTGGGTTTTGATGAAGTATTATGTTGTTTTCTTTTAAGATTATTGAATATGGTGTGAGTTGATTAAGAAAGCTAAGTGAAATCCCCACTGGACATTAAGATTGCATGCTATCTAGATGTGAAGGTTTCTTTCACAAAGCTCAAGAGAAGAAGATGATGGATTCCTTCAAAACAAAAAGGAAATGGAAAGCACATAAACCATAGAAAACCAAGAACAATTAAAGGAAGAAGAAAACATAAAATGGAAAGGAAATGAATGGTAAAAATGTGAGAAGCACGCCACTACAAGGCTAGGCTAGAAGCCATGGCAACCTTGAAGATGAGTGGATGTGTGCCGCCACTTGCTATGCAAGATAAGGCTTAAAAGTATTCACTCCCAAGGGAGGAAACTCTCACAAATGGTTGAGACACAAAAGTGTTTTTACTTCAAAATGTTCAACCCTTTTACATGTCTAGGAGCACCCCTTATATAGAAGAGTTTAGGGGCCTCTAAGCAAATAAAAGATACCTAAGGATGTCTCTACAAAAACCTAACCCTAGCTTCTAGAAACTAGGTCAAATAAGGTTACAAAATGAGAGACAAAAGAGCTAACTATGGTGTGTGCAAGGCTAATTTCGTTCTAGCACTAAAGGAGACCAAGAAGGTGTCTCATATGTCTCCAAAAGTGGCTAAAGTGTGCTAAAAACAAAGGAGACCAAAGATACATAGGTACACTTGCTTTGTGCCTTTTACTTTATGCTTTTTGCCGTTTCTCTTTCTTCCACCTATGCTCCATCTCATCTCCACTTCTCCACTAAGGTTGCGCCACATCACCCACCATAATTAATCTTACTTACACCTACAAAACACATAAATAAGGATTAGCATGTTGGCTTAAGTCAAGTCAACTCTAGTCAACAAGTCAAACCTAGTCAAAGGTTAACAAGTCTACTAAGGTTGATTTCAACTAAGTCAACTTAGGGAACTTCAAACATAATAAAAACAATGAACATGGATGAAGGATTAATGAACTTCCTTTCTAAACATGCTTAGTCTTCTTAAGCATGTGCCTCCATCCTTGGTTGGGGTCAATCCTTCATCAGGTTTGAAATTATGTAATCCAATGGAACTTATTGATATAAAAGAGTAAGGGTGGGAAACAAAAGGTGAGATCAGAGGTGTGAGGAATTGTACCTATGGGTGGGGGAAACAAATTGTTAAACCAAAATATAGTGGGAAATCTAGCTTGCAAATGATTTAATGATGTTGTACAAAATCTTATTTAGTGGAAAATGGTAATATAGGTGAACCAAACATGTTAGGGGTTAAACGATGTAGATCATAAGCATAAGTGTGGGCACTACTATAGACTGTAGTTATAACCCTCGAATTTGGTTGAGTGAGTGATGAGTTCAAATTTTTGCCCTCATTTAATATTTAAATTTGGGGATTTAATTGAATTTTCTGTGCTTAAAGATTGATTTAATTAGGATTTGTGATTATTGGATTTATAGAGTAAGTTTGGTAAAAGTGGCGTAAAAATTGATTTTAGTTGCATAAAATATTATTGGATATTCTAACGTTTGTTAATGCAGCTGGAATTTATTTTTGGTCATTAATAGTGTGGATTTGAAATATTCAAAGTTACAAAATAAGTCCAAAATCAGGAAATTCTGAAAAAGAATAAATCAGGAGCTAAATGCACCCCCCACAGATTTTATTTGCACACTCCTTCTAAAGTGGACCACCAAAAACCTGTTCTGCATCCCCAATTTTCACTAAGTTGCACCCCTCCTACCACTTAAACTCCACTCACTCAGATGCTGCCATGTGGCAATCCTCAACTTTTAAAATTGGCCAACCAGAACAAGCCACGTGGCAACAATCCTTGCACTAACAAGCTGTCCAATGGAAGGCTGCCACGTCATCATCTTCATTTCCCAAAACAGAAACCCTAATTTTCCTCAAACCCTAGCCGCCACCATCCACCTCAACGGCCGCCGCCGCCAATCTCGCCGGCCATCGCACTTGCAACCTCCATTACAGCAGCTACACCGCACCACCATTGCAGCCAGATCTACACTGTGTCAATCGCTGGCCACCGCGACGCGCCACCACCAGAGGAGAAGAGAAGTTGCCACCCTCGCGCCGTTCGCACCAGCAACCACGAATCTGCACCTTCACGTCGCAGCAGCGCAACCACTCGCGCACCACCATGGCCGCCGCAGACCTGCAACCACTACAACACTTCGATGGAAAACACGAACCAAGCACGAACCACCGCGCCTGCACCTACTCCATTCCCGCAACCTTCATGTCGCAGCATCTTCTCCGCAACGTAGCTACAACGCGCCACCGCACATCTTCTTCCTTCACGCAACCATAGCCACCGCGAACCTGCACCACCACCTGTAACCAGAAACGCGTCTGCACCGGCACGATTCCACGCATCCAGCGCGCCACACACACAGATCTGCGTGAACCAACAGCCACAACGAAGCAGACCTCCATCGCACCATCTCCACAGCAGCGCCTTCCACCGCGCCTGAAGTTTACTAGCGTCGCCATCACACCACAGTTCCTTCTCCATCATATCTACAGTGGAAGCACGCAAACGGAACAATTGCAGCAACCACCATCTTCTCTTCACGCACCATGACGCAGCAGCACCACCACGCCCGCCGGAGCAGCATTCCCGCAGCCAAAGGAGTCTATGAAACCTAAAACACAGCAAACCCTAGTCTGGAGAGAGAAAGAGACTCTGCGCCACGTGTCAGCATCTGATAGGCAGTCAACTGGTCAAACTCTGGTCAACTGGTCAAACTCTGGTCAAAACTGCAAAAATGGTTAAATAAGAGGGGCAGAATTGAAAATTGGACAGAAATTAAGTTGCTAATTAATTAAATAAAAATAAAATATTTTAGCAACCGACAGATAAAGCCCAAAGTCCAGTTGAAGCCTATATAAAGAGACTTAAGGGAGCAGACAACTGACAACTTAGACGCTTAGAACTCTCTGGTTTTGGCAGATACCGTCTCCATCACATCTCTCATTCTTTCTTTTATCTTATTTCCTTCATATCATCATGTATTCCATCAAAGCCATGGAGGGCTAAGCTTTAGGGTTGATTCCACTATAATTTCTTAATTGGATTATGAGGTTAGATGAATTTATGTGTTTGTTATTTTGATTATTGTTGTGGTTTTTGTTTATCTATGTCCTTTGCTTCTTAATCGAATAGAAAATAATGATTTTAAATCTACATGCATGCTAAT
>Ga0214544_1007293_pt1:2500-19552 | contig 19552 bp, 16 predicted proteins | sample CNSS3metaG_FD_160074 | JGI IMG/M metagenome (GOLD analysis project Ga0214544, IMG submission 160074) | Root nodule microbial communities from cowpea collected in UCLA plant growth center, Los Angeles, California, USA - CNSS3 | ecosystem: Host-associated > Plants > Roots > Nodule... | reverse complement strand
TATTAATATATATTTAATAATATATATATATATATATATATATATATATATATATATATATATATATATATATATATATATATATATATATATATATAACATGGGTACAGAAGCTTGAAAGAAATATTGTGACTAAAATGGAGTCACTCCAAACTCTTTCCCCTCTCACAGTTGCTCTTCTGGTTCTAATCCCGCCATTCCTCTACCTCTTCCTTGTGCTCCACCGCACCAGAAACAAAGAACCACCAACAATTCCCGGCGCGTGGCCGATCATCGGCCACCTCCCCCTGCTAGCGCGGTCCCCGGCCACCCACTACCTCCTGGGCGAGTTGGCGGACCGCCATGGCCCCATCTTCAGCATCAAGATAGGCACAGTGAAAACCGTAGTCATAAGCAACTGGGAAATGGCGAAAGAGTGCTTCACCACAAACGACGTCGCTGTGTCCTACCGCCCCTACCTTGTGGCCTGCCAAAACATGACCTACAACCTCGCCATGCTAGGATTCGCACCCTACGGCCAATTTTGGCGCGACATGAGGAAGAACGTGGCGTTCGTGTTCCTCGCAGACCACCGCATCGAGGCGCTCTCGCACGTGCGCATCTCCGAGGTGAGAACCTCGGCGAAAGAGCTTTACCACAAGTGGAGACGTGGGAAAACAGAGAAGGAGTTTTTCATGGTGGACATGACGCAGTGGCTGAAGGAGGTTGCGTTCAACATGGTGCTGAGGATGGTTGCCGGGAAGAGGTACTTCGGAGAAACCGCGGTGATCGAGGAGGAAGAAGCGCGGATTTGTTTGGCGGCGTTCAAAGAGTACATGCGGCTGTTGGGGGTGTTCGCCGTAGGGGACGCGGTGCCGTGGCTGAGGCGGTTCGATTTCGGAGGGCATGAGAAGGCCATGAAGGAGAATTTCAAGGAGCTGGATGCTGTGGTTGCGGAATGGTTGGAAGAACACAAGAGGAAAAGGAATTTGAACGCCGAGAAAGGTGACAAAGGTGAAGATTTCATGGAATTGATGCTCTCGGAGATCAATGGAACCAACATTCATGGCTTTGATTCTGATACTATCATCAAAGCCACCGCAATGGTGCGTTTCTATTGCGTTTCACTTTGTGATTGCCATCATCAATTTCTCTTTCATTTTTGTATTAATTTGTGTTGGTCTGATCGGAGGTGATATCATGTATAAATTAGATTCACGTATGTTTCATTCGTATTATATCTCTCCGTTAATTTTTTCGATTTGTTATTATCTAGTAGATTTTGTTTATAACTTGATGAATCACAAATTTTGAAGACTTGGTACCCAATTTTTTTTGCAGGCATTGATTTTGGGAGGAACAGACACAAGCTCTGCTACTAACATCTGGACTCTGTCTTTGCTGCTGAACAATCCTCACACATTGAAGAAAGTGATGGAAGAAATTGACACTCACATTGGGAAAGAGAGACTTGTGACTGAGTCAGATATAAACAAGTTGGTGTACCTTCATGCAGTTGTTAAGGAATCGCTGAGGCTATATCCACCCACTCCTCTTAATGCGCCTCGTGAATTCAGAGAAGATTGCAAGCTTGGAGAATACCATGTGAAGAAAGGAACTCGTTTGATCACAAACTTGTGGAAGATCCAAACAGACCCTAGCATTTGGCCAGAGCCATTGGAGTTCAAGCCTGAGAGGTTCCTCACCACACACAAAGATGTGGATGTGAAGGGAAAACACTTTGAGCTCATTCCTTTTGGAAGTGGTAGGAGGGTATGCCCAGGAATAACCTTTGGGCTTAGAAGTTCTTATTTAACTTTGGCAAACTTTCTTCACTGCTTTGATGTCTCAAAAACCTCAAGTGAACCTATAGATATGACTGCAGCAGTGGAATTGACCAATGTTAGGGTTACTCCCCTTGAAGTTCTCATCAAACCTCGTTTGGCTCCTAGTCTTTATGAAACCATGTAATCATCACATAGGAGTAGATGTTCCTAAGCTCTATTGGTACACAGATTTGGATCTTGTTCTTGTTGGTAGATGAAATCTTTAGTTCTTTTCACTGGTTTGTTGGTAAGTTTTAGGGAAATAAAGGCGAGAAAATTAATAAATTTGAGAACCGTAAGAGCATACAAAATATATGTATTGTTTTGGAGTATTTTTATATATTAAGAAAAGGTTGTCAAAACTTATTTTCATCTTTCTTTTATTTATTTGATTTGAATGTTTTTATTTTATATAGACTCATTCGAATACCATAAAGGTATACAGTTAGAAAATGATTACTCAAATAATACTAATAATAATAAAAATATAAAATGATATAATAATAATTATTAAATCAATAATAATATAAAACATATATATAAAACAAAGAATATTAATTAGAGACTCCATAATTATTATAATAATAATAAATAATAGATAAAAGGTAAGGAGTATAAATAGTCTGGGTTGAGACACGCATATCATTATCCTTAGAGAGAAAACGCCCCTATTGCATAGGGCTAAAAAAATACACAATCATATGTGTTTCAAATCATATGCGTTTCCCTCCCAAGATACGACAACCCGTCAGATCGATCGAGTGCAGCCAAGGATTTCCAAACCTTATTAATAACATTGTCTTAAAGATAATATAGAGAAGAAAAGAAGAAGAAAAACTCTAGTGTTTGTTGTCTCTATTGTTGTTGTTGTTTCCTTCTCCATGCACATAGGTGGTATTTATAGGTAGCAAAAGGAGACAAAGGAGTAAATTGTAATAAAAATATAGTCGTTAATCATAAAACACATTAACCCATAAATTAAAGGTCTATAAAAACATGAGTAACAGTAGAATTTTTATTTTAATTATTTATTTTTAAAATTATATTAAAATATTTCTAACATATACTTCATCCTTAATGTCATTCTTGAATGAATTTTAAGGTGAAGATGAATGTTTCTACATAGTAAGAACAACAAAGACACCTTTGAGAACGAATTCATTAATGTATTTTATTTCTATGTGTTAATACATATGTAACTATTAAAATAATTATTAGTAAAATGAAATGACTATAAAATTAAACGTGATACTAGTTAGAGCACATTTGGAAAAAATAATTAATAATTTATTTGGTTATATAAAATGTAATTACAAAAATATGTGAGATGAGACCATATTTATGAAGAAATGGAATTAAAAATAGTGATAATATTTATATTAAATAGTAATAATATTTCTATTAAAATTTTATTCTGATATAAACTTTATTCTTATATAATTTTATTCAGCATCCTCACGATTGTCTATTAGAGGAGAATCTCACTTATGTTTTTCTCTACTCACACAATTAAGTGATATTGCAAAAGAAAAATAAAAGCAAACCAAACAACACAGAAACCACAGGGTAAATTGCATACAAAGAAATTTATACAAAAGAAAATAAGTCATATCACTTTAGCATTAATATAAATAAAATACATGATTCTACAAAAATAACAGTTGATACTAAACTCAATTATCCGGATACATACTTTGGATATAAGATTCACTGGAGGTGTGCACCTATGATGGTTTCTAGACTCCGTAGAGTACAAAGCCACAAGGGGTTATCACCCAGCCATACAAGGTTAATCCCCTTCGTGCCTAGGACCAAAGAACAAATCCATAGGCTAATTGTTACGTGTTGGTAAGTGTATCAAATCACACAAGTAATATAGTGGACAAGTTCAAATATTTATCCTAGGGGTACTAATATGGTCTAAATTAATTGGTTAGTTGCTGATAAAGGGTGATAATAACAAAATATTCGTGGGTTGAAGGAAAATAAATGTAGAATATAAAATATAATGGGAATTGACACAATGGAAACAAAGAGCTTGATTTAAAAAAATATGAGATAAGAGTTTCAATATTATGTATTTCAATTTCTTGAAATTGTTGAAATCCCTCGTCCAAACACAAAGTAAAGTTTTGTTTTGGGACCTAAAAAAACTTCCACAACCTTTTAGCAGGAAAGACAACACTCTTTAAGATAACAAAATGTAGCCATGTGCTTCAAGGCACTTCCTGATAACCATTTGTCAATTCAATTCCATGTTAAATATAAGTCAATTGAGGAAAACTACGAAATATAAACCCCAAGAAAAAAAAATCAAGGACATCTAAGGATTTTCTTCCATAAACCATCAAGTCATCCTACACATATGAAAATAGGGGTTACAAAAACAAGGGTTACAAAATCCCTAAACCTAAAAAACATAAAATAAGACTTTGAAAGTAACATAATGCTGGAAGAACGAAAACTTACCTATAATATCTTTGAACTAGTATGCTGAAAGAACGAAAGGGAAAACGGAATACGTCACACACACTCCTCAAAGATGGAAGAACAGACAACAAGAAGAAACGAATATACAACCATCATAATGTAAGAAACCTTAATATTAAAACAATGCGAAAGAGACAGATAAACCTTTACGATGGAGCAATATGGACAAAAGGCGAGAGAGAACAAAGTGTTGTAGTAGCTGACAAAATCACGAAAAAAAAAGACTTCCTGAAGCGTGTAGATTCACTGCCCTTAAGGACTTATCTGCGATGTATTGTTCAAGACCCCCAAGATACAACAAGAACTTCTCGAAATTTTTGAGGATCTCAGAACTAGCAAAATAACTCTTTAAAAAATAGTAAATAAATAACTTAGGATATTATAATAGAAGTATAAGATGGGAAAGAGTGAGAAACGAGAGAGGATGAAAGGAAGTGTGAATTGTGTGTTTTCGGATGTGAACTTAAGCCTTTATTTATAAAGGTTGGAGAGTGGATCTAACACCATGGCCCATGGAGAGAATATAATAGATCCAAGATATGCCTACCAAGGTTTGCGAATGAATCACGTAACTTGCGGAAAAACAGCAACAACTCCTCAACGTTCATAAGAATCATTCCACGGAACTGCCAAACCACCCCTTTGCTTGCGTAAGGATATCTCCACTTTATGTGCTACTCCGAAAGGTGTGGGCATAGCTTCAGAATATCATGGCAACTAAAAGGGAGGCGCCTCAAATAGATTTTGCTACAAAAAGAAATATATATATATATATATATATATATATATATATATATATATATATACCTTTTGCAATATTATATTCAACAGTCCCCCACATATTGCAAAAGGTAAGATATAGAACGAACTAAGAAAGAAAATCATTGGGTCTCACATAGGATGTAATGCATCAGAGTTGGTATAGTAAGCTATATGAACTAAAATACTTAGTGTGTGTTAGCGGTTTATCAATCACAATACACCCCCACAATCCTTGCTGTTATCATTGTGTTGCGCTTACTAGGCCATGTGCATGCCCGAAATTCATGAGTGCTCTAGAGATCATGCAAAAATCTTATACAAGCGGCCCCACTTGACACTCATATAGGTGATTTCATCAAGTGTATGCTGCAAATCATACACCACTCGTAAGGGATATGAAAATCATTAAAACTTTGTTTAAACTAAAATTCTTACACCACGAAGAATTTTAATCACAAAGTTTAACCTCTAAAAAATGCAGTCTCTAGAACTTTCACACACACACACACACACCATAAGAATGGACATAATTGATTTAAAATCAATTTAGTGTTATCAGAACTAACAAGTTACTTGTTTTTACCCATATAAACCTTGTTCTTGGGATCTTCAATCACAAAGGTTGGGTTACCATCACTTGTTTGTTTGGAAGTGACTTAAGACCTATTTCCCCTAATGTTTCTAATATCATGTTTCTTCCCAAGGGTTTAGTCAGAGGATCTGCTAGATTCTGTTTTAACCTCACATGATCAATGTAAATAATTCCACTCTTTAGCAGCTGCTTAACCAAATTATGTTTTAATTGTATATATTTGTTCTTTCCATTGTAGTTCTTGTTTTTAGCTATAGCTATTAACGATTGACAATCACAATGTATTGACACAAATGGGGTTGGTTTCATTCCTAGAGGAATGTTTGCTAAGAAGTTTTTCAACCACTCAGCCTCACTACCAACCATTTCGAGAGCAACAAACTCATATTTTATTGTTGATCTTGCAATAATTGTTTGCCTGGCTGATCTCCATGTAATCGCACCACCCCCAAGTGTGAATATATAACCACTAGTGGATTTTGTCTCATCTGAATTAGAGATCCAATTAGCATCATTGTATCCTTTTAGTACAGCAGGAAATCCACTATATTCAATGGCATAATCCATTGAACCTCGTAAGTATCTCATAAGTCTTGCAAGTGCATCCCAATGTTCCTGATTAGGACATTGAGTGTACCTACTCAATATACCTACTGCATAAGCAATATCAGGTCTTGAAAATCTCATTAAGTGCAGTAAGCTCCCAATTATCTGGGTATATTGAGGTTGAGAAACAGATTCTCCTCCATTTTTCATTAATTTAGAGTTACATCATATGGGGTACTCACTAGTTTGAAATCATAATATCCAAACTTCCTAAGAAGTTTCTCAATGTATTATTCTTGGGATAGTAATATACTATCTCCCTTCCTTATGATTCTAACACCTAAAATCACATTGGCTTCACCCATGTCTTTCATTTAAAAATTAGATCCTAGAAAGAATTTAGTTCTGGAAACTATATCAATGCATGTATCAAATATTAACATGTCATCCACATACAAACATATAATGACACATTCACCATTTTCAGATTTAGAATACACATTTATCAACATCATTAAGTAAGAAACCATCACACAGTAAGACACTATCTAGTTTTTCATGCCACTGTTTTGGTGCTTGTTTTAACCCATACAAAGATTTTAAAAGCTTGCATACCTTATTTTCTTAACCAAGGACAACACACCTCTCAGGTTGAGTCATATAGATTTTCTCCTCTAAATCACCATTTAGAAAAGCAGTCTTAACATCCATTTGATGTATCACTAGCTTATGGGTAGTTGTTAAGGCTAACAAAACTCGAATTGAGGAAATCCTAGTCACAAGGGCAAAGGTGTCAAAATAATCTATGTTGGGTTTTTGAGTAAAACATTTTGCTACTAACCTTGCTTTATACTTATCTATGGATCCATCTGGGTGATACTTTTTCTTAAAGATCCACTTACAACGAATGAGTTTTGCTCCTTTAGGCAAATTTACTAAACTCCAAGTATTATTTTTCTGAATTGATTCAATTTCAGTCCTAATGGCCTTATCCCATTGTTTTGCATCAAGAACACTAGTAGCCTCTAGAAAGGCTGTTGGATCATTTTCAATTAGATAAGTGTAAAAGTCATCTCCAAAAAAAGTTTCATTCCTCTGTCTTTTACTTCTTCTCAAAACTTCACACATGTCATCACTATTTTTATCTATAGACTGTTTAGGTGTCTCACTAACCTTTAAAGAAAATATATGTTTAAAGAACTCAACATTTCTTGTTTCCACAATAGTATTATGTTCAATTACATCATTTTAAGAACAAGAAACCTATAGGCAGCATTATGTTCAACATAGCCTAAAAACATACAATTAGAGGTTTTAGAACCTATTTTCCTTTTCTTAGGATCGGGTAACATTACCTTAGCTAGGCACCCCCACACTCTTAGATATTTAAGATTAGGTTGATAACCTCTCCACAACTCATAAGGAGTTTTACTGGTTTTCTTATGAGCTATCCTATTTTATAAAAAACATACAATAAGAAGGGTTTCTCCCCAAAGGTTATTAGGTGCACTAAAACTAATAAGCATGGCATTCATTATTTCCTTAAGAGTTATATTCTTTCTCTTAGCTACTCCATTAGACTCAGGTGAATATGGTGGGGTTATTTCATGGATGATACCTTCTCTAACACAATATTTATTAAACAAAACATATTCACCACCTTTATTTGATCTAATTCTCTTGATTTTCTTATTCAATTGATTTTCTACTTCTGCCTTATACTTTAAGAACACATCAAAAGCTTCATCTTTATGCTTGATTGAGTACACTTTGGTGTATCTAGAATAATCATCTATGAAAGGTTACAAAATAATTTTTACCACCTCTAAACATAGTCTGTTTTAAATTAGCTAGATCAGAATGAATTAACCCTAACAATTTAGTTTGACATTCTACAGAATAACAAGTTTTCTTTGTTATTTTAAGATTCTACACATATATCACATTTACCACTTTGTTTATCATGCACGCTAATTAATCCTAGTCATTGCAATTTCATAACATATGAAGAACTCACATGTCTTAATCTAGCATGCCACATCATACAAGTCAACAATATAAGCAGAAGAAGATTCATTAATAATTTCTGAAATATTGAGTACAAAGAAACCTTGATCAATATATCCCTTCCCCACGAAAACATTATTTTTTGTCATTGCAATCTTGTCAGAATCGAATGACACTTTAACCCCAACTTTTCCTAGTAGTGCTACAAATATTAGGGTAACTCTAATAGAGGGCACATGCAACATATCACTCAAGGCTAGAGTCTTTCATATGTGAGTTTTAGAAGAATATTTCCTTTCCCTAGGACAGGAGTTGTCCTGGAGTGACCAAGATAGACATGTTCTTCTCCTTCCCCTACACTGGTATAAGAGGTAAAAACACTTATGTTTGCACATATGTGCCTAGTAGTACCAGAGTCTACCACCCACTTACTCACATTGGTCATCAAATTTACTTGTGAGACGACTGCAACTATAGTATCTTCCCCTTGGGTAATATTTGCCTTAGGAGGATTATCATTTCTTGCTCTATGCCTGCATTGAGGTGCATGATGGTCAGGCTTCCCACATACGAAGCAATTTCCCTTTTTCTTAAAGGTGGGGTTAGATCCTTTGGGACGGGAATTTCGGAAATTACTTTTCTTATTGTGATTAGGTTTATTCGTGTACCATTTTGGTGTAGGTTTTTCTTCTACAATGTCAGCTTTTGCAAATAATGCTTTAGCCCTTGTAGTAGCACATTCCTAGATGTTGGTATCTTCAACTATGATATGTGTAATGAGCTCTTAAAGCAACATCTTCATGTGCTGGTGTTTCAGCTGTTGTTTATAGTCAGTCCAAGATGACGGTAGTTCCTTGATCAAGAGTTCTGAAACGAACTCATCAGGAAATATTATGTTCTCTGCTTTGATATCTTCAAGCAACTTGTGATATTCGTTGATTTGGATCTTAATGTCCTTATCTTCAATCATCTCCCAACGATAGTAGTTTCCTATGATGAATCTTTGTCTGACTACGTCTTCAATAATATATTTGAGGATCAATGAATCCCAAATTTCTTTCGCTTCCTTGTATGAATAGTACACATAGAACAGGTCATTAGACAATGCACTAAGTAAAGTGTGTCGACATACCTTATTTGCATGAATCCAGTCTTCAACTTATTTTGAAGGGACACTAGAGTTGGGTTTTGAAGATGTGAGAGTAGTAGCAACTCCATACATGTCTAAAAGGGTAGACACACGTTCTTTCCAGCGCTAGAAGTTTTGTCCAGAGAATACCTCAATTTTTGACACATCCGGAAAAGGTTTGCAAAGACTATTTGAGCTCTGAAAACAGTATTTGGATTCTCCGTAGAGGATGTGTTGTTGTTGTTCTGTTCATCCATAAGTCCTTAAGATTGTAGTAGTAGTTGACAAAATCACGAACAAAAATACTTTCTCAAGCGTGTAGATTCATTGCCCTTAAGGATCTATCTATAGTGTATTGCGCAAGCCCCCTAGGATACAACAGGAACTTCTCAGAATTTCCGAGGATCTCAGAACAAGCAAGATAACTCTTTAAAAAAAGAGTAAATAAATAACCCATGATATTAAAAAGAAGTATAAGATGGGAAAGAGTGAGAAACAATAGAGGGTGAAAGGAAGTGTGAGTTGTGTGTTTTCAGAGGTGAACTTAAGCCTCTATTTATAGAGGTTGGAGAGTAGATCTAACACCACGGCCTATGGAGAGAATATAATAGATCCAAGATATGCCCACCAAGGTTTGTGGATGAATCACACAACTTGCAGAAAAACATCAACAACTCCTCAACGTTCATAAGAATCATGCCACGGAATTGCCAAACCACCCCATTGCATGTTAAAGGATATCTCCACTTCATGTGCTGCTCTAGAAGGTGTGGGTATAGCTTCAAAATATCATGGCAACTAAAAGGGAGGCGTGATTTTGTTACAAAAGTAATATATATATATATATATGTATATGCCTTTGCAATATTATATTCAACACAAAGCAGGAGCACGAAAGAGTTTGACATTCAAAATAAAAAATTACAAAGAATCACGGGTTTCTCTTGTTCCTTTGCCATCGTGAAAAACAATATGCAATTAAAAAAAATCAAGTGACACATAAGAACCACTTAAACATTGTCAAAATATCACTTCCCGTGTATAATAATCCTATAGTATTTACTCAAAGAACCTTTTTGTCGATTTTAATTTTTATTGCTAGAAACTAAATTTGAGGGATTATTATACGAAATTTGAGGGATCACTAAGTTAGACTCACATCTACATTATTTTAAAAAAAAAATCATTTAAAGAAAAAGGTTAGCAAAATTGTAAAAAAAATGTCTTTATATTATTTACATCTCATTGTGAATAAATGTTAAACGAAAAAACTTAAATATAGTGAAAGTTGCTTATCGATTGGCGCTTAGCGCTAGTCAGGTGGTGTTGAGTGCTAGCCAGGTGGCGTTGAGTGCTAGCCAGGTGGTGTTGAGCGCTGATTTTGCGAATTGATTAGTTTGGGCACTACTTTCTGGCACTGAGCGCTACCCAGTTTTCAGCACTACGACTTATTGGTAAAATGAAGATTCTCACTTTGTTAACCGTCAGATTAAGTTGAAATTAGCTAATCCTAGGCACATGAATCTTCATTTTGACTAGTAGGATCTTTGTTTTGAAGTCTATGGTTAAATAAATGGTTTTCACCGTTTGGATATATTTTATGTATAACACTGATTACTCTGCTTTTTGCTATTTTGGTTACTTTGGATGTTTTGTGTATACTTGAACTGGATTTTATAGTCCTTATTGCTATGAATTGAGATAAAAATGTTGTTGTGGGCATATATAAGATGATGATTGGTATGAAATGTTGTGTGAGCATGCGAAGTTATGATGTTTATTCAAGGAGAAATTCTATATGGTGGTTTTTTAGTATATGCAATGACATAAAGACTTGGTATTGGTTGGTATCTTGACATTCTAATAATCATTAAGGCTCACGTAGAGCATAATGAGTTATGTTGTGAGGAGTAGCAGGAGGTCCTAGTCACTGGACTTGATCAAGTCTTAGGCGTGAAGGGGATTTACCTTGTGAGTGGTTGGGTGATAACCCCTTGAGGCCAATTTCTGCAGAGTTTGGGAACCACGCACAAGTGTAAGCCACCAAGAGATCCGATGTCACTTGCATGTATCCGGATAATTGAGTTTAGTGTAATTGTATCTTTGTTTATATGTATGCCTATGTGTGTTATGTTGGTAAACTGAGTTAAGTTTTCATATGAATATTTTCTTGTTTACATTAGCTTACCATTCTTTTGTGTTTATGTGTTATTTGTCTTTCTTTTGCGATGATCACCTATTCGATGGGAGCAAATGTGGTTACAGTGTTAGAGGCACCTATGGAGGTTGATGAGTCATCTTTTAAGTTGATAAAAAGTTTGAGTGGGAGTGGTTGTAAGTGAGTAGTCTATGGTTAGAATTAGAATTGATCTTTTTAGTTGATTTGTATAAATGTTATACTTTTATAGTCTTTTCTGTTCTAGGACTGTATTAATATACTTTGTACATTAAATTTTTTTGTTTTAATTATTATAGTGAAACGATCCTATTTTTTAATTTTTATGCAGCCGCTAAAAATGTTACAGTAATTATTATTTATAATTTTTTATTTGTTTTATAAATATTAAATTTATGAAGGGACATCATTGTAATAATAAATTGAGATTAAGGTGGTAACTTTGACTTCATGTTCAATAATTAAATTATCGTTACGATATAGACATGTAACGCGGCTTTGAATAGGAAGCCTTAAATAGTTGCCCAACAACAATACGGAAATAACTTTGTTGGTAGTGATTTATATTTTTATTTTTTTATGTTTTTTGAGTTGTGACACGAGTGAATACAGAGCAAGATGTCCTTCAAATACGATTACTTTCCTCACGATTGATTTAAAGACAAACGTATCAATTATAAATAAATAAATAAATAAATTATAATTATAATAATAATAATATTATGTTTTTTATATTAAAAAAATACCATCATTTTAAAATAAAACTTATAAAAATAATGTGCCAAGATTTTTAAATTTGAAAATACCAAAATTAAAAGAAAATATTGTAGATACTTCTTATATTTTAAATTTAAAAAAATTATAAAAAAACAAAACATATTAATATTAGTATGGTGAGAAATATGACCTGTTTTTTTATGGTTATAATGTTGATAAAAAAATTACTTTACATGCTTTTATATTCATTTAACACATTTTTTATTCTCTCATTACAAAAATCATGTTAAATGAATGTACGTTAACACATTATTTTTCATTTTTTCATTACGAAAATCATGTCAAATGAATGTAGGTTAAGACATTATTTTTCATTTTTTCATTACAAAAATCATGTTAAATGAATGTAGATTAACACATTATTTTTTAAGTCTCTACTACAAAAGTTATGTGAAATAAATGTAAGTGCTTCAACCTAACAATTTATTCCAAATCACACACAAATGTATAGGGTTTTACCCCATTTTATAGTGTTTCAAGAAGTTTTAGATTATATTGTCAATTTTTTACGATGAAAACTAATATTTGTATAATTATTTTTTTTTTTGTCTTTTTTTTATGGAATGGGATGGTGTACGTAGAAAAGGAGGTGACAGATAAAGAAATAAGATTAAATTGATGGAATTAGAAATCAGAAACCAAGTGGTGTCATTGTATCCTTGAATTGAATAAATTAGAATATTTGGTTAGACATTGAATTCTTTCTTGACGTATTTTAACTTTTAACGAAGATTTTTTTTTTAAATAATACATGGTTGAGATTTTTTTTCATAAGATTTGTTTAGCTCAATAGTTGAAAAAAAATATAAAATGGTTTTATTTAAAAAGATGAATAGTCAATTCCATCACATTTAAAAAGATAAAATTATTTAAAAATAAATTTGTAAAATATAAACTTAAATAAAAAGTATTTTTAAAATATAATTTAAATAAAATTACATAATAAATATCAATACAACTAAATTTAATCTTTTTTAACCAAAATTTAAATAAATAGTATCACAAAATACAATTTTTAAAAATATATTTGACAAATATGTTATAAAAAAAATATTTGCATGACTATGAAAATTAAATTTTATTAATTTAATATAATTGTTTGGGACCACATTTAAACTTTTGTAATTGCATATTGTAGAGTACATTGTTATAGTGTATAAAGAAGAAGAGCATTAGGGATAACCAAAATCGTGAAGAAAATCTAAATAACGAGGAGAACCAAAATAATGAGGACCACAATAATGAAAAGAATCAGAACCGTAACAAAAACCACAATCACGGGAAGAACCAGAATCGTGGTGACAACCTCAACAATGGAGAGAACCAGAGTCTTAGAGGAAAACCTCAACAATGGGTAGAACTATAACCATGCGCAAAACCATAGCAATGGAAAGAACCAGAACCATGAGGAAAACTACAACAATGGGGAGAACCAGAATTGTGACGAAAACCAAATCCATGGAGAGAACCAAAACTGTGACGAAAACCTCAACAATGGGGAGAACCAGAACTGTGAGAAAAACCTAAACAATTGGGAGAACCAGAACCGTGAGGAAAACCACAACTATGGGAAGAATAAGAACCGTGACAAAAACCACATCAATTGAGAAAACCATAATCGTGACGTAAACCACATCAATGGAAAGAACCAAAATTGTGACGAAAACCCAATGGGGACAACCAGAACCATGACAAAATCACATCAATGGGGAGAACTAAAACCATGACGGAAACCACATCAAGACATCAAGGGGTGAAGAATACCAAAACAATGGGGAGAACCCAATGGGGACAACCACATCAAGATATCAAAATTGTGACGAAAACCCAATGGGGACAACCAGAACCATGACAAAACCACATCAATGGGGAGAACTAAAACCATGACGGAAACCACATCAAGACATCAAGGGGTGAAGAATACCAAAACAATGGGGAGAACCATGACCATGAGAGAACCAAAACAAATAACCAAACCATGACAAAAGCCAAAACAACGGGATATCTGAACCATGAGAAAAACCAAAACAATGGGATAACCAAACCGCGAGGAAAGCCAAAACAATGGGATAGCCAAACCCATTACGAGAAAAACCACAACCATGGGATAACCAGAACAATTACGAGAAAACCTATAATCATGGGATAATCAGAACCATGAGAAAAACCACAACAATAGGATAACAAGAACCATGAGGAAAACCTCAACAATGGAGAGAACCAGAACCGTGAGGAAAACCACATCAAGACATAAAGGGAGGAAGAAAACCAAAACAAATAACCAAACCATGACAAAAACCAAAACAATGGGATAACTGAACCATGAGAAAAACCAAAACAATGTGATAACCAAACCGTGTGACAGTGTTATTGAATATCGGTCATGGCATTGCCATAGCGGAAATCGGTACCGGTTTCCGAGCCTGCCGCCACAACAAGGCGGAGGCGAATCCAATTTTCTATGGCGGCCCATGGCGGCCGCTTTGTACATGGCGGGTTGCGGTGGTGAAACGGTGAAGGCAAAAATATCGGACTGAAAAAAAAAAGGATGAGCGAAAGAGAAGATAAGGACTTGCAGCATCGAAGAGGAGAAAGGACTTGTAGCGGCGGCGGCATGTGAGGAAGACAGGAAACGCATGGAAACCCTAAATGCGTGAGTGGGAAAAAAGTTGGACTATTTTAAATAATTGGGCCTGGCCCACACCCACTTAAATATTATTTAATCAAATCTACCTTACATTTTTTCTTCATTCTTATTTTTTTACCCTAACTTCCTTCAGTCCTTTAGCCAACAGCAGTAAATTCTCTCCAATCCAGCAGTAAATTCTCTCCTTTAGCCAATAGTCAATTTTCTTTAATCCTTTATTCAAAATCAATCCAGCAACAGTCAATTTTTTCTTTCAACGCTGCATTATTCCGCTGCAACATTCCGCTGCAACATCATTGTAGCAGCACCCAGCAGCCACCACTGTCATCGGCCACCACATTCACCAACCACCACTGGCGTCGGTCGCCACCGTCACCGACCCCCATCGTCGCCGCTGCCAAGTTTTTTTTTTCAATTTTTTTATTTATTTTTTCTATTTATCTAATTTCACTATAATTATTTTGTAAAAAATATACCTATTTTTCAGCAATAATAATGGTTAATGATAATGATCCTTCAAGAACATCCCATAGGAGTGACCCAGGATGGAAACATTGTCATCCGATGGATGAATCAAATTTAAATTCAACTATTTGCAATTATTATGGGAAAGTTATGAAAGGAGGAGTAACTAGAGCAAAAGAACATTTCATGGCAAAGAAGGGCAATGCTGCTGCTTGCACCAAGACTCCGAAAAATGTGAGAGAAGAACTTTGGAAATTATACAAAGAAAAAGCAGACAACTCCTCTGTCAATCCTAAATATAATGCATCCAATGCTAACCATGAGAGTGAAGATGAGGTTGAAATTTCCATTGCTAGTAATGATAAAGGGAGAAATAGCGGTGGAAGAAAAGGACCAATGGATATGTTTTGTAGAAATCCAACTGCTGCAATAGAGAAGAGAAAAAAGGAAAAATTAAGGCAAGCTAACATCAAAGAGGCATGTGACAAAAATTTAAAGGTCTCGGTTCATCAATATATTGCTCCATTTTGGTACCAAGCAGGCTTGTCATTCAACCTTGTGAAGTTGAAAAGTTTTCAAGATATGATTGATGCCATAGGTGCTTATGGACCTAATTTACTCGCTCCTAGTTATCATGAAATCAGAGTTCCACTTATCAACAAGGAAGTTGAGTACACGAAAAAGTTGTTGCAAGATCATAAATTGCAATGGAGCAAACATGGTTGTTCTATTATGTCAGATGCATGGACTAATCGAAAGCAACGATGCTTAATTAAATTTTTGGTGAGCTCCCTTGCAGGGACAATGTTTGTCAAGTCCATTGATGGTTCAAACTTTGTGAAGACAGGAGAAAAACTATTTGAGATGCTTAATCCCTTGTGGAGGAGATTGGGGAAGAAAATGTTGTTCAAGTTATAATAGATAACGGAAGCAATTATGTGTTGGCTAGTAAGTTGTTAGAAGAGAAAAGATATCATCTTTATTGGACTCCTTGTGCTGCCCGTTGTATAGATTTGATGCTTGAAGACATTGGAAAGCTTCCTTTGATAAAGAAGACAATTCAAAGAGGAGTTAGTCTTGTTGGCTTTATCTATAGTCATTCTAGTACCTTGAGTTTGTTGAGACAATTTACAAATAAGAGGGAAAACTCGTTACCTCCCCTCCACATGGTCACCACCATGTATATTAAAGTACAAACAGGAACCTCGTCCCAGTTCTCTCACATGGCCACAACCATGTTAGCAGTGTTCTACATCTCCTATTAAGTATCTTAAAGCGCCTTGCTGCCACACCTATCGGCCACAATCGATAGAGCACGTGCGGAAACCATGCTACGGATCACACACCGTAACGCCGGGTGGAGTTCCCAAATATGAACATAGTCTGCAACGTCCCAGGACTACCAAACTCGTCAGTGACTCACTGAGGAGGGCAATCCATCTGGACCCATCCGTACTAGCCACAACCAGCACACTCCCACCGGCACACTCGCCAACCCGAGCCACAACTCAAGGTTCCTCGTGTTCATCCGCTATCCCGAGCCATAACTCAAAGGAAGTCATTCCGGGCCACAACCCATAGAATGCCATGTGCCTAACCCCTATCCTGAGTCACAACTCAAGGATACGTTTCGAGCCACAATCCATGGAACACCAG
>Ga0214544_1007290_pt1 | contig 19553 bp, 12 predicted proteins | sample CNSS3metaG_FD_160074 | JGI IMG/M metagenome (GOLD analysis project Ga0214544, IMG submission 160074) | Root nodule microbial communities from cowpea collected in UCLA plant growth center, Los Angeles, California, USA - CNSS3 | ecosystem: Host-associated > Plants > Roots > Nodule | place: USA... | reverse complement strand
ATATATATATATATATATATATATATTTGGAGTCGACTTCTGCTATTCATATACTTCCAAAAGTCGAATTTTAATATATTTTTTTTATATTCGAAATTTAAAATTTTTGATCAGATGTTGACTTCCAAAAGCATATTTATTAGAAGTGATGCATTACTGTGATTAAATAATTAAAGATAAATTTGGAATTTAAATTTTTTTTGATAGTGCAGAAGAAAAAATATTGGAGGTGCTGTAAGAAATGATAATGGACTTGGGCTCCCTTTTTTAGTGCTCTGTCTATTTTCTTTGTTCTAATCATCACATTTTTTAAGGAATTTCCTAAATTTTATTTTCTTGTCTGAAATTAAAATATTTTTAATTTTTAATTTTTAAAATTTTCAAAAAAGGAATTCATTTCATCTCTTTTTATTTACTACATAATTTTCTGAATTTTTGTAAACAAATTTTATTTACACAGATAAAATTGAATGTTCACAAATATTGATAAATGTGTACATTAAAACTAAAAATGGGTGTCTCTATATACCTACATTTTAATGACAGTATAAGCAATTATATAATTTCAAGAACAAAATTATTTGTAAAATATAAATTTGAAATAAAAGTCCGAAGAAGTATAATTTTACGAGTTAGAATCAGAAGGGAGGTAATATATTATTATTTCAAGAACAATATACCAAAAGGCTTCTTAACAAGTTAGGCTATTATGACTTTAAGTTAGTACGCACTATTTATGATATTAACTCTAAATTAAAGAAAAATAGAAAGAAAAAAAATTCAACCTCAATATGTCCAAATATGCCGAAATCATTAGGAGCTTATTACATTTAACGAACTTTTACGACAAAAAATTGACCCTATCTTTTAAATACAAATATGATAATAAAAATCTAATCCTAAATAACATGGTGATTGAAGACTTTGAGATCGTCATGAATTCAATATCTGAAAAGTGAACTGGTGAGTGGAACATTATTTTAACCATTTTTTTGTTAATTCGTGAAGATAGAAGAAAATATATACAGAACAGAATGTTATATGAGTATTGATAAAATCATAGCAAGTAAAAGAAGTTACAAAAAAGGGTTAATCCTAGAGTACTCATATGGGTATTGTAAGTATGTTCTAACTTCCAGATTACCGTCCTTGTTTTAGGTGAGTAACAAACAAACAACCACATTTCAATTCCTTGTCTTCTGTTTTATGTACCTTTCATGTTTGTTTGTTGCAATAACATTTACTATTATTATCATGTTCTAACACTGTTTTCATTTCATTTTAAACACTCATTGTATTTATTGCGGAGAGGGGATGTCTTGAAACACACAATAGGTTATTCTTTCATTGTGATTTCTTTTTCTTCTTTCTTGTTTTGTTTGTTTTTAATACAAAGTTCAGCTGAACTTCAATTTACTGTGATGAGTACTGCAAACTAGCAGATATATTCTAATTTCATTTAGTATAATTTTGAGACAAGCACCACCAGAGTGTGAAGGAGGTGACATAAAAAGTACATAACACATTCATAACTAAAATAAATACTCTCTACATTGTACCTATGGGAAACTGTACAGAGTTAATTACAGATAATATTATTGTATGAAAGTCATGGCACTTTACCTGGTCCACATTGAAGCTTAACAGTATTAGGTAATCCAGTATACCCCTTTATTTTGTTGTATGGGAAAGTAACACCATACTATTTCTCCACAACCGGCACCGTACTGTACGAGTAAGAGTAGCTCTCAACGTTGGAGTTGCCCTCTCTGAACTTCATCCAAGAAACCCTCCAAGTTTTAAGCAAATTTTGCCTGCATGAAGATCGCAGCAATCAAATGAAATTCACAGCAATCAAATAATCGAGATAGTTGTCAAACTGAAATTGCAATTTTAAAGTAGTTTCCAAAATACAACAGAAAATGAAGTAATGAACTGCAAGTTTTCAACTAATGCTACAATCATACGGGTAAATATCGGAAAATTCACAATATGGCTGACAATCTTGCAAATCTACTAGTTCCCACATTTTTGGCTAACAAAATCTAACAATCATAAGTTAAATATACAGTTAAATTAAAGAGATAAATGCAACAAACACATATTTACTACTGAAAGTCACTCTACTGATCGATAGTTTGTAAGGCAGACCCAAAAAAGAACTACAAGATTTTGTAATCAACATAGATCATATACTAAGGAGGGAAACAGGTAGATTATCTTTCTTAATATTTCTTTTCTTTTTCCATGCTCCATGTACCTCCAATAGCCCAGGCTGAGACATTTTAATAGAGCAGATAGGACCTAAGCTTAATGCCAATTCATTGCGTGAACTATATCTCGTATTCCCACAATTGTAGGCAGTTTTCTTGCACTACAAATGCTGAAACAATTATATCCATTAATTATGTGCAGTTTTAATGTTGCAGACACGCAAATACCTCTCAGGTTCAACATCCCTCTTAGCAAGCATGAATGTTAAGAAGACAGGAACCATTGCTGCAGCTAGATGCTTAAGTGTGTGACCACTGACAATATGGTGTGTCCATCCATAGATCACCTCATCAGTAGCTTCTAGCACTTTAGCTAAAAGATAAAACCCTGGAAAGAAATTATTTAAAATATAAGCATGGCTTGAGCTTATAACAAACATTAAGAGGAATTATATCATAACATAAATCCTAACCTGCAGCCCAGAGCCAATATGTTGAATGTGTGTACATTGGAGGTAACAAAATAGCCATTAGAGGAATGGCAATGCAAGGCACAAACTGGACCAGAGCATATGGACGAAGGTCATCAAAGAACCTAATGGAAGACAAGAATAATTATTTCAAGTTTCAGGTAACTAACTCAGCTGAATGGTGAAGTGCTTGGTACGTATTTGATTTCATGTTGAAATACCAAGTAACATGGTTTTAGGTAGATTTAGACATGATTGGTTACACGTTGAGAAATTGATTATGGATCAAGAATAGATTGAGTTGAAACAACAGTTTAGATAGCTTTTCAAAATCAATTTCATTTGGTTTGTCAACGTTAACCCAAACACATACTTAACAACTAACCTCAAATTGAAATCACATAAATGAACAATAACATCGAAAATAACTAAACTAAGTTTTGACACTCTGAACTGTTCTACGAGTTGATTATCCCCATGATGAATCATGTAACTACATAAAAATGGCAAACGCATTGGCATAATCAACACTACGTTTTATGCTTTATCCATATGAAGAACAGCTGACTTCTACTTAAAAGACAAAATTCTGTCAAATAAAATGCAAAACAAAGAGCTTGCCTCCAATACACAATGCTTATTATACCAGCCAAAAGTAGAGGTATAATTGAAACCGTTCCCTTCCTCTCATCAATCCGCTCAATGATGAATATTGCAATGATGGATGTGAAAGCAATAGTCATCTGCAATCATAATCAGCTTGTAGATTAAAAAGTTGACTCGTTAAAATGGGCCAAAAAGAAGGGATGGCAACGGCTTTCAGCAGAGGCAAAAAATTTGCATAAAACTAAATTCAAGTCTAACTCACTGGCAACCTATCCCACACAAGGCGAGCATCATCTGGCTTGAGATGATAGTACGAAGATCCAACTGCAACAGCAGCCACACCAACATAGAAGCAAGTCCAACCCCATATTTCACCTTCCAAGCTTTTAGCACGCATCACAATCACAAACCACACAACAAACAGGATCAAGATTTTTGCCAGCAGTGATAAATTGGGTTGCTACAAAAAACTAATCGACTATAGTACCTGAGTCTAAAGTAGTTTCCACGATAACAGAGTACAAGTCCAACGAGACCAATAACCAGAAAAGGGAAATTTGATATCACATTAAGTGCATTAGGAATACCTGAAATGAACATTCAAAAGAATCTCCACTCAATTCACACCAATTCCTCCAAAATCATAATCAGTGGAGTAAAATTCACCTTTTTAGGCGACCCATTTGAAAATAAGCAAAACAAGAAAAAAGGGTAAACAGTAGAAACAGAATAGGGCGAAAAGTGAATCCGAAACACAGTAGAAAGTGAAGAGGGTTACCCAAGAATTTGCGGTGGTCGGCGAAATTATGATACTCCTGAGACTGAGGAATGGCTGGGGTAACGATCATAAGTACGAGGAAGCAAAAAAGTGCAACCAGCGACGCATAGAGGCTGCGATTTCTCATGGTTTGGGGGCGCAGATGCTGAGCGATACAAGTTTCGTATGAGTTGGGTTCTAGAACACATTTTCTTTTCCTTATAGAAGAAGTTTGTATTACCTCACACCTTAAAAACAAAAACAAATAAATAATAAAAATACTTATCTTATTTGATTTCAGACTTTATTATATATATATATATATATATATATATATATATATATATATATGATTAAACTATTTAAGTAATTGTTATACTATAACATGACATAAGATAACAGGGATAAACTTGGTTATAAAAGTTCTTGGTGTTCTTTCTAAATTAGACTATTTTGTTTTTATCAAATAAAAATAATCTTTTTATTTGATATTAATATAAAACGCATAATTAGTCTACTTAAATTAATGGCACAATTTCTTTTGATAAACATTGTTGACAGATGTAGCTTAAATTCTAATAAATCAATAGATTTATTTACTTGTGTAGAAAATGGGGAAATAAATAATTATATTATTTTAATAATATTAGAAATGTTCATGGATTGATTTACATCATTCGGAGGAAAAATAAAACCTAGAGCATTACTCAACCTAAATCGACTAATTAAAAACTCTATTAATGTAATTTGCATCCACCATAATTCACGTATGAAAATGCCGTTTTTTTTTGAAAAATAAATATTTAAATTTTATATAAAAAAAGCACAACCTTATGTAGTTAAAAGTTTCAATAAAATAAGATATCTTTTAACAATTTTTTATAAGCACTTATTAGAAAAAATAAGAAAAAGACGATGATAACTCTTTTTTCTAAATAAAAATTATATTATGTATATATTAAATGGTAGAAATTCTTGTTAACTTTTCCACTTTAATTAAACATGTGAATAGGATCATTTAAATATGTTTTAGAAGAAATGTCACTTTTTCACGGTACCATGATATTTACTTAATTTTAGAATTTAGGATTCTTAGAACATATTTTTAAGGTTATGTATGATAAACACTTAATGAAAAAGGACCAGAATCATAGGCTTATTTAAAGTAGATGCACTACTCTTGATTCATTTAGCCCAATTTTCATTTTTTGTCCAAAATTATTTCTAAAGCCCAATTTTCTCCAAGACCAAATACATGGCCCAAAGAAAACACTATTTTACTGGGCCCAAAATACAAAGCCCAAAATAAAATCCTAATATAGTATTTACAAGGAAAGAGTTATAGGCTAGGTCTTCACATCTTCCTTGGCCCATGTGAAGTTTATCTTGGGCCTTGCATGCGCATTTGTGACCCATTCCTCTTGTATTCTCCTTGTCATGGCTCTTGTTATAGGTCATTTGGCTAGAGGCATCTCATCAAGCCCAATATCCCAAGATGCCTTTTCTGGGCGAAATATCCACGTAATGGCAAGTCTTGGTAGCATGATCGTGCTTGAAACGTTAAATACTCGTAGGATTAGTGTATCTGGTAAGATATCACATTATAACGATAAGTAACCACCAAAGTTGGTTAATATCTTCTTATCTGATTTATCGTTGGGTTCTAAGGCCCAAAATGTGAATCATCCCCCTTCTAAACACAAGAGATTCACTCCAGCCAACAAGAGTGACCAAATCCCTCAATTGGATCTAGTCATTCCCAAAAAGGGTCACGCTCCCAATTTCGGTAAGAAAATTTGGCGCCCATCGTGGGGCCTAGTAAAACTTTGCCTCGACCTCACATTGGCCTTGCCTAGATTTGAGTCTAGGCTACCCTTCTCTATTGATAGCTCAGCCAGGCAAATGGCGTGCACTCAAGTTCAGCATCCTTGCCCACCCCTTGCTTCGCTAGCACCTCACTAGTAGCCTTTAGGCCCAACACCTCGGCCTGAAGCATCTACAAGCCCTCAGACCAACGCAGCAGTTTCACCTTTGACGGCCGAGCTCGGTGTCATTCTCTTTGAATGCATAAGCCCACCTCTTCTAATGTATTATGTGTTTTTTCATCGTGACTTGATTATAATATATTTTATTTTAATAATTATGTCGCTCAAATTTTTATTAGACTATTATAAATTATTTTAATATTATTAAAAAAAATAGGTATATTAATGGAGAATAAAATAATATATTCATATTTTACACATGATAAGAGAGAAGCTATTGACAAAGATGAAAACAAGATAAATTTTATTTCTTCACATATATTTTGAAGCATTATATTAATTATTTTTAATTGTTCAATTAGAGGAGCCATTTCTTTGAAGCACTTTACTAATGATCCAATTTAATAATAAAAAAATTACATTACTTCGGCCCCTCCAAAATATTTGGTCAAGATTCGCTACTACTTTTAAGACTGATAGTCGAAGCCCTTAGATGACATGTACTCTGGACACAAAAACCAAACACAATCAAAACACAAAACTAGTGCCATGATAAAGCAAACCTACTATCTTTACCCTCAAAATACAGAGTAGGGTTAACGTTAAGGACATACAACAAATCATTGACATCCATAGGCTAAGGAAGCTGCCTAGTGAGCTCAACTCCCCTGACTTCCTTGGCACTCAAAACACCATCCAACACTAAGGTGAATTTTTGAGGACGCAACTAGCACACATGGAACCGAGGCTCTAGGGTACCCGAACGAAGGAAATATTGCACAACAAACTCGGGAGAAGCGACTTTTAGCTTAAAATATTTGCCTTTGAAATTCTTAAATGATTGGGAATACATGGTAAAGAGGGGACCATACCCAGGGACACCATTCAACGAGACCCAACCAACTCCAGCCTCGTGCTATAGTTGATAAAAATACTTAAACATATAAGGGGTAGGAGTCAGGCCTAGGTGCTTGCGCACAATCTCAAACGCTTTAACAAAACCCTAGCTATCGAGGAACTAAAAATGTATTTAATCCAAAATTTAAACTCCAAAACTTTATAAGTATCTAGAGATAGGAAATAACTTATAAGTATTTATAAGTGTTCTTTTAAATCTAATGACATTAATTTTTTTTGGACCTTGTTAAACGTTTTTTCAATATTACATTTGAGCTAGAAGATGTCAAATTGGTATAAAACAACTCAATCGTCATCCTAAAATGCATGTGTGTGTGTTCTTTTAAATGTAATGACATTTTTTTTTGGAGGTTGTTAAATGGTTTTTCAGGATTACATTTGAGCTAGAAGATGTCAAATTAGTATAAACAACTCAAACGTCATCCTAAAATGCATTTGACAAGCCAAAAACATTTAATGCACTTGGATTAAAAAAACTATATCTATTCATTTTTAGATTTTGGAGACCAAAATGTATTAAAATTTGAAATAAAGATGAATTCTAATTTTGTGTCTAAATTTAGCGATTAAAAACATATTTTATCCTTAAATTTTCTTATATTTTTTAAGGAAATAAGTTCATTAATATTTTTTTTCTAATATTGGTGTGGATAATAGACTTCATTTCTTTTCCTTTGACAGTTTACCTCTTAACATTAGGTTGCTTCAGCCTCTCCAAATTCAGGTTTTGTTAGTTTTGTATTATTTTCTTACATGAGTATATATTTTTTCTTACGTTTGATGAAACTTTAATTCTCTAATTTAGTGGGTTGTTAAAGTTTTATAATGATATCAACCATGATTTACAAACAAAAATAGTATTTGGAGACAAAAAAATATATACAGAAAAATCGTTCAAATATTTACGTAATCGTGTGTATTTTTTAATCATATATTTAAATGACTAATTAAATATTGTGCAAAGATGTTTTATAACATTCCTTTTTCATGTTTAAACTCGGGGATCTTACATATAGTACTAGTCCTATATTAAAATGATCTATGTTTTGGTGAAAGTGTATAATCTTTTTCAATATTTTTCCTATTATTGTTTTCATATAAGAATTTTGTGTTTACGACTAAATGTTTTTATTCATCGTTAGTTTGATTGTATAATTGAAAATTAAATATTGCTGATTAAATTTTATTTTGAATCCAACTTACAAAAAATATATATATATATATATATATATATATATATATATATAAATGTTAAAATACTTTTTTTGTCCTAATTTTCATCAAGTTTTGTCAAATAAGTCCTAATTTTGATTTTGTTTTCAAATATGTTCCAATTTTCGTCAATTTTGTTCAATATGGTTCTATTTTGCTAACACCGTTTAAATCATTAACAGTCATGAACAGTGACTACCACGTGTCACTTCATGTTTTTTTTTATTATTTTAATATTTTTAAAATGTCCACGTGTCAACCCAGCAGCGTACCACGTGTCAAAGTCAATGTTCTATATTCAATTTGGTTCCTATATTTGTTATTTTTGTTCAATTTAGTCCAAATTTTTGTTAACATGAACCAATTTGGTCTCTCCAAATTGAAACCAAATTTAATTTTTATATTAAAATTCACATTTTTTTATTAAATATTTTTATATAATAGATTAAAATTCACATCATTATAACTTTGATATAAAAATTAAATTTGGTTACATCTTCGATAGAGAGAAAATTGATCAATTTTAAACAAAATTGAGACTAAATTGAACAAAAATAACAAATATAGGGACCAAATTGAATATAGAACGACTTTGATACGTGGTATGCTATTGGATTGACACGTGGACATTTAAAAATTAAAAAAAAATTAAGAAAAAAAATTAAGAAAAATTAAAATATAAAACTAAATAAAAAATAAAATAAAAATTCAAAAAAACCATGAAATGACACATGACAGTCATTGTTCATGACCGTTAATGATTTAAACGGTGTTAAAAAAAGAATCCGATTGAACAAAATTGACGAAAATTGAGACCTATTTAAACATAAATTAGGACTTATTTGACAAAACTTAAAGAAAATTGGGGACAAAAAGATATTTTAACCTAAAAGAAAACATTAGTTATTTGTATTCTACTGCATACAAATAACTATTATATATATATATATATATATATATATTTCATACTGTAACTTTCTAAAAGAGAAACATTTGTGATAACATTATTTTCATAGATTCCTCGGATAACCTATGCTAGCCATAGGAACCATGAATGTAAGTTCCTCGATATGAACAACTGAAGCACAAGTAGTTAGGTGATAAATTCACATGTTCTAACTATGATATTAACCATTTACAATCGAAGAACAATCATGTATTTAGAAGTAAACTCCTTGATTTATGAAACAATATGTAAAAGAACTCACTGTACATACAGAGAAACATCATTGTCACTGCCTTATATACAGGTATTGAATGTGAGCAATCTTTTCCCAATCTTTCCCTCCTTTCTGGCAACGTTGTTCGATCAAAGGGCAGTTGCCCCGAATCGAAAACTCCGAAATTGATTTGGGAAGACCCTCTTCTGGTAAGCATCGAAGGTTGGGGCAGTCACAAAAGAGTTAGTGTTTTAAGAGATGATAGTTGACAGAGACCCTCGTTGCCAAGTGTTTTAAGATTTGGACAATGAGACATGGTTAAAGAAGTAAGAGAGACTGGTAACAAACCTTCGTCAGGAAAAGATTCAGCATCCACTTGTCCAATCGATAACCTTTCCAGCAAGGAATTGGCTGCCAAAGCTCCTTTGAGTGAGCCAATAAGTCTGGAACAGTTAATGATTGTCAAGTATTTTAGATTTGATGGTAAACCTCCTACAGGGAAGGACTCAAGACTTGGACAATCTTCTATCAATAGGTTTTGGAGAGATGGGAGAAGCATATGTATTTTTCCAGGAAATGATTCAAATTTAGGGCAATTAATGATGTCCAGACGTGTCAGATGATTATGGATGAGACCCTGTGATAGCATTTGAAGATTACGCAACTCATTGAGCACAAGATTCTTGATTGTTGGGAATAAATGTAATGGAAAGTTCCACAGAGAGATATGGAAACTCAGTGTCAATGCTCACTATCTCATCAAGTTTTATAATCCTCAAGTGCTTGAGATATGGCAAAAGTCCAAGAGAAGGTAATCATAGGCAAGATTTACAATCCTTCAACACTAAGGACACCATATTCCACAATGAATTTTCTAGTAACCAAGTTGGAAATCGTTTGCCACCATACCTATAGATTGACAACTCCTTTAAGTTTTTAGGAGGTTGTAGATTTTCAATTACATCCCCTTCTTTTATTGAATCAATAGAGTTCCCATTCTTCCTCCATCGCAACTTTAGTTTCACAAGTTGTGTTTTATTCTTCAAATCTGCTTCTAATGCATCAAGGGAATACTCAACATTCTGCATCTCCTCAATTGATAGACTTCCACCAAGGTTGAACTCTCCTAGTCGTTGAATACCGAACTCCCTGCTATGGCCAACATTAAAGTGACTCATCATTACTTTAAGATTTTTCAGTTTTCCCAAATATGGTGGCACCTTCGTTAGTTCAGTACGTATAATTTCAAGCCGACACAAATTGGTAAGTAAATGCAAATTTGAAGGTAGCTCCTCCAAATCCATACAGTAGTTCAACTTCAGTATTTGCAAATGGGAGAGTGAACATATGTTTCTAGATAATCTTTTTATGGTAGTACAGGAGAGATCTAACGAACGAAGATGCTCAAGATTGCTTACAGAGTCAGGTAACTCTTGAAGTTCAAAACAATGAAATAAAGATAACATCCGTAAATATTTAAACTTGGAGAACAATTCATGTATCGACATATTGCAATGCCAACCATCGTAATAATTAGTCATTCTCCTACATATTGGCATAAACATATTGGCATAAAGGTGCGTAACCTTTGTGTGTTAGATAAAGTTCCAAACCCATCAAAATATATGTTGTTACCAAGTTCAACTGAAAAATGACGGGTTACCTTTGGTATCTTTTCTACTTGATCAAATTCGCTCCGGAAGTAGATGCCTCCACCGACATATTTTGCCAAATCATGCAGTAGGTCATGCATGACAAATACTTCTCTCTCACCTAATTGTTGAAAAAATGACCTTGATATTAGATCATTGAAGTATTGATGGCAAACTTCTTCGGGAGTCTTACTATGTTGACGATGGTGTAGGAAATTTTCAGTCATCCACAACTGAATCAAATCCTCTTTTTTAAACCCATAATCCTTCGAAAATAGGGCACAGTACGCAAAGCATGCCTTCAAATGGGAAGGAAGGTGGATATAGCTCAATGCTAAAGCGGGAACAATATCACAACGCTCTTTCGAAAGTTCTCATATTTCACTTTGGAACACAGTTTCCCATTCTGAAACAGATGATTTGTTGTATAATAAACTTCCCATTGTTTTCAAGGCAAGAGGTAGTCCTTTACATTTTTCAACTATCTTCATGCCAATCTCCCTGCACTCTGGATTTGGTTGAGTATCATCATCTCAAAATGCATGTTTAGCAAACAATTTCCAGCTATGATATTCATGTAACTGTTGTAGGAAGTGTTCTTCTGACCGCATGGTAAAGGCAACTTCCTTACTACGTGTAGTCACAAGAATACTACTCCCTTGGGCTCCAAAAACAAGCGGCTTCTTCACTTCCTCCCATTTAGAGTGGTTTTCATTCCAAACATCATCCAAAATAAGAAATTTTTTTTCCGACAATTTTTCTTTCAACCTTTTGTGAACCATCTCCGTATCTCTACTATCATCAATTGACGCAGTAACATCCTCAAGAATTGCTCTTGATACCTTGAAAACATCAAATTCATCTGAAACACAAACCCAAACTTTGACATCATATTTAGCCTCATCCATCCTTGGATCATTGAATACATGTTGGGCAAGAGTGGTCTTACCCACCCCTCCGATTCCCACAATAGAAAGTATAGATAGGTTGTTGTGAGTGTGAGATGTGAGCCACTTAAAGACAAATTCTTTGTCATCGTCTCTACCATAGATAAAACTTTCACATGGCAAATATGTTGATGATAATTTACTACCCGATCCTGATCCAACCCCAACATCATCATCAACCTTTTTCAAACCTAGAACATGGCTTTGTGTTGCAAGATCTTCTAGGTCCTCAATGAGTTTTTCCATCCTTGATTCAATTTCATTTTCAAAGAAAGTGGCAAAAGAAGATTTAAGGGAAATCCACACCTTTTTCGTAGCACTTTGAGACTCAGCTTCCACTTGGCTTTTGGAGAGTGCATGATCTATTTCCTCCAAGAGATCTTCTGAATCAAACACGACATCTTTGACTGCGAGAAGCCAATCTCTCACACGTGGATCTGTGAACTGTTTCTGTTCTGCATCATCAACCACAACATCAACAGATAGGAGCTTCACCTTCAAGTTGCTTAGTTGCTTCTTATTTCTTTTTTTCCCACGAAATATGTCCCCAAAACGAGAAGCTAAATTGTCAATAGTGCTCTCAACGAAGGTGGACACAAGAGCACCGGTAATCAATTCAGCAGCCATGGTTGAAAATGGAGTGGATGGTTGGAAATGAGTGATCTGAATGAATCAGTGCAGATGTATTATGAACGATGGTTTACTTTATAAGGTCACCAGTCAACCACTAACTGTTGAGTCTATCCAACCACGCAAAATAGAGGACCCAGTTAGAATTTTACTTCTAAATATAAATAAAATATTTTTAGTTCGTCAAATAAACTCCAAAAGTATCTTAACATAGAAATTATGTGTGTTTATAATATAGATGAAAAGCTATTTTGTGAAAGATGGGTACAGAAAAAGGGAATATGCAGATGAATGGAAATGAGTAATTTGAAAGTGAAGCTTAATCTAATGGCTGATCCGTCTTCACGTCAACACAAACATTTACAGCTGTTTTCCATCATGAATGAGTGGCCATGATTTTGTTTCAATCATATTTATTAAACTTTGTTGCAATTTTCTACTCGTTTAATTTTTTAAAAATAGGTAATATGCAGAAGCTTATACTGAAAGTTCAATCTCTCTATTATACTAGTATTTCTACCCGTGCAACGCGCACGGGTGCTGAATTTTCGAAATGTTTATTTATCAAATTAATTTAAAATTATAAAAGTATAATTAAATTTCATATGAATATTTTATTTTATAAAATTCAATAATAATTATTTACTTAATTTTATAATAAAAGTGTATATTTATATATATTTTTAATAAAATGTATTGTATATAATTATTTAAATAATATATTAAGATTTAGTTAATTAAAATTATGAAATTAAATTAAATTTTAAATAAAATATTGAGTAAAAAATGTAAAAAAATATAATAGTAGGAAAACAAAAAGAATGCGTATTTGTCCAATTAATACATAAGTAAAAAGAAATTGCTTTGGAATGGGTTTATATAATAAGTACAAATTTAAATATTAATATAATAAGTACAAATTATATTTTAAAAATTATTATTGATATTAATATACTTTATGTGATATTTACATAAGTTTATTTCAAGTACAAATATTGAACCACATATTATTAATATATTCAAAATTTTAATATTAAATCATTTCTATTTTAAATTAAATTTACAACAACAAAATTTTAATATTAATATTATTGTTAAAATTATAAATTAGTGATTTCAAAGCCTTCAAATCTTATTCCCAACACCTTGAAAGTCAAAAAATTAGTGATTTCATTTCAACATGCATTCTGATCTTATTTAGAATACCCATTTGTAATCATGGAAATCAAGAAGAAGAATATAAAGAGAGATAGCGAGAGAGTCAAAAGTAATCATGGAATCATATAAATTATACTAATGTGAAAACAAATATATATAAAAACAATCTGAAAAGGAAAAAATGTAGAAAATGTACAAATTGGATACAACTATTTGAAATTGAATAACACAAACTTGAACAATTGAAAACAAAAATCTGAAAAAGCAAATCTGTCTAACAAAAATGGAATGAGAAAAAAAAATCTAAAAATTAATGAACACAAAAATTTAAAAATGGAAAACATGAACTTGAACCCGGTTAAAAAAATCTGAAAAAGCAAAAATGAGCGAGAAAAAAATTGCAAACAAAAGAAATTTGAACCAATTAAAAAAAAAGTATTTAAAAAACCAAAAACAAATATGGAAACATACATATCAGTAACCAAATTTTAGATTTTACAATTATTTATTTATTTATTGTTTTACACCATATTTTAATTATTATTACTTTTATTACTATATTTTAATATGATAATATATTATTATATTATTAAGAACCACAAAACTTTTATTCCTAAATATTATATTATTTATTTATTCTTTTATATCATATTTTTAATTTATTATTTTTAATTGTAATTATTAATGTATTTTTGTTAATTTTTTTCAATTTATATTTTTAGAATTTCATAATATCTTAAATACGAATTTTTCTTATAAATTAAAAATATCTGAAAATTATTTAGATACATTAAAAAAATTCAGAAGAAACCTACACTATATTACAATTTTTTTTGAATTTAAATTTCAAATTCAAACTTTATTAAGATATTTAAATTTACATTGTTATTAAATATTATTATATTTTATAATATATTATTATACAGTTATGAGTCATCAAACTTTTGAATATTTGAATTTATATCTTTTTATCAGAAATATTAAAGTATTTATTAAAAAAAATTGTATATACTTTTTATTTTAAATGTTAAATTTAAATTTTGTTATCACACGATTTTAAATTTGAATCCAAAATTTATTTATATATTATGAGAAATTTTTCACAATTTAAAATTTATTTTAAAAAATACGGGAGGAATATATTACTTAATATTATCTACTGTTGATGTTTGAAAAAATCCATTATAAGATGAAAAGTTTGGTTTTCAAAGACATTAAATGAAAAAAAAAAAGTTTCCAGTGTAAATTTAATGTAATGTAATATTATACAAAAATATAAAATGATAATATTACATTAATTCTGCATAAACATAAATTTATTTTTAAATTAATATTTGAATTTAATCATAAATTGGTATAAAGCTAAGAATATAAACATAATAAGTAATATTAGATCAATCATCTTCTAAACACATTGATGGAAGAAGATTTTGATTTCCAATACAATATTTTTAAGCCATCCTTTTAGTCTTAGTAATACTAATTACTAATCAATAATATATAACAACAATAAAAAAATGAATATTAATGATTAATGATAAAGAAACAATAGTAACATCTAAAAAAAATTTGGATATAAAAAATTTATATTTTATATATACTTAAAATTGATAAATAATACTTTTTGGAATGTCTTAAATCCTAATTATATGTTTGATTGATATTTCCACAAATCATAATTTTTGTTGTTCATAATAAATGGAGTAATTAAAAAAGACGATGTGTTGGAAGAGAGAAATTTGCAAGATTCTTGAAAGATGAAAAGTTATTGACATTTGACAATGTAAATGCTGGAAGATGAAAAGTTGTTTTTATTCTTGTTAACATTTTTTTATTTTTGGAAGATGAAAAGTATAAAAAGCTTATTGAGTAAATATATATTCTTGGATAATTTATTAGGCCAAGATGTAATGAAGTAAATTTCCAATATATAATTACATACGGAGAAGTTAATAAAATATAGGATTACATGTCATTTGATATTAATATTAATACTAATATTAAAAATAAAATTTTCAAATAATTTTAAACTTTTTAAACAATTTAAATTCAGAAAGTCCAATTTAAATTAGAAAATCATGAATTAAAAATATCGTATATCCAAAGAATAAATTATGATATATAATAACGCTTTTAACTACTCATCTATTGTACATAAAAAATATAAAAACAGTAAGTTTCAAATTCAAATTCAGTTATTTAAACTTCAAATTCTAACCATGGACAATATAGACTACTAATTTAATAATTAAATGCACATTAGGTGATGGTGGAAGATGAGAAGTAAGTATGGTTAATTGAGAGATTTTGGAATGTTTACAAAGAGATTGAATTAAAAAAATTAAATTAATATTAATTATAAGTTATAATACATTAAATCAATTAGGTTGTAAAAATATTTAAAGTGCATTGTATTTGGATGAATTTGGTAGATGTGTTGAATTTGAACATGTAGATAACACTGCAATGTTTGGATGTGCATTGAGTGCCACAAAGCATCATTCTTAGTGTTGATATTTAATGTTGTAATAGTTATTAATGCAAACGTCTTGGAATAGGTAAATTAATTAGTTTTTTATTTGTGGTTATTGGTATAATTATTATTCATATTTAGAGAAATTCTTGATATTCTTTCTAACATCAATTCATTTTGTGGGAACATGCAAAGTAAAAAGTTATTCATAGTTAATGTTGTCAGAATCAAAAAAACAAAAATGTGTTGAAAGTAGGTATTCCAAGTTGTAAAAACTTCTTTAGGAAGCTAAGTTAAAAATGACGTAATGCACAACTATATATGATAGTGCATTGAGACACCAAAAGTAATTGCTTTCTTTATAATTAATAACTTGGAGGAACACAAGTTTCTTTATTTCAGAGTAATAAGAGATTGTTTCCTGAAAGATTAACTTTGAAAAATGTGAGAACTTTTCAACATTGTACAAAGCTTCTTCAAGAAGCTACATAAAGTTTTACAAAATAAAAACATAATAGGCTTTTTGCAGGAATGTTGATAAATTATAATTATAAGATAGAAAATTATAATTATAAATGATAATACAAAAGATTACTGTTAGAAGGATTTAATTATGTAGAGTATCACATTGAGACACCAAAAATATTTACTTTCTTAATATGCTATAATTAGTGAGAAAGACATATCAAAAGAGGGAAAACTTTCTTAAATTTTGAGAAGCATGAGTTGGCAATGTATGGAGTCCAATAAACACTATTTCTTTAATAAGTAATGATAGATAACTAAAGTAACATTGGAAGAATGAAAAGTTAATTTTGATTGTTGTTAATATTAATTACTTTCTTGGAAGAAGAAAAAGCTTCTTAAAGAAGCTACCTTAAACTTAAAAAAAAATCTTATGTTAGGTTGGTATTTTATGTAATAGATTTTTGTGTGTGTGATAAATACTTTATATAATAAAAATAACTAAACTTAAATTTTAAAGTTCATTATTTATTATCAAAATTACAAATTCTAAAGAAATTTGATAAATAATGTGAATAAATTTAGATAATGTGAAGAAAATGAAATATTGTTAATCATTTCTGACTTAGGTATGACATTAATTACCTGCGAAACATGTTGGAAGATGATCTTTTTTTAGCAGTGTAAACCATCATATATGTTGGAATACAAAAAGGTTTATCATTGTTGCAAATTAAATTTCTTCATCATTTTCCAAATTATATGTAAAAAGTTTTGAATTACAAAAAAAATCTAGTGTCAATGATACGACCGTTTTGTGTGTCATTAACTACATCAGTGAAATTACAAATATTAAGTGCTATTTCAAAAGTAATTACTTTTCAAATTTTAAATACAAAGAGATTTCATGAGTTGGAATTGGAAAGGATTTTGTAATACGAATAAATTTTGTGGTGTAATTGTAATTTTGAAATATGAAAAACATTAATAACGATAAAATATTTAATTTCTAATATTAATCTAATTTAATTTAATTTATTTAATTTGTAATATTTATTCAATTCAATTTAAATTAATTAATTTAATTTATAATAATTAATTTTAACCATTAATTTCATTCATAGATTTTTAGTTCATATTATTAAAGAATATAATGTGATACAAAAAATTCATATTATATGATATCTTTAGAAGTTGAACAATATTTTAAAAAGTTCTTATTATTTATTTTTGTCCATTACTTTTATTAACAAAAAATGACAGGTTACTTGATATTTTTGAGAGGATAATAAACTACATATATTAAAACAATGCAATGGTAGATTATAAAGAACTTTTACATGCATGCTTGCTTTTCCACTCTCAACTTTGAAAATAACAGAACTTTTCTCCTTTAGTGAATGACAAACACAACATTTTTTCCAGCCACGACCTATCTTCATAGACGTTGTTGTTATCACCAAATTACGTTGGACTTCGCCTAGTGATCCATAGCGCATAATAGTTGAAAGTCCACTGTTGCAAAAATACCTCATTTTTTATTGCATATCTTGTAGTTACACGAGTTATTAAATAACAAAGATTATGGTTAAATCAATCAATGTAAAAAAATTATGTTTAATAAAAAGTTATAGATTCACACATATAAATGCACTCAAATATAAATGCTCATTATGACTTTTCCAACAATCACAAATGTACAACCAACCTGATGGTTCACATTGATTGCATATTTTTGGCAATTAAAGAGAATTCATGCACTTACGCACAATTTATTAAAATTGATTGCGTAATAAATGATTAAATTAAATAAATTGTCAAATGAAACCTTTTGAATAGAAAAAATAACTTTAGATACAATCATTATATAACATTTTTCAAATGAAACATTTCAAACAAACGTAATACATACATATTGTGATGTTGTGTCGTAGAAGAGGTAAAACTTGCAGAGAATAACTTTGTTGTCTTTTTTCAAATAGTTGATTCATCTAAAATAAAACCTTCATTCAACATACCAAAAAAGAAATACAAAAATTTTTACTTTGATCCGGCAAATAAAAGAACAAAAGTTTCTACCTTTGTTATATTCTTCAAACACTTCATCCATCTAGAAACTTGTACATCATTCATCTGAAAGAAAACCTGCATTGTTCACAAAAAAGCGCCATACATAAGTACTAAAATTTGTTTGAAGAAGAAAATACTCCAGAGAAGAAGAAAAACTTCTACCTTGGTTGTATTCTTGAAACAGATCATCAATTTAGCAAAACCATCCTTCATGACAGAAAAAAAAACCAACATTTGTTATATTCTTCAAACAATTGATTCATCTGAAATAAAACCTTTATTCAATAAACCAAGAAACAAATACAAAAATACTTTGATCTGGCAGACAGAAGAACAAAAGTAAAGTTTCTACCTTTGTTGTATTCTTCAAACACTTCATCTATCTAACATGTATGTCATTCATATGAAAAAAAAAAACTTTCATCAACCACAAAAACAAAGAGTCATACAAAAGTACTAAATTCTGTTTGAAGAAGAATGGAATTAGATGGAAACATAAGATCAAAATAACCGAAAGTTGAGTAAAAATAAGATGAACTTCACATACCACTTTCATTCTGAAACCAAATAAATCAAATCTTGGTCGTGACCCATCTTCTACTCATTTCATTCATATGAAAAAAAATGAAAACAAAAATAAAATAAAAATAAGTAGAGATGTGAAGATGTTAGTGAAAAACATCGAAAAAGCTGAAAAAAAAACTGAGATCTGGGTAAAAAGATGAACTGTTTGGTTGAGAAAGCTGAAAAAATGAAATCTGGATAAAATATGAACTTTACATACCACTTTCATTCTGAAACCAAATAAATCAAATCTTGGTCGTGACCCATCTTCTA